>JACCDS011281568.1_pt1 | contig 24973 bp, 19 predicted proteins | sample 7446441 | NCBI WGS metagenome assembly JACCDS01 (sample SAMN15323445, study PRJNA562643) | freshwater metagenome | isolation source: river surface water | place: USA:Blue River Watershed | collected 2017-08-17 | reverse complement strand
GCTTGTAGTCCTCCACCACGGTCTTCCACAGCTGCTTGCCGGTCTTCATGTCCAGCGCGATGATCGACGCCTCGATCACGGTGCGGTAGATCACGCCTTCATAGGCAGCCACACCCCGGCTGTGGTTACCGCAGCAGACGGCGTTATAGACGTCATCCGGCAGTTCCAGCGGGGTCTTCCACAGCTGCTTGCCGGTCAGTGCATCGACGGCCAGCGTGGCGTTCACGGTCGGCAGATACATCACGCCATCGATCAGCAGCGGCTGCTGCGATTGCGGCTGGTTCGAATCCAGACTCAGGGTCCAGACCGGCACCATCTTTTTGACGTTGCTGCGGTTGATCTGGTTCAGCGTCGAGAAACGCTGCTGGCCATAGCCCATGCCGTAGGTGGTGACGTTGCCGGCGCTCTTGGCATCATTCACCAGATCGGCCGCGGTCGGGCCCATCGCGCTCGCCGGTGCGGCCACTGCCGCGGCCAGCGAAGTGACCAGGGCGAACCCCAGTGCCTTGTTCCTCATCTTCATTATTGGTCTCCTTTGATTCTTCTTGAACCCGTCGCAACACGACATCGACAGGCCCCTCGCACTCATCAGGCGCTGCGGGGGCAAACACCCGATTAGCGGAAAGATTGTACATAAGCTTTCCTAGAAAAAACCGTTCGACGCTGAATGAAAGAACGAAAATTTCCTTCCGTTCAACCGGGGAAAAGGAGTGCTTTTAATAACAAAAATGCGGACACAGCCACACCCGCGCCGCGCGCCCGTGGCGCCGGGGCGGCGGCAATCAGGAGACGATCGCTTCGTCGCTGCGGGTGTCGCTCTCTGTATCGACCCAGGTGATGACGATCTTGTCACCCGGCTTGCCGCCCTTGAAGCGAAACGAGAAGTAGGGATCGCGCGCAACCGATCCGCCAAAATTCACATGCAGCACCTGGCGGCCGTTGCAGGTGCCGCGCACGGTCTGGATGAAATGCGGCAGCACCAGCTTGCCGGTGGTGTCCCAGGTCAGGCGCGACAGCATCACGTGTTTCATCAGGATGCGGACCTCGGTCCATTCATTGTTCTGTACTGCGCGCACGCGCATCGGCTCGCCCATGTCTCTCCTCCTCAGCCCAGGCAGCCGCCGATCATCACGGTGATGTCGCGCAGCGTGTAATAAAACTTGTCCTTCGCGCGCGTGACCACGACCAGGTTCGAACTCTTCGCGACCTTGATGCGCACCGAGAACGACGGGTCGTTATCGGGCAGCACGTTAAAGCCGACGCAGACCGGATAGGGATTCAGGTCGGCCAGCAAGGCGATGAAATCGGTATCGGGGATATTGCACCTGACCGTGACCGGCACGTTGGTGCCGTTCTCGGCCAGTTCAGGCGCTTCGATCACGATCTCGCCCTCGGCCGCCTCGACCAGTCCGCCGACCTTGCCGCGCTCGGCGCGGGTGACCGTACGCACCTCATTTGGCGTGGTCGTGTCGCCCTTCATCGCGCGCACGAAAGCTTCCAGGCTGCGCGCGCTGTAGACGGCGCCGTTCCAGTCAGTGCCCCAGGCCTGCGCGCCGAATACCTCGGTCGGCTTCAGCAAACCGCTACCAAAGGCCAGCGCCAGCCCGGCGGCGACGCGCATCGTGTCGCGTCTGCTCTTGTCCAATTCCTGTCTCCGTTGCATAGACTTCAATGATCGCATTGTGCCATCGACGCGCAGAACTTACCGTCCTGCCTGCGGGCGGCGCTATGGACGGCGGCCGGTATCGATGCCGCGGATCGCGCCATAGGTGCGATCCTGTTCGGCCAGGTTGCCGTTGAGCCCATTCACCGCCGAGGGTAGTACCACCAGTGAGCCCGGGCTCACCGGACAGTCGCTCATGCAGTCGTGGCTGGCGACGTCAGGCTGGCCGTCGACCCGCAGCATGCCGTGCGCGGTGGTATTGCCGTTGCGGTTCGGCATGCGCGCCTGCACCTCCGGCATGTTCTTGTCGGTGAGCGTGAAATCGGCCGGCACGATGTCGGCCAGGTTCAGCAGGAAGGCCGTCAACGCGTAGACTTCGTCCACCTTGAGGCTCTTGGGCGCATCGAAAGGCATCGCGCGATGTAGGTAATCCCACAACGTGGACACCGTCGCCAACTTCATCAGCGTGGTCTTCGAGTTCTCGCTGGCCGCGCTGAGGGCGGCCACGCGGCCACGCTCGATATCGGCACGCGTGGTGCCGCCGACCAGCGGCGGGAACATCAGCGGCGACTCGGCGAACTCGCCATGGCAGGAAGCGCAGCGCGCGACCCAGATCTTCTCACCCTGCGCAACGCTGCCCGAACCAGCCGGCAAGCCCTGGAAATCGGGACGCACGTCGATGTCCCATGCAGCGATTTCAGACGGCGTCGCCGTGCGGCCAATGCCGTCGAAGCGGCCGGCATGCGCGGCTGGCCACAGCGCCAGCGCGACAAAGGCGGCGACCAGCCTAGGCGACCTGGACATTCGCGATCTCCCCCGCCGCCGACACCTGCCACGTCTGGATGGCATTGTTGTGATAGACCGAGCGCGTGCCGCGTACCTTGCGCAGCTCCGCCATCTTCGGCTGCACATAACCGGTCTCGTCGATCGCGCGCGACTGCAGCAGGTAAGGCTTGCCGTCCCACTGCCAGTCCATATTGAAGCGCGTCAGGCACTTCGGCAGCAGCGGCGACTCGAGCCGCGCGCTCTTCCAGTTGCGTCCGCCATCGACCGACACGTCGACGCGCGTAATCCTGCCGCGACCGGACCATGCGAGTCCGGTGATGTTGTAAAACCCTTTTTGCAGCAGGCGCTGCCCGCCGGAAGGCGAGGTAATCACGGACTTGCACTCCTGGATAATCGCGTACTGGCGCTGCGTGCCGTCCGGCATCAGGTCGACATATTGCGTTGATTCTTCGCGCGTGGCGTACGGCGCGTCGCCGACCTCGATCCGGCGCAGCCATTTCACCCAGCAGACGCCCTGCACGCCCGGCACCACCAGTCGCAGCGGGTAGCCATTTTCCGGCCGCAGCATCTCGCCATTCATGCCCCAGGCAACGATCACGTCATCGAGTGCGCGCTCGATCGGCAGGCTGCGCGTCAGGCTCGCGCCGTCGCCGCCTTCAGCCAGGATCCATGCCGCCTTGCTGCGGTCGATACCGCAATCGTCCAGCAGCAGCGACAGCGGCACGCCGGTAAACTCGCAGCACGACAGCATGCCATGCGTGTACTGTACCGACGGCACTGCCGGGCTGGCCCAGTCCATCGCGCTGTTGGCGCCGCATTCGATGAAATGGATCCGCGACACCGAAGGCAGCCGCATCAGGTCGGCCATCGTGTACACCTTCGGCGTGGCCACCAGGCCGTTGATCATCAGCCGGTGCGACGCCGGGTCGATGTCGTGCCAGCCGGCGTGATGGCGCTCGAAATGCAGGCCGTTGGGCGTGATGATGCCGAACAGCCCCTGCAAGGGCGTGAAAGAAATGCTGCTCTCGCGCCGGCGCGTCAGGCCCGGCGACTCGCGCCGCTGCAGGTTCGACTCATGCTTCGACGGCTGGCCGTACGGCTGCTGCACTACCGGATGGCCGAGGCGGGTCGCATGCGTTTGCGGCTGCAGGATCGCCATGTCGCCGTCCGGGGTCGGATGATCGGGCGCGGCCAGTGCGCTGCCTGCTGCCAGCGCAGCGCTGGCAGCGGCGAAGCTCTGCCGCAGGAAATCACGGCGTGCCGGATTGAGTCCGTGCGCCGCGATCTCCTCGGCCAGTGCGTCGGGAATGAAATTTTCAGGAGCCGGCTGCAGCCGGCCGGCGCTGCGCCGCGACGGCATCGCCTTACTTCGCGTCGCAGGTGGCGCGCAGCAGCGTCTCGTCGATGCTGCCCGCTTCGGGCCGGTTCCACGGCCACGGTCCGTGGTTCCAGTAGACCACGATGCCCTCGCCCATCTGTTCCCGGTGCCAGGAACGCAGCAGATCACGCACCATGCCCTTGTCGCAGTCGTACTCATTGCGGAACTTGATGGATTTGTACGCCTTGCCATCGCGATCCTGCGGGCGCGCGTAGTCGGCCACATGCCAGAGCTGCACCATGCCGGGCCCCGACTTCTCGGCCGTGCTCGTGTCAACGTACAGCGTGTAATCGGTTGACGGCGCGTCGATGCGCGCCCAGCCAGCGGCATACGCACCGGTGGCGAGCAGACAAAGTGACATCGACAGCAGGGTTTTCTTCATGGTGAACCATCTCCTTGGCTTGGGCTTTTCAGATCGATTAATCGTTCTGGCGGAGTATAGCAGCGCGAAATTTTGCAGGTAGAATCAACACCAGCGGCGCCGCATGCGAACGCCGGATTCCTGACAACCCGCTTGCAGGCCCCACTGCAGGAGACAGCCAATGCCTACCAAAACAATCACAATCGCTGCGCTGCTCGCTGCGTTGCCGATACTTGCGCCGAGCACCGCGCAGGCGGCCGGCGCCGATGACGCCAAAATCCTTTACACGCGCAGCGTCGCTGCTACCTGCGCCAACTGCCACGGTACCGATGGCCGCGCGCAGGATGATGCGACCGTGCCCGGCCTGGCCGGCATGAGTGCCGACTACATCGCGACACAGATCGAAGCCTTCCGCAAGGGCGAGCGCCAGGCAACGATCATGCACCAGATCGCCAAGGGCTTCAGTGACGAACAAACGCGACAGCTGGCCGATTATTTCGCCAGCCAGAAGCGCTGACGGAGGGACAAATGGACAGAAGAACATTCCTGCAGGCGGGCGCGGCGCTGGCGCTGGCCGGCGGCAGCGTGTCCGCGCGCGCCACACGCAACGCCAAAGTGGTGGTGATCGGTGGCGGCTATGGCGGCGCGACCGCGGCCAAATACATCCGCCTGCTGTCCAACCAGCAGATCGATGTCACCCTGGTCGAGCCGGACAAGCAATTCATTTCCTGCCCGATGTCCAACCTCGTGGTCGGCGGCAGCCGTGAGCTGGGCGAGATCAGCCGGCCCTATGCCACGCTGTCGCGCAACCACGGCATCACGATCGCGCACGACTATGCCAGCGCGATCGACCCGGTGGCGAAGACCGTGCAGCTGGCCGGCGGCACCACGCTCAAATATGACAAGCTGGTGCTGTCGCCCGGCATCGACTTCAACTTCGCCAGCATCGAGGGCATGGCCGACGCGCACCGCGATGGCAAGATCCTGCATGCATGGAAGGCCGGCGCCGAGACCGTCGCGCTGCGCCGCCAGCTCGAAGACATGCCGGACGGCGGCGTGTATGCGATCACGATTCCCGAGGCGCCGTTCCGCTGCCCGCCCGGCCCGTATGAGCGAGCCTGCCAGGTTGCGTGGTACTTCAAGCATTTCAAGCCGAAGAGCAAGGTGCTGGTACTGGACGCAAACCAGGACGTGGTATCCAAGGCTGCGCTGTTCAAGAAGGCCTGGGAAGACCGCTACCGCGGCTTTGTCGAATACCGCGGCCAGCACAAGGCGATTTCGGTGTCAGCCGCCGAAGGCCTGGTCAAGTTCGACGTGCAGAGCGACGTGAAGGCCGATGTGATCAATGCGCTGCCCGCAATGCGCGCCGGCAAGATCGCGGTGCAGACCGGGCTGGCCAACATGGCCAACGGCCGCTGGTGCGGCGTCAACTTCCGTACCTTCGAATCGACGGTGGCCAAGGATATTTTCGTCATTGGTGACGCGATCCAGGTCGCGCAACTGATGCCCAAGAGCGGACACATGGCGAATAACCATGCGAAGGTCGCGGCCGCGGCAATCGTCGCTCAGTTGAGCGGGATCGAACCGAACCCGCAACCGATGCTGACCAACACCTGCTACAGTTTCATCGACGACCGCAACGTGGTGCACGTGGCCAGCGTGCATGAATACGTGACGAACGAGCAGACCTTCAAGGTCGTGCAGGGCGCTGGCGGCCTGAGCCCGGAACCGACCGAACTCGAAGGCAGCTATGCGAACAACTGGGCCCGCACCATCTGGGCCGACATGCTGGAATAAACGAAGGCGCGGGGAAGGCGGGCGGCGCGAGCAGCCGGCGCGCTACCCTTCCCGCACACGATCCAACGTCAGGCAACGAGGTACCAACGATGAGCAAGCGCAGCGGCACTACCGCGATTGACTGGTACTTCGATTTCATTTCCCCGTACGCCTACCTGCAATGGCAGCGCCTGCGCCGTGAAGCGCCGGCCCTGCTGCTGCGTCCGCGCCCGGTGCTGTTCGCCGGCCTGCTCGCGCACTGGGATCACAAAGGGCCGGTAGAAATACCGCCCAAGCGGGCATGGACCTACGCCCATTGCCTGTGGGTCGCGCGGCGGCATGACATCCCGATGCGGCTGCCGTCGGCCCACCCGTTCAACCCGCTACCGCTGCTGCGGCTGGCCATTGCGCTCGGCGCCGGCGACGACGTGGTCGACCGCCTGTTCGCCTATGTCTGGCGCGAAGGCCGGCTGCCCGGCGACGACGAGGCCTGGCAAGACCTGCTTGACGAATTCCTGGTGGAGCCGGCCGACATCCACGCCGACCATATCAAGCAGGAACTGCACGCCAACTGCGCCGAGGCGATCGCCGCCGGCGTGTTCGGCGTGCCGACCGCAGTCATCGACGATCAGCTGTTCTGGGGCGTCGATGCGACCGACATGCTGCTCGCCCGGGTGGCCGGCGACGCGTTCTTCAGCTCGGACGCGTTCCGCGCAGCGGCCACGCTGCCGGCCGGGCAGCAGCGCCGTTGAAGCGGACCACTGCGCGGCGCCTGCACTGATTCGGGTCAACCCCGACAAACCGAGACGAATCAGCCACCTAGGTCATTAATCCCCAAGTAATCCACAGGCCTGTCCAGCATAATTGTGGACATCTCCACAGGCGTTGTCCGGCACGGCCAGCGTAATCCCCACCGCCAGCAGGCTTTCCGCCGGCATGGGCAGGTGCGCCGAATTCCGGATTACCACTACAATCGCCCACAAACCAGAACGCGACGGCCCGCCGGCGGCGGGGCCGCTGCATGCCACACACGGGTTGGCAAATAAAAACAAGGCTGCGCTCTCTGTGAAGATTCGCCTCATCGCACTGCCGCTGGCTCCCGGAACCGTCCCGGCGCTGCTGGCTGTCCTCTCGGTACTGCCCGCGCTTGCGCTGGCGTTCGATGGCACGCGCCTGCTGCAAGTGCTGGTGCTGACGCTGTCCGCCTGGATCTGGATCGTCTGGCCGCAGCGCAGCGCGCGCTTGCGCGCGCTACAGGCGCTGCTGGCCGGCACCCTCGCCAGCGCCTTCCTGCTCGACGCCACGGTGCGCGGCTTCATCCTGCGCACCTACGGCGCGCTGCCGGACAGCACGATGGTCACGAGCGCACTGGCCAACACGGGACGCTTCGAGGCATCCGAATTCGTCTACGCCTACTGGCCGGGCATGCTGCGCTGGGCCTTGCTGCTGCTGCTGTCCGCCAGCATGCTCTGGGTCCTGCTGCGCCAATGGTTACAAGCCTCGGCCAGAGTGACGACCGCAACGCAGCTGAAATGGCAAGGCGCGGCCTTTCTCGTCGCGCTGCTGGTCCTGCTGATGGCGCTGTCGATCAAGCCGTGGCGGAAATATCATCCGCTCGTGTTCTGGCCAGCCTGGGCACAGCAGCTGGCCGACAAGCAGGCCGGTTGGCATAACGCGCACCGCGAGCGCGGAGCGCTGAAACAGCGGGCTGCGGGGCAGGCGCCGATGCTGGACGCGCGCAGCCCGGACACGCTGGTGCTCGTCATCAGCGACAGCATCGACCGCAAGCACTTGTCGCTGTATGGCTATGCACGGCCGACCACGCCACGACTGGACGCGCGGCTACAGCAGGACGCAAAGGCGTTCAAGGTATTCAGGCACTCGTGGTCGGCCGACGCGTCGACCGTGGCCGCGCTCGAGAATTTTTTCCATTTCGGCGAACCGGCCAGCCCGTCGCGCAACCACTTGCTGGCACTGGCCGCCGCAGCGGGCTACCAGACCTGGTGGATCAGCAACCATGACGACCTGGCGATCCACCTGCAGCATGCGCAACTGGCCGAGCGCCAGCAGATGCTCAACCATATCCCGGGACGTTCGGCCGCGTCACTCGACCGCACGGTGCTGCCCGCACTCGAACAGGCGCTCACGGACGGGCCCGCACGCAAGCTGATCGTGGTTCACCTGCTGGGCGCGCACCCGCACTACCGCCTGAGGCATCCGCCCGACCAGGCGCCATTCAGGGGCCTGCAGGACAGCGTGTATCGGCAGCTGGAGCGCAACGGACGTTCAGCCCGCACGCGCGAACTGCTCAACGATTACGACTCGGCGCTGCACTTCCACGACTCGGTGGTCGACCAGACGCTGGAGCTGACGCGCCGGCTGGGCAGGAACGCCGGCTGGATTTTCCTGTCCGACCACGGACAGGAAGTGGGCAGCGTGAGCGACCACGCAGGCCACAGCGCGTCGTCGCCGGACGGATACCGGATCCCGCTGCTGGCCTGGGGTGAGCTGATGCGCGAGCTACCGGACGAACTCGGGCAGGTACCGATCCGCGCCGACTGGCTGGCCCATACGGTCACGCGCCTGCTCGGCTTGCGTTGGAAGGGCTATCGCCCCGAACGGGATTTTCTCGATCCGGGCTACCGCTGGCAGCCACCGCCGCATCCGGTTCCAATCGACTATCTCTCGTGAAGGCCGGGCCCGGCCTGGCGCTTGCGCCATCAGTGCTTGCGGCCCGGAATACCGTCGCGATCCATGTGCGCCTCATGCACGACCCAGTCGAGGCGACCGTCGGCCCGGGCAATCAGCTCCAGCACCCAGCCGGTCGTTGCCGCATCACCGTCAAAGCCGTTGAAAATGAAATTCCCGAGGCTGTAAAAAATCGGCTTGCCGTTGTAGAGCTCGATGTCCTGCGTGACATGCGGATGTCCGCCGACCACCGCATCGGCACCGCTGTCGATCATCAGGCGTGCCATCGCGCGCTGTCCGTCTGACGCCAGCCGTTCGTATTCCGAGCCCCAGTGCGGGAACACGATCACCAGATCCGCCTTCAGCGTTTCTTTCGCGTGCCGCACCTGGTGCGCGACCAGGTCAGCGTCCAGCCACGCGACGCCGGGCTGCTGCTCGAGCGCCTCGAAACTGCGCGGCAGGAAACCGTCGAAGCCGAGCACGGCGATGGTCTTGCCCTTGACCTGCGTCAGATAGGGACGGTGCGCGTCGCGGATGTTCCGTCCACCGCCAAAATACGGCAGCTGGTGACGCTCAAGCAAGCCGAGCATATCGACGAAGGCGCGCTTGCCGAAGTCGCCCGAATGATTATTGGCCAGCGACACCGCACTGACATGCTTCTTCAACAGCGGGATCACGCGCGGATGCGCACGAAAGGTATACGGTTTGTCTTCGGCGCGGCCGGCCAGCGACACCGTGCATTCGAGATTCACGATGCGTACATCGGCCCGTGCGAAGATCTGCCGGAAATCACGAAACGGGTCGATGCCGCGCCTGATGGCCGCACCCGGCTTCTCGGCCAGCATCACGTCGCCGGCAAACACCAGCGTGATGTCCGCGCCACCGGCAAACGCGGCAAGCGGCAGCAGCCAGGCCGGCAGCAGCGCCAGCCAGCGCAGGCGCTGCATGAGCGGCTCAGTCGCAGACAGCAAAACACTGCAGGAAAATTTCGCGCTCATAGTGTCTTGAATAGACCTTGTTCAGTCCGAAACCCTCGGCGTGCCGGTGGCAATCGGCAGCACCGAGCCGGTATTGCGCTGTATGGACCAGCACGGCGGTCTGGCCACGGAAGTCATACACATAGGTCTTCAATCTCTGCGCCGGCTCCAGGTATTGCGCAGACACGCGAAAGCGCTGCGCGAATTCGGCCGTATGGAATTCGAACGGGTCGGCCGAGGCGGGCACGCGCAGTTCGATCCGCTCGCCGCCGTTCTCCGCTTGACAGACCACAGCGGCCGCCTCGGCCGGCGCGGTGCTGGTGATCAGCGTGATCAGCGCGGCCAGCGGCATCAGGCAGAACAACCTCCGCACCAAGCACCGGCAGCACGACATGCGCAAGCGCGTCGACAGGGACATGCGTATCGACGCTGACATCAGCGTGGCGTCGGAGGGAGTCAAAACAGGCTCTTGAGCATGTCCTTGCCCATGTCGAGCATGTTCTTGCCTTTGTCCTTCTTCTTCGACCCGGCGTCGGACGGCGCGCTGCCGGCAGCTTCGGCGTCGTCGCGAACCGCCTCCTGGCGCGCGATGTCGGGCGAGGCCGCCCTGCAGATTTCGCCATAGCCGGATTGCATGATCGCGGTGTAGTCGCGGCCGGTACAGTGCTTGGCCGCGAGCTCGCGGGTTTCGCCCGGGCAGTGCCTGGTAACGAAATACCAGTCCCTCGCCCCGACCGAACGCTGGCAGGCCGCGCGCGTCACGGCAGGGAAATCGACGCCGCAGGCCTTCGCGGTCTCGTCCCACTTGGCGCCGGGGACATCGTATTTCGCCGGATCGCGCGCCGCTTCGGCGTGGGCCTTCACCTTCGCACAGAACTGCGGCTTCTCGGCCTTGCAGGGCCCATTCTTGTCGAGGAAGGCCCAGGCCACCATGCTCTCGGCCATCTCGCCGCAGCTCTTCTTCATTTCCGCCATCATGCCGTCGGCCGGGCTCGCGTCGACCTTGCACGCGCCGAGCTTCTTCATCGTCATCGCCTGCCGCATCACCTGCTTGCCCTTGCGGTTTTCGATCGTCACCACGCTGTCGCTCTTGAAATGGTCCGTGCCCAGCGATTCCTGCACACCCTCCATGGTGGTCGTTTCGCCGTCGTTTACGCAGACCGTCTTGAACTTGGTTTTCTTGCCCGAGGTCTTCATCTCGGTCTTGCAGTTCTTGTCGTCTTGCGGCTTCAACATGCGTTCGCCGGCATTCTTCTCCTTCGGCGCGCAGATCTTGTTGTTCATCATTGGCATCAGCGGATCATTGCCCTCGGCCATGCTCATGCTCATTTCCCACAGCTCGCCATTCTGCTGCGCATACAGCGCACCGGAGAAAAACGCGAGTACCAGCACCACGATCAGCCTTGACATGGGACTACCCTCCATTTTCGTTTTGCAGTTTTTTTCCGGTCGCGACCTGAACCGGGCGAAGCGGCGAAAGATCGCCGCCCACATGCCACGCCGGCATCAGGCCGGACGGGACAGTCGGCAGTCAATGACGACTGTATACTCGGCGATACCATATAGGCAACCTTATACCGACAAATTTCATAAGGTTTTAAGATTCATCCCAATTGGATATTTCCACGGTGGAATTCCTACCTCCCCGCAGGGGGTCTCGTCGCCAGGCAGGCGGCGTATCGACGACAGGGACGGCGCTGCGCGCCGGGCTGCTGCTGGCCGCGCTGCTGGCGCTGAGCCGGCCGAGCGCCGGCGAGACGCGCGCGCCGGCCGCGGCCGATCCTTTCACCGTCGCCGCGCAGGCCTATCTGCTCGACATCAACGGCCAGCCGCGCTGGCAGCGCAATGCCGACCTGCCGTTGGCGCCCGCCAGCCTGACAAAGCTGATGACCGCGCTGCTGGTGCTCGAGGAGGGCGACCTTGAGGGCGTCCTACCGGTCAGCGCCGCCGCCGCGCGCCAGACCGGCACACGCATCGGCCTGCGCGCTGGCGAGCGCTACCGCAAGAAGGATCTGCTGGCTGCGGCACTGGTCAGCTCTGCCAACGATGCCTGCCAGGCGCTGGCCGAGTCAGGCGGTGCGCCATCGTCCACCGACGCCTTCGTGCAAAAAATGAACCGGCGTGCCGCGGCACTCGGCCTGACGGCAACCCGCTTTCGCAATCCGTGCGGCTTCGATGCGCCCGGCCATCTATCCACCGCACGCGAGCTGGCCGTGATTGCACGTGCCGCACTGCGCTTTCCGGAATTCGCACGGATCGTCGCGCAACAGCGTGTCGCGATCCGCGCCGAGGGTGGGCAGCGCATCCTGACAAAAAAAAGCACTAATCCGCTAATAGGGAATTATGCGCCCGTCGTCGGCGTGAAAACGGGCTACACGACGCACGCCGGTGCCTGCCTGGTCGCGCTCGGACGGCGCGGCGACACGGAAGTCCTGCTGGTATTGCTGAACGCGCGCAAGCGCTGGTGGGACGCGGTCGGCATGCTCGAGCATGGCTTTGTCACGGCGCGCGATGAGGGCGCGCGGCCATGAATACGACCGCCAGGAGCGCCGGCTGGCTGCTGCCGGTGCTGGTCATGCTGGTCTACCTGCCGTCGCTGTTCTTCCCGTTCCAGTTCGACGACTACCACGTCATCGTCGACAATCCGGCGGTACATTCGCTGGCGGCCTGGTGGCGCTCGATGCCCGGCATACGGCCGCTGCTGAAACTGTCGTACGCGCTGAACTGGACTCTGGCGCCCGGGCCGGCCGCGTTCCGGCTGGTCAATATCACGCTGCATGCGATGAATGCGCTGCTGGTGTGGCGCATCCTGTCCGAACTGGCGCGCCGGCGATCGCTGCCGTCCGGGGTGGCGCTGCTGGCGGCGGCGCTGTTCGCGCTGCATCCGATCCAGACCGAAGCCGTCACCTACCTCTGCGGCCGCTCGGTCACGCTGATGGCCTTCTTCTACCTGCTGTCGCTGCTGGCGTGGCTGCTGGCCGCACGCACCGGTCATGCGTGGCTGAAGCCGCTGTGCGGGCTCGCTTTCCTGTGCGCCTTCCTGTCAAAGGAAACTGCGCTCATCCTGCCCGCCGCACTGGCGCTGGCCACCTGGCTGGCACCACAGGCGTCGGCGCGACTGTCCGCGCCGGCGGCACAGCAGTCACAGCCGCTGGCAGCCGCGCGCATGGCGCTGTCGGCGTATCGATGGCCTCTGGCGGTCGCCGCCAGTGCGATCGCCTTGCTGCTGGCACTGCCGGCCTACCGCGATTTCCTGTCGGTCGGCCTGGCACAGCGGCCGATGGCGGACAACCTCGCGCTGCAGGTCGATGCCGTGTTCATCCTGGGCCAGCACCTGTTGCAGCCGGCGCTGATGAATGCCGACCCGGCGTTGCCGACCACGGTGCATTGGGACGCAGCGCTGGCTGCCAAAACGGCGCTGCTGGCACTGATCGTCGTGGCGGCGGCGCTGGCCTTGCGGCGCCGCTCGTTTGCCGGATTCTGCGTCCTGTGGTTCTTCCTGCACCTGGCGCCGACCAACTCGCTGATCCCGCGTATCGATGTGGTCAATGACCGCCAGCTTTACCTGGGCTCGATCGGCGCCTTCGCCGGGTTCGCGCTGCTGGCGTCGCATGCCGCGCACTGGCTGCGCGCGCGGCTGGGCCGGCGGCGCGCAGTCACGCGGTGGCTGCCGATACTGCTGGCGCTGGCGCTGCTGGCGCAGGCCGGCTGGCAGACCGTCGGGCGCAACCGGGTCTATCGGGATGAAATCACCTTCTGGCAAGACGTGGTGACGAAGTCGCCACAGAATGCGCGCGCCTTCAACAACCTCGGTTACGCCTACCAGCTGAGTGGCCGTCATGACGAAGCGCGCACCGCATACCGGCGCGCACTGGCGCTGGCGCCGTCGCTGCCGCAGGCGCGCTGGAACCTCGACTCACTGCCGCCGGCCGATACTACAGACTCACCTTCACCTGGTCACCCATCATCGGCACGCTGACCTGCCAGCGCAGCTCGTGCTCGATGCGCCAGCGCAGCGCATCGGCAGCGGCCGGCTCGCCGTGGGTCAGGTAGACATGGCGCGGCGGCTTCGTCAGTGTCTTCAGCCAGGCGACGATCTGCGATGCATCGGCGTGCGCGGACATGCCCGGCAGCGACACCACCTCGGCGTTAATGCGTACCTCCTCGCCGAAGATGCGGATCAGGCGTTCGCCCTCCACCAGCCGCGCGCCACGCGTTCCGCCGGCCTGGAAGCCGGCAAACACGATACTGCTGCGACGGTCGGGGCCGTGGTTGCGCAGGTGATGCAGCACGCGGCCACCGGTCGCCATGCCGCTGGCAGAAATGATGATGGCCGGATAGCTGAGCGAGTTCAGCGCACGCGACTCCTCGACCGTGCGACAGAATTTTGCGACATGGCCGAGACTGTGGCATTCATCGTGTGTCAGACGGTGCTCGTCGTGATGGCGCTGGTAGATGCCGGTGGTGTCAATCGCCATCGGGCTGTCGAGAAAGACCGGCAGGTCGGGAATGCGGCCGGCACGCTTGAGCAGCACCAGCTGGTACAGCAGGTTCTGCGCACGACCGACCGCAAACGCAGGCACGATCACCATGCCGCCGCGCGCGGCGGTACGCGTGACCACATCGGCCAACACATCCGCGCTGCTGTCGTCGCCGTGGCTGCGGTCGCCATAGGTCGACTCGACTACCAGCGTGTCGCCGAATGCGATCGGCACCGGCGGTCGCATCACCAGGTCATCCGGCCGGCCGAGGTCACCGGACAACAGCAGGCTGCCGTGCTCACCGCGCAGCTCCACCGAGCTGGCGCCGAGGATATGGCCGGCGCGCCGCAAGCGCAGTGTCAGGCCACCGAGGTCCATCGTCCGATCAAACTCGAGCGGCACGAGGTAACGCAGCGCATGGCGCGCATCCTCTTCGGTGTACAGGGGCAGCGCCGGCTCGTGCTTCGAGGTCTTGTGGCGGTTGGCGAAATCGGCATCGTCTTCCTGCAGGTGGCCACTGTCCGGCAGCAGCAGTTGGCACAGATCGATCGTGGCCGGCGTCGCATAGACCGGGCCGCGAAAACCCTGGCGCACCAGCAAAGGCAGCGCACCCGAATGGTCGAGATGCGCATGCGTGAGCACCACGGCGTCCAGGCTCGCGGGATCAACCGGCAGCGGCTGCCAGTTCAACAGGCGCAGGTTCTTATAACCCTGAAACAACCCGCAATCGACCAGCAGTGTGCGGCCGGCATGTTCGATCAGGTATTTCGATCCGGTCACCGTACCAGCGGCACCAAGGAAAGTAAGCTTCATCGCAGGCTTTGCCCAATTTGTCTGATGATGCAACCATTGTAGTCCACCCTCCTCTTCCGATCCGAGCGAACCCGACCATGACCGATCCCGCCGCCCCGCAAGGGCTTACCTCAGCCGCTGCCGCGCGCCGCCTTGCCGACGAGGGGCCGAACGTGCCGCGCACCTCGCAACGGCGCACGCTGTGGAGCATCGTCTTTGAGGTGGCGAGCGAGCCGATGTTCCTGCTGCTGCTGGCCGCCGGCGCGGTCTACCTGCTGATCGGCGACAACGTCGAAGCGATGGTGCTCACCGGCTTCGTCCTGACGATCATGGCCATCACCATCTTCCAGGAACGACGCACCGACAATGCGCTGGCCGCGCTGCGCGACCTGTCGAGTCCGCGCGCACTGGTGATACGCGATGGGCGCCAGCAACGCATCGCCGGCCACGAAGTGGTACGCGAAGATCTGCTGCTGCTCGAGGAAGGCGACCGCGTGCCGGCCGATGGCGAGCTGCTCGATGCGCATGACCTGGCAATCGACGAATCGATGCTGACCGGCGAATCGGTGCCGGTCGCGCGGCTGGCTGGCGACGCCGTGCATGCCGGCACCCTGGTCGTACAGGGCCAGGGCATGCTGCGCGTGAGCGCCACCGGCAGCCGGACCGAGATGGGCCGCATCGGCGAATCACTGGCCGAGATCGCGCTCGAGGCCTCGCCGCTGCGCAAGGAGATGGCGCGGCTCACCCGCCGCATCGCGCTGGTGGGCTCGCTGATGGCGCTGGCGCTGGCGGGCGCCCACTGGTGGCTGCGTGGCGGCGCCGCCGAATCGGCGCTGGCCGGCATCGCGCTGGCGATGTCGCTGCTGCCGCAGGAATTCGCGGTAATCATGATCATCTTCTTTGCGTTCGCCGCGCGCCGCCTGGCGCGTGCGGATGTGCTCACGCGCCGGCTGGAAGCCATCGAGACGCTCGGCGAGACCTCGGTGCTGTGCGTCGACAAGACCGGCACGCTCACGCAAAACCGGATGGACGTGGTCGCGCTGCAGGCAGCCGGCGACCCCGGTCATGCCGATGCCACCGGCGCGCTGACGGCCGCGCAAAGCGAGTTGCTGCGCCACGCCGTGCTGGCCAGCGAGAGCGAGCCGCACGATGCGATGGAAAAGGCGATCCGGCGGCGCGCGGCCGACGCCGGCCTGGCGCGCGCCGTGCCACCCGGATGGGCGCTCGCCTTCGAGTACGAACTGTCGCCGCAATTGCCGGCCATGACGCATGCATGGCACGGCGGCGATGGCGGCGAGCCGGCAGTGGTGGCGATCAAGGGCGCGCCGGAAGCGGTCGCCGCGCTGTGCGCGCTGGCGCCGGACGACAGCGCACGCATCGCGCAGCAGGCTGAAGCGCTGGCCGAGCGCGGGCTGCGCGTGCTGGGTGTGGCAAGCGCGGCGCACGACAGCGCCCTGCCGTGGCCGGACAGTCCGCATGGCTTCCGCTTCCACTGGCTCGGCCTGCTCGCGCTGGCCGACCCGCTGCGGCCCGAGGTGCCGGCCGCGATCGCGCAGTGTCATCGCGCCGGCATACGGGTGGTCATGATCACCGGCGACCATCCGCGCACGGCGCTGGCGATCGCGCGCGCAGCTGGCCTGCCGGCCGGCGCGGCCGTCACCGGCGCCCAGCTGGCCCGGATGGACGCGGCGGCGCTGGACCGCACCGCGCGCGAGGTCGACGTGTTTGCGCGCGTGCGCCCGGAACAGAAGCTGGCGCTGGTGGAAGCGCTGAAGCGACAGCGCGAAGTGGTTGCAATGACCGGCGACGGCGTCAACGATGCGCCGGCGCTGAAGGCGGCGCACATCGGCGTGGCGATGGGCCAGCGCGGCACCGATGTCGCGCGCGAGGCCGGCGCGCTGGTGTTGCTCAAGGATGACTTCAACGCGATCGTGCAGGCCATCCGCATGGGCCGGCGCACCTTTGCCAACATGCGCCAGGCCATGGTGTACACGCTGGCGGTGCATATACCGATCGCCGGCCTCGCCGCACTGCCGTTGCTGTTCGGGCTGCCGCTGCTGCTGGCGCCGGTGCATATCGCTTTTCTCGAACTGGTAATCGATCCCGCTTGCTCGATCGTGTTCGAGGCCGAAGACAGTGGCGAAGCGCTGATGCAGCAGCCGCCGCGCAGCGCCGCCGAGCCGCTGTTGTCGCGCGCCGATGCGCTGCAGAGCGTCATATATGGCGCACTGACCACCGCCGCCGCCTTTGGCGCGTATGCAGGGCTGCTGTCGTTCGGCAAGGACGCCCGCGCCGCGGCCACCAGCGCGTTCGTGCTGCTGGTGGTTGCCAACGCACTGCTGATCCTGCCCAACCGCCATGCACGGCCGGGCTGGCGCTGGCTGTTCGCCGGGCTGCCGCCGGTATCGCTGTGGGTCATCGGTGGCACCGTCAGCGCGCTGTGGCTGGTCACGCAGCTTGCGCCGGTAGCGCGCGCCTTCCGCTTTGCACCGCTGCCGGCCGGCGAATGGCTGGCCGCCGCACTGGCCGGCGCCGCCCTGCTGCCGCTGTACCTGCTCGCGCGGCGTCTGCTGCCGGCGCGGCAACCCGGATCCGGGGGCGGGGTTCAGGCAGGCTCGCAGTACAGGCTGTAGCGGTTGCGGCCGGCGGTCTTGGCGTCATACATCGCCTTGTCCGCGCATTGCAGCAGGGTGTCGGCATCCTGAGCGTGGGTCGGATACAGCGCCACGCCGACCGAGCAACTGACTTGGTGAGCGGCCCATCGCGCGAATGCAGAAGACGACGCGAACGCCTTCACCACCTGCGCTGCCACCAGACCGGCATCGGCGTCGCGCTCGAGGTTTTCCAGCAGGACGGTGAATTCATCGCCGCCGAGACGCACCACATGGTCACTGGAACGCACCGCTTCCCTCAGGCACAGCGCGGCCGAGCGCAGTACGTCGTCACCGGCCGCGTGGCCCTGCATGTCGTTGATGGCCTTGAAATTGTCGAGATCGAGGAACAGCAGCGCCACCCGCTTGCGCGCGGCGCGCGCACGCTGTAGTGCGCCCGGCAGGTAGTCGTTCAGCCAGCGCCGGTTCGGCAGGCCGGTCAGCGTGTCGGTGACGGCCAGCGTGGCCAGCGCCTGCTCTTGCAGCTTGGCCTCGGTAATGTCACGGATCGTGACGGCAATGCCGTCATCTGAGCGCACCGCGCGGCGATGAAACCAGCCGGGCTGGTGCAGTTCGTCGCTTTCGATCTGGTAATCGGTCTCGGCGAAGCCGCGCTCGAGGGCCTCGCTCAGAAATTCACTGGTTCGCTCGCGCCATTCGCCCTCGAAGGTCTGCGACAGGGTGCGGCCGAGCATGCGTTGGCGCGGCATGCGCAGCAGCTGGGCCGCGCGCTCATTGCAGTCCTCGACCTGGAAATCGGTGACGCTGCCATCCGGCGCGCGCACCGGCTCGATGATCAGGAAAGCCTCGCGCGCACCGTCAACTGCCAGCCGGAACGTGGCGCGTACGCGCTCGGCCTTGCGCTGGCGCCCGGCATGGCGCACCGCCATCATTGCGCCGGCCAGCGCAGCCAGCAGCACCAGCAGCGAGGTGACGGTCGCCAATGATAGCCACGCCGAGCGTGTCGCAGCGTGGGCAGCCACCGCGCTGGCTTCGGTGATGGCCGCCAGTGCCACCAGCGGATAGCCATCGATCTTCTTCCACGCGACATAGCGCGGCACACCGTCGATGAAGCGCTCGCCGCGCTCCTCCAGCACGCCCTGCAGCGCAAAGAAAACCGGTTCGGCGCGGTAGTAGGGATCCGGACTCTCGTGGTTGTCGACCGTTTTGGCCACCAGCAGCGGGCCGGAGCTCAGCCGCACGGAAATGAAATCGCCGGTATTGAGCTCGTCGTCATTGCTGATGACGGCCAGGTAGCCGGGCTCGGTCGAGACCATCACCACGCCGGCAAAGCGACCGTCGGCATCGTCCACGCGGCGCGTGAGGCGGATGGTGCGCTTGCCCGCCATCCCGCCCACGCCCATCGACGGCGGATTGATGCGCAGCGACAGATCCGGGTGGTCGCGGTGGTACGCGAAGAACGGAATCTCGCTCATGTCGATGCCCACCGACGCCCTGCGCCAGGAGCTGCGGATGCGACCATCGGCACCGATGGTGGCCGGATAAGTCGGCGTGTGATGCATCGCCTTCTGGTACTGATCCGCGAGGTCGAGCGTGGCGTTCATGTTCTGCCACTGGTACGTGACAGTCAGCGAGGTCTGGTCGATCGCTTTGACCGTCTTCAGCAACTGCTCCGCATAGGTGCGCGCACGCGCCAAAGCCAGCTTCAGCGCCTCGGCGCGCGCCACCTGCGTGTCATGCCGCAGTTTGGCCAGGGTGCCGCCCCAGATCACCACCAGCAGCAGCACGGCGGCAGCCGACCACATCAGCAGGATGGTGCGGTTGTCGCGAATTGCTTCGCGGCGAGGCTCGAAGACGCGATCCATGGCAGTCGATCCGCAGAACGGGGCAGGCGCCGCATGCGGCGACCTCACCGGGTCGATATGTTTTTTGTAGGAATTTTCGAGTGTATCAAAGAGCGCTCGCCGGCTGGCCGAAATGCCGGCCGCCACCGGACAGCGCCGTTCAGCAGGCCCGACTCGGGGTGCGCAATACATCGCAGCCGAACGGATTCAGGCAGTCCGCTGCCGCCAGCCCGGCAATAGCGTCGGCAGGCACCGCCGGGGAAATGATATATCCCTGGATCTCGTCGCAGCCAATGGCCTGCAGCAGCTGCAACTGCTCGAGCGTTTCGACGCCTTCGGCGACCACCCGCATGTCGAGCGCAGCTGCCATCGAGACGATCGCGCGGTACAGCAACTCGCCTTCCGACGCCTGCGCCAGCGAACGGGTGAAGGCCTGGTCGACCTTCAGCACATCGACGTCAAGCCGGTGCAACTGGGCCAGCGACGAATAGCCGGTGCCGAAATCATCGATCATCAGCCGTATGCCGAGCGCGCGTATCGCATCCAGCTCGTTAGTGGTGGACTTGCCATGGTCGACCATGGCGGATTCGGTGATCTCGACTTCCAGCAGCGACGCCGGCAGCGCGTGGCGCTCGAGTACCTGGGCAAGACAAGCGGAGGTGCGACCGGCCTGCAGTTGGCGCGGCGAGACGTTGACGGAGACCGGCACCAGCGGCACACCCAGTTCGCGCCACTGCGCGAGCTGGGCGCCCACCTGTCCGATCACGAACTCGCTGATCGGCACGATCAGGCCATCCTCTTCTGCCACACTGATGAATTCCGACGGCGGCAGCAGCCCGCGTTCCGGATGCTGCCAGCGCACCAGCGCTTCGACACTGCTGAGGCGGCCCGTGACGGTGCTGACACGCGGCTGGTAATGCACGACGAACTCGCGGCATTCGATCGCTCGCCGCAACGCCAGCTCCTCGGCCAGGCGCTGCAGCAACAGGTCAGACAGTGACGGGTGATAGACATGGTGGCGCCCGCGACCGGCGGCCTTGGCGGCATACATCGCAACATCGGCATGCTTTAGCAGGCTGTCGGCATCGCCGCCATGATCAGGGAACATGCTGATGCCGACCGAGGCCGATACCCGGCTGCCGAATGCGGTCGCCAGTGGAAACGGTTCGGTCAGCCGCTCGATGATGGCAGTGGCAATCTGCTCGACCGCCTCGTCCGAATCGACGTTCTCCAGCACCACAGTGAATTCGTCGCCGCCCAGCCGCGCTACGCGGTCGCTGGCGCGTACGGTGGCACTGATGCGCTCGGCCGCCTGCTGCAGCAAGGTGTCACCGGCTTCATGGCCGAGCGTATCGTTGACGGTCTTGAAATTGTCGAGGTCGATGAACAGCAGCGCCAGCCGGCCCTGGCCGCGCGCCGCGCGCCGTATCGCGGCCGGCAGGAAACTGGTCAGCCAGCGCCGGTTCGGCAGCTGCGTCAGGGCATCCTTGTTGGCCATGTCGGCCAGCAGTTGCTCGTGCGTCTTGATGTCCGAGATGTCGCGCAGCGTCAATGCGATGCCCGACCCGGAATGCACCGCGCGGCGGTAGACCCAGGTGGCACAGATCCAGCCTTGCACAGGCACCCGCAACTCGTCCTCGCAAATACCATTGACCAGCGCCTTCGAACAGATGGCCAGCAACTCACTGCGCGACGCGGCCGGCATCGCCTCCTTGGCCCGCCGGCCGACCAGCTGGTCCCGTGTGAGCCCGAGCATGTCGGCGGCGCGATCGTTGCAGTCCAGGATACGGAAATCCCACAGCTCGCCGCGTTCGCCGAGCAGCGGCGACAGCATGTAGAAGCCTTCGTTGGCGGCATCGGTGGCCATCCGGTACGTGCGGCGCACGTCTTCGTCGGCGCGATGGCGGCGCGCGAAATGCACCGAGATCCCGATACCGGCCAGCGCCAGCAACGACAGGAACAGGGTCGCGATCGATGCGCCGACCCGATAGCCGCGTGCGACCACGCGATGCTCGGCCAGCGCATTGTCCTCGGTCATGCCGGCAATCGCCATCAGCCGGTAAGGCGTGATCCCATGCCAGGCCACATAGCGCGCGCGGCCATCGGCGAACTGGTCGGCGGTGACGAAATGCACTCCCTGCGTCATCTCGAACGGCGGCAATTCGAGGTGAAACGCGGGCCCCTCGCTCATACCGTTGCCGAGCCGGGTGGCGAGCACTGTACCGTCGCTCAGCCGCGCCGTCACGAAACCATCCACGCCCGTCTGCGAATCGCCCTGCAGGGTCGCCATGAAGTCGGGCGCCACCGAAATCACGACAACGCCGGCAAAGCGGCCGTCGGGCCGCTGCACGCGGCGCGAAAAACGGATGAAGGGCTTGCCGGAGAAGGCACCAAATTCCGGACCGGAAATCAACAGGCCTTCACAGCAACCGGTGGCGTGGCGGAAGAAAAAATCGACTTTGGAAAAATTCACCTCGGTGCGAATCGGAAACGACGAGCGGATCAGGCGGCCTTGGGCGTCGATGACGGCAATGAAGAACTCATGCTGGCGCGGGAACAGTCCGCGTAACAGGTCGCGCCGCAAATCCAGCCGTGCCGGCGCTTCCTGCCATTCAAACGCGATCGACAGGACCAGCCGGTCCATCTGTGCGGCCAGGTACTCGAGTTGCAGCGCATAGGTGTTGGCCTGCGCGGCTGTCAGGTGAATCGCAAGCTGGCGCTTTTCCTGCTCGTCGCGCGCGACCTGCGTCTCGGTAGCGGCCCACAGCAACCCGATCAGAAACAGCAGCCCGACAACCCAGGCCGCCAATCGGAACAGATCGGAAATAGCCCCCGGATAATCGAGCAGCGAAGAGCGGCGTAACCAGCGCAATTCGATCTCCCCCGACATCGACTTGTCTTTTTTTCAGATGAGATGTCGGGTCGGTGGGTGAATGCAACATCAAAACCCAAAAATCAGCAGGCTGTTTGCGAAAAATCATACAAAAAGACAAACAATCGCCGCGCGCCGGGGCGGCTCAGGGGACCGAGCGGCGCTCAGCGGATGTCGAAGCAGACCACATGATCCAGCTCGACGCGAATGCCAATGGCCTCGCCGATGGCATGGTCATGGTGGCTGGGCACCAGCGACAGCAGGGTCTGGCCGGATGGCAGCGCGAGCGTGTACAGGAATTCCGCACCGCGAAAGGCCTTCGCCAGCACATTCGCGCGACGCGGACTGGCGTCGTCATGCAGGATATCGTCGGGCCGCACCAGCAGTTCGGTCGCACTGCCGGCCGGCCGTGACCCGCAGCGCGGGTCAATACGGAAATCACCCAGCTCGGTCTGCACGCCGCCGCTGCCGTCGGCCACGCCGGGCAGCATCACGCCCTCGCCGATGAAGCCGGCGACAAAGCGGTTTTCCGGGCGGTGATACAAGTCCATCGGCGTGCCCCACTGCTGCAGGCGGCCGTCGGCCAGCACCGCAATGCGGTCGGCGACCGCGAAGGCCTCGCGCTGGTCATGCGTGACGATCACGGCGGTCGTGCCGGTCTGTTTCAGCAGGTCGCGCACTTCGAGCGCGAGCCGCTCACGCAGCGTGACGTCGAGGTTGGAGAAAGGTTCGTCCATCAGCAGCAGTTCCGGCTGCGGCGCGAGTGCGCGCGCCAGCGCTACCCGCTGTTGCTGTCCGCCGGAGAGCTCATGCGGCGCGCGCCGCGCAAAGTCGCCCAGCCCGACCAGTTCGAGCATTTGCGCGATGCGCCGCTCGCGCTCGGCGCGCGCCAGCCGGTGCAGGCCGAAGCCGACGTTGGCGGCGACGTCGAGATGCGGAAACAACGCATAGTCCTGGAACACCATGCCCATGTTGCGCTGCTCCGGCGGCAGCTGGTGGCGCGCGCTGCCGACCTCGCGCTGCATCAGCCAGATGCGCCCGGCGCGCAGCGGATGGAAACCGGCAATCGCGCGCAGCGCCGTGGTCTTGCCGCAGCCGGACGGTCCGAGCAGGCTGGCGATCTCGCCGCGCCCGAGCTGCAGCGAAAACTCGCGCAGCACCGGATGCGGCCCGGCCGGCGTGTCGTACGCAAGCTCGAGCGACTCCAGCTCGAGCGCGGTCGGCGTCAGGTGGGCTTGGTCGGCTCGTTTCATGGCTCTCTTATTTTTCCGTGGCGCGCACCAGCAGCAGCACCGGCAGCAGGCCGGCCGCAACGATGCACAGGCTGGGCAGCGCGGCGCGCTCCCACATGCCTTCCGAACTCATTTCGAACACGCGTACCGCCAGTGTGTCCCAGCCGAACGGCCGCGTCATCAGCGTGATCGGCATTTCCTTCATCACTTCGACGAACACCAGCAGGCTCGCACTGAGCCAACCGGAGCGCAGCATCGGCACGAACAGCCGCCGCAGCACCTGCCAGCGTCCCATGCCAAGGCTGCGCGCAGCCTGCTCCTGTGACGGCGTCACGCGCTGCATCGCCGCCTGCATCGGCTCGAAACCAACCGCCATGAAGCGTGCCGCCAGCGCCAGCAGCATCACCGCCAGCGTGCCCTTCAAAACCGGCGCCGGCTGCACGCCGAGCGCGTCCCAGAGGGGCTGCAGTTGCAGGTCCAGCCAGGCCACCGGCACGAACAGGCCGACCGACAACAGCATGCCCGGCAGCGCATAACCAAGCGTCGACAGGCGCACGCCGACCTGCATCAGCCGGCCCGGATGCTGCCGTTGCGCATACGCGATCCACAGCCCGCACGCGACCACCAGCAGCGCCGCCAGTGCCGACAACAGCAGGGAATGGCCAATAAAGCCCCAGTAGCGCGCGTCCCAGTCATGGTTCACCACCTCCAGCGTCCAGGCGAGCAATTGCGCGACCGGCACCACGAAGGCCGCCAGCAGCACCAGAGTGCACCAGGCCAGCGCCAGCACGCGCCCGGCGCCGCCCAGCGGGATGCGCTGCGCGGCCTTGCCGGCGCCGCTGCCGCTATAGCGCCGCTGGCCGCGCTCGCGCAGCTCGAACCAGGTCAGCAGCAGCACCGCTGCCGCCAGCAGCGACGCCAGTTGGGAGGCCACCGGCAGGTTGAACAGCGACAGCCATGCCTTGTAGATTGCGGTGGTGAAGGTATCGACATTGAAGATCGCCACGGTGCCAAAGTCGGCCAGCGTCTCCATCAGCGCCAGCGAGATGCCGGCCGCCCACCACGGACGCGACATCGGCAGCGCGACCCGGAAAAACGCGCGCACTCGCGGCAGCCCGAGGATCTGCGCCGCCTCGATGCTGCGCTGGCCCTGCGTCAGGAACGCCTGGCGCGCCAGCAGGTAGACATACGGATACAGCACCAGCCCGAACACCAGCACCGCACCGCCGACCGAGCGTACCGGCGGCAAGGCCACGGCCGGCCCGAAGACGGCGCGCAAGGTTGTTTGCAGCGGCCCGCTGTAGTCGAGCAGCCCGACCATCACCGACGCCAGCACATAGCCGGGCAGCGCCAGCGGCAGCACCAGCGCCGAGGCAAAAAAGCGCCGTCCGGGAAACTCGCAGACGGCGGCCAGCCACGCGAGCGAGATGCCGAGCAGTGCGGTCAGCAGCGCCACGCCGGCCGCCATCCACAGCGTGTTGGCCAGCACGCGCGGCAGCACGAATTCGCGC
>JACCDS010150832.1_pt1 | contig 24984 bp, 20 predicted proteins | sample 7446441 | NCBI WGS metagenome assembly JACCDS01 (sample SAMN15323445, study PRJNA562643) | freshwater metagenome | isolation source: river surface water | place: USA:Blue River Watershed | collected 2017-08-17 | reverse complement strand
TTGAATAATTGAAATTGTGCTATTTTTACAGGAATAAAAATACAAAAATGAACAAACAGGAACGGGTAACATTTGTTATAAATACGTTAAAAGAATTGTATCCCACAATTCCTATCCCTTTAGATCACAAAGATCCGTATACTTTGCTAATTGCCGTTTTGCTTTCGGCACAATGTACTGATGTTCGAGTGAACCAGATTACCCCTCTTTTATTTGCGAAAGCAGACAATCCCTACGATATGGTGAAATTAACAGTAGAGGAAATCAAAGAAATCATTCGCCCCTGCGGCTTATCGCCAATGAAATCAAAAGGTATTTATGGTTTATCTCAAATTCTTATTGAAAAACACAACGGACAGGTTCCTCAAAGTTTTGAAGCCTTAGAAGAATTACCCGCCGTGGGACATAAAACGGCGAGTGTTGTCATGTCACAAGCTTTTGGTGTTCCAGCTTTTCCTGTGGACACTCACATTCATCGGTTGATGTACCGTTGGAATTTAACCAATGGAAAAAATGTGGTACAAACCGAAAAAGATGCCAAACGTATTTTTCCTGAGAATTTATGGAATGAATTGCACTTACAAATCATTTGGTACGGACGCGAATATTCCCCTGCCCGTGGTTGGGATTTAGAGAAAGACATCATTACCAAAACCATCGGACGAAAATCTGTTTTAGAAGATTACTCCAAGAAATAAAAACATAAAAAACTGCCTCTATTCTACAAGAATAAAGGCAGTTTAGTAACTAACAATGAAATTTTAATTAGCGATTAATTCAAAAGTAGCTTGCTCAGTTTTGACTACTTTTAACGCTTTTGAATAGTTCAACAAGAAAGACACAACTTCTTTCTTTGGTTTCATTTTTGGAGCAACAAATGATTTCTTAGAGTAGATTTTTGCCATAGTTTGTGTTTACAATTTACACTACAACGCCAAAATCTATGAAATATTGCTTAGTTGGTCAAAATAATTTGGTGCTTATCAATCACTTTCCTCAAATTCAGCAAAGCATAACGCATTCGACCTAAAGCAGTATTGATACTTACTCCTGTTGCTTCTGATATTTCCTTAAAACTCATGTCTTGGTACAAACGCATCATCAAGACTTCCTTTTGATCTGTGGGAAGTTCCTCAACCAATTGACGTAAATCTTTAGCTACCTGATCCGAAATTAATTTATTTTCTATCGTGAGCGTATCATCAGTCATAATAGAGAAAATAGAAAACTCTTCTGTTTCTCTATACATTGGCATTTTTTTGTTTCTGCGAAAATGGTCCACAATCAAATTATGTGCAATACGCATTACCCAAGGAAGAAATTTACCTTCTTCATTATAAGCGTTGGATTTTAAAGTACGAATTACTTTAATGATCGTATCTTGAAAAATATCATCGGAAAGATCTCTATCGCCTACTTTGGAATAGATAAAACCGAAAATTTTAGATTGGTGTCTTTTGATAAGAGTTGCTAAAGCAGCTTCATTGCCCGCAATATAATCATTTACTAATGTAGCATCATCAATAAGAGGAATAGCCATAATATACCTTTTAGAGGGTTTGTAATTCTAAATAATGTTCTAAAAAGTAATATTGTTAAATAGGCGTTTTGTTTTATATGATGATTATACGGACAAATTTAACTTAATTTTATCGGAATATGCAAACAAAAAAGGAATAAAATCCAAGTTATATGGTATTCACGATAAAACAACTCACTAAATCTTAGCTCATAAACCTTCTTTTGAGGGAGCCAAAAAAGAAGCTATTAAACCGCTAATTTGTATTTCTGGTAGTAGTAATTCTCAGTTGAAAATTGATTACTTTTGTGAAAACTATACTTTTTATGTCAATTGACCTTTCTGCATTAGATCCGAAGAAAAACATCATTATTAAAGGTGCTCAGGTACATAACCTAAAAAATGTAAATGTAGCGATTCCTAGAAACAAACTAGTAGTCATTACAGGTCTTTCAGGTTCTGGAAAATCAAGTTTGGCTTTTGATACTTTGTATGCCGAAGGACAACGTCGTTATGTAGAAAGTTTATCGTCTTATGCGCGCCAATTTTTGGGTCGCTTAGACAAACCAAAAGTGGACTATATCAAGGGAATAGCACCAGCTATTGCAATTGAACAAAAAGTAAATACGACTAATGCACGTTCTACTGTTGGAACCTCAACAGAGATTTACGATTATATCAAATTGCTATATGCGCGTGTTGGGCGTACTTTTTCTCCAATTTCTGGTCAAGAAGTCAAAAAAAATACAGTGACTGATGTTGTAGCAGATGTAAAACAACTTCCTATTGATAGTAAATGGCTCCTTCTCGCTCCTATTCATTTAGAAAAAGGACGCCAACTAGAAGATAAATTGAACGTCTTGTTGCAACAAGGTTTTGCTCGAATTTTGGTCGATGGCGAAATGGTTCGTTTGGATGAGTTGCCAAAAAGTTTGGGTAATAAAGAAATCTTTTTGATTATTGACCGAATCGTTGTTAAGGAGGAAGAAGAATTTTATAATCGTCTAGCTGATGCCGTTCAAACTGCTTTTTTTGAAGGAAAAGGAATTTGCTATTTACAAGAAGTGAATTCTAAAAAACGTTTTTCGTATTCCAATAATTTTGAGTTAGATGGAATTACATTTTTAGAGCCTAATGTGCATTTGTTCAGCTTTAATAATCCTTATGGTGCTTGCCCTGTTTGCGAAGGCTATGGCAACATTATAGGAATTGACAGCGAATTAGTGATCCCTAACACTAGTTTATCAATATATGAAAATGCTATTTTCCCTTGGCGAGGAGAGAGTATGAGTTGGTATAGAGACGAGTTAGTAAAAAATGCTTACAAATTTGATTTCCCTATTCATAAGCCTTTTTTTGAGCTTACCGACGCGCAAAAAGAATTAGTCTGGACAGGAAATCAATATTTTCAAGGATTAAATGATTTTTTTAAAGAATTAGAAGAAAAAAATTACAAAATCCAAAACCGTGTCATGCTCTCTCGTTACCGGGGCAAAACAAAATGTACTACTTGCAAAGGCAAACGCTTACGTGAAGAAGCTAGTTATGTAAAAATAAATGAAAAAACTGTTTCTGATTTAGTAGATTTACCTATTCGTCATTTAGTTTCATTTTTTAAAAATATTGAACTTAACGTATACGAAAAACAAATAGCCAAACGACTACTCATCGAAATCAATAATCGTTTATCCTTCTTAACTGAAGTTGGATTAGACTATCTTACACTTAACCGAAATTCAGCTACACTATCAGGTGGAGAGTCACAACGTATAAATTTAGCTACTTCTTTAGGAAGCAGTTTAGTAGGTTCCATGTATATCTTAGACGAACCAAGTATTGGTTTACACCCTAAAGATACAGAACGATTAATAAATGTATTACTTTCCCTACGCAATTTAGGGAATACTGTAATCGTAGTGGAACATGATGAAGACATCATGAAAGCCGCAGATATGATTATAGATATTGGACCTGAAGCAGGATCACATGGAGGTAATTTAGTAGCACAAGGAAGCTATAATGAAATTTTAAAATCTGATTCTTTAACCGCTCAGTATTTGAATGGAAATCTAGAAATTGAGGTGCCAAAAAAACGAAGACCATTTAAAAATCAAATTGTAATTAAAGGAGCTAGAGAAAACAACCTACAGAATATAGATGTTAGTTTTCCCCTTGATGTATTAACCGTAATTACTGGTGTATCTGGAAGCGGTAAAAGCACCTTAGTTAAAAAAATACTATTCCCTGCCTTGCAAAAAAAATTAGATAATACTGGAGAAAAAGCGGGACAATTTACTGAAATGACGGGCTCATTTTCGCACATCAAACATATTGAATACGTTGATCAGAATCCTATTGGAAGAAGTTCGCGTTCGAATCCAGTCACCTACATCAAGGCGTATGACGATATTCGGGATTTGTATGCCAAAGAAAAGCTATCTAAACTTAGAGGATATCAAGCCAAACATTTCTCTTTTAATGTTGACGGAGGGCGTTGTGAAACTTGTAAAGGAGAAGGAACCATCAATGTAGAAATGGTATTCATGGCTGACGTACAACTACATTGTGAAACTTGCAATGGAAAACGTTTCAAAAAAGAAGTCTTAGAAGTCTTATTTGAAGGAAAAAATATCAATGATATTCTGAACATGACAATTGATGATGCTATAGCGTTCTTTGCTTCTCATAAACAAACCAAGATTAATCAAAAATTACAACCACTACAAGATGTTGGGTTGGGGTATGTACAGCTAGGCCAATCTTCTTCTACTCTTTCTGGAGGTGAGGCACAGCGTATTAAGCTAGCCTCTTTTTTAGTAAAAGGAGTAACAAAAGATAAAGCTTTGTTTATTTTTGACGAACCAACCACCGGATTGCACTTTCATGATATTAAAAAATTACTAGCCTCCTTCGATGCTCTAATCGAAAAAGGACATTCAATTATTGTGATTGAGCACAATCTTGACCTCATTAAATGTGCAGATTGGATCATTGATTTAGGTCCTGAAGGTGGAGAAAATGGTGGCAAATTATTAGGAACAGGAACTCCTGAAGAGCTTATAAAAATAAAAAAATCAATTACTGCAAACTATTTAAAAGAAAAACTATAAATGGGATTCTTCTCTATCAATAATAAATAATAATTACATTGAACCAATTGATCAGAAAATAACTATATTTAATAATCTTTAAAGTGTTTTAGAAAACATTTACTATTTAAACATTTTTTTACTAAAACCTTCCAAAACCTTATTTATTTCAACAGAAACAATCATTTTATAGTTTAAGTACAGATATGAAAAAGTTACTAATGCCGACTTTAAAATGATCCCAATGATAGGATGACAAGAGAATTGCCAAAAATAAAATAATCCAAAAAGCAATACAGTTATCGCAATCGAATACAAATTTTGAATAGTAAAAGGATATAGATGCATTCTTTTAACCACAAACATCAATTTTGCTAGGCTATACAAGGTAATAGACAATAATGTTGCAAAAGCAGATCCTGTTATCCCATACAACGGAATAAAAATCATATTCAACACTATGGTAAAGAAAACCAACATCAATCCTAAAAACAATACCATCCTGTAGTATTTAGAATTGAAAATAATAGCATTGTTATTCCCTAAAATTAAATCAAAATATTTAGATAACCCAATCATAAATACAATCCAAATTCCACCCGAATATTCTTTTGGAAGCATTTCATATAATTGATTAATATTAACAAAAATACACAACATCACAAACCCTCCTACTAACTGTAAATTAACCGAAGTTTTTTTATACAACTCATTCAACTCATCATGCTTATTCTCGTGCATCAACTTTGCTGTAATAGGATATACAATTTGGTGCATTGCACGACTTGGAACAGATATAACTAAAGCAATATACGTAGCCACAGAATAATAGGCAATATTTCCAATATCCATATATTGATTCAGCATTATTTTATCTCCATCCAAAAGTAAATTAGCTACACTTCCTGATAAAATAATATAAAAAGTATATTCTAAAATAGCCTTAATATTGTGAGGAATTGAGAACTGAAAAACCGGTTTTTTTATCTTAAAAGCATACAGCATGGTTAAAAGAAAGGCTATAAAATAAATCCCCGCAGTTAGGTATATAAAATCTACAACCGTAATCCAATGATAATAAATACCAATCAGAGCAATCAATGAAAAAAGTCGTAAACCAAACTCTTTCATAAAATTCCCAAATACAGAATGCATATGTACCCTAGCCCAAGCATAAAAAATCTCGAAATAGGCCATACAAATACCTATAAATGGAATCAAATAAACAAACTCTTTTACGATTGGATTTTTTTTAGTGATAAAAAAACTAATATCATCATAGAAAAATAATCCAATCAAAACTAAAGGAATACTTAATAGAAGTGGAAAAACAACTGTAAATGACAAAAACTGATTTTCCTCTTGTTCTGTTTTACATTGGGAATAAAATTTCACCAAAGTATTTTGCATACCAATAGCAAACAAAGGCATAATCACGTTAGCACATGATAAAATGTAATTAGATAATCCGTAATACGTCTTTCCTAAAATGGGTGGAAATAAAAAAATCGTACTAATTCCTCCAATACCAAAACCAATATAGGTAATGATTGTATTTTTCAAAGATTGGTTTAAAACGATTCCCATAGTTGACTTGGTTACTTGTTATCGATTGATTAATTCAACCAACTGTTTGGTTAGGTTTTTTCGAGAATAATGTTGCAATCCAACTCCATTCGATTGTAATTTACCTTCTAAAAATTGAGTATAATAATCTAAAATGGTTTGTTTTAATTTGGCTTTTTCTGAATAGTCAAAAAACACTCCCGTATTCGTATTGGTAATAATTTCAGCAAAATCAGACTCTTTTGGCCCTATGGCGATAATAGGTCTTTCAGAAACCATATATTCAAATAACTTTCCTGGCAGAATACTTTTGGTATCCTCTGAATTGATTTCGATTAACAAAAGAACTTGTGATTTACGTTGGTGTTCTACCGCCACATCATGTGAAACATACCCTAAATTATTCAAATAGGAATTCAAACCAAATTGCGAAATGGTTTCCAATACCTCTTGGCTTACGGCACCCATCAATTTAATCTCCAAATGGGATTTAAAATCTGGTATTTCTTGAAGTAGTTCAACCAAACTTTCCCATAAAATCAGTGGATTCCTATCGGATAAAAACGAACCGATATGTGCCAAACTAAACTTGATATCCAAAGGTTGCTTAACTACTTTTTCCACATCAAAACCATTAGTAATTACCGTAATTGGCTTAGATGTTAAGGCTTGAAATTCCGTTTTAGTGGTTTTACTCGTTACTATAATAGTGTCTGCCGAATTCAGCACTTGATGTTCTAATTGTTTATGACGTTTAACTGCGTAATTAGACAATCGTAAGGATTTATGGTATCCAATTGTAGTCCAAGGATCTCGAAAATCAGCAAACCAATTCAGATTTATTTTTTGTTTTAATTTTAATCCAATTAGATGCAAACTATGCGGTGGCCCAGAAGTAACTATTGTATCAATTCCATGCTCCCGAATATATTTTTCTAAATACGAAACAGAAGGTTTTACCCAAAATACTCGAGCATCTGGAATAAACAAATTGCCTCTCACCCATAGAAAAACTTTATCTAAAAAAGATTGTTTTTTGTTATTAGGAATAATCCCTGAACTTATTTTCTTTGTCTTATTTTTAGATAAAAAAGAAGCCAATTGGTAAGGTTCAAAAATTGGTTTTCTGATAATTATAGCCTTATCCGAAACTTCCTCTTCTAAATGTTTATCTACAATTGGGTAAGTAGGATTATCTGGAACATATACGATAGGTTGCACATCAAAATCAGGCAAATATTTCACAAATTTTAACCATCGTTGCACCCCAGGTCCTCCTGCTGGTGGCCAATAATAGGTAATGATTAAAAGTTTTTTTGAAGTTTTACTTGACATTACTTTCAATTTCAGCATTCTTTTTTCTCTCCAAATAAACTCCACCAATCAAAAGTAAAACTATTCCAATGGAACTCATCAAAGTGATTGTACTTCCTGTTTGAACTACTTGTGGTTCAAATTTAAATTCTACATTGTGTTTACCTGCAGGAATAGGTAATGCTCTCAAAACATAATCCACTTGAAGATGTTCCACTTTCTTACCGTCTATATAGGCATTCCAACCATTTTTATAATACATTTCAGAAAAAACAGCCAACCCTTCACTTGAATTTACTGTTGTATATTTTAAATCATTCGGTTGATACGAATCTAAAGTTATGGTAGCTGAACTATCTTTGGCAAAAGCCGTCTTTTTAATTTCAAATTCTTTAGCATTAATTACTGCTACATTTTTAGAATCTAATTTTTCCAATGCTTTCATTTCTTCATCAGCAGAATGCACCAATTTTATATTACTCACAAACCACGCATTACCATTTGCTTCTGTATTGGCAATTGGAAATTCTTTTCCGTCTTTATCTGTTTGAATTAAATATTTTACGTTCAAAAAGTTAAGTGGCTCTAAATTATTTTTAGCAATTTGGTAGTCAAATAATTGTTGCATTCTTCTTGGCTTAGCCGCATGATAGCCCCCAATCGATTTATGGAAAAAAGAAGCTCTTGCACTCGATAAATTTCCGTTAATTTCAAAAACACGATAGTTAGAACTATCTTTTAAAATTTGCATATCTACTGGAGTTGCTTGAAAAGGCACTTCAACTTCTCTTTTACTCACAAAATCTTTATTTGATACATATTTCTTGTCCACCAAAAACAAATCAAAAATCATCACTAAACCAATAACGATAATAGTTGTTTTTTGTGCCAATTTATTTTTAATAAACAATCCTAAAACTCCAGCTACAACAAGTATAAAAAATGTAGAACGTAATAAATCTGCACTATACATAGTTTTTCTATCAGCCTTTAAAGCATCTACAAAATCAGGTCCATAATTTTTCAAAAAATAATCATCCCCTTCTGATGTAAAATTAAACATCCCTTTAACCAAAAATAGAATACCCATTACTCCTACTCCAAAAATAGTAGCCTGAAATAAACTCTTCTTTTGTTGGTCTTGATTCAATTGAAAAAAAGATTGTAAACCCATTACTGCCAAAACAGGAAAACACAACTCCAAAACAACTTGTATCGAAGAAACGGCTCTAAATTTATCGTATAATGGAAAATACTCAATACAAAAATTAGTGAGTATAGGAAAGTTTTTACCCCATGAAAGCACTAAGGCAATCATAGCACCTCCAAAGAAAACATACTTAATTTTTCGATCATCAATAAATAAAGCTAAAAAAGCTAAAAAGAAAACCACCACCCCTATATAAGCTGGAGCTGCTACTATTGGCTGACGCCCCCAATACGTAGGCATCACTTTTATATAATCCGCGGCTTGAACAGCTGGAAAACCTTGACTAATCATGAATTGATACATGCTACTATCTGTACCTAAAGTTTCACTATTAGATCCCCCAAAAAGTCGCGGTACAATCAGATTGAAACTTTCTACGATACCATAACTATACTCGGTAATATAATCATGAGACAACGCACTATTTTCAGTAATCTTTGAACCATCAGCATTAAAAGTCAACTCACTTTTTCCTCGAGTACTGAATTTGGTATATTCAGTAGTTGCTAATAGATTAGTTGCATTGGCACCAATTGCAAAAATTCCAGAGACGGCAAGAACACCAAAGGCATACCCTAAACCTTTTAAGTCTTTTTCTTTGATAAATTGATAAGTGAAATACCCCACCAAAACCAATAAAAAAACTAACAAATAATAAGTCATTTGGAAATGATTTGCATTGATTTCTAAAGCCGTTGCAAACAAAGTCAGTAAACCACCCCAGACATATTTTTTTTGAAAAATTAATACAAAACCTGCAATAACCAATGGCATATAAGCAATAGCATGAGCTTTAGCATTATGCCCTACTCCTAAAATAATTATCAAATAGGTAGAAAAGCCAAAAGCAACAGCGCCAAAAAATGCCTTAAGTGGGTCAATATTTAAGACTAATAACAACCCATAAAATCCTAAAAAGTATAAAAAAAGATAATCTGCAGGACGTGGCAAAAATCGGATTGCATCATCCAATGCACCGATGTAATCGTGTGGGTATTTAGCTCCCAATTGGTAGGTTGGCATTCCACCAAAAGCCGAATTAGTCCAATACGGTTCGATATGAGTTGAAGCTCTAAAATCATTTTGCTCTTTTGCCATTCCGGTGTATTGTGCAATATCCGATTGGAAGATTTGTTTTCTTTGTAAAACAGGATAAAAATAAATTAAAGAAATGACAACAAAACCAAAAATGGCTAATAAGTGAGGATAGAACGTATGGAGTTTTTTCAAAGTAATGTAATTTGGTTAAAATATAAAAAAATGGTTAGTGGTAAAATTAATCTATTTCTTCGTAATCTACATAATCCCCCACTTTTTTGGTTTCACGAGGATTTTTAGATTCCGTTTCTTTATAGATTATATCCTCATTATTTTGTACATTTTTCCATGCTGGATCTTGTGCATATTGTTGCTGCTTTTGAAAATTTTCGCCAGCTTTTTCTACAACTTTCTTTACCAAAACAGGCAAAAACAATCGCACTAAAAACTTAAAAAGATAGTAAAACATCATAATATAAAACAATGTTCTTATCAAACTAGAAAAAGAGGCTTCTTGCATAATCAAATATTTTTTCCAAAAATAATAAATTCATCCCGAATCTTAGGGACAAAATAAAAATATCATTCTTAAATAAATGATAAAATATAGTACATTTGGTAAGCGTTATTATTTTTAATTTGATACCATTAATTATGTTCAAAATTAATACTACTATTGGCTTGGCTTTTTTACTAATTCCTTTACTGAATTATGGTCAATACACCGACCAAATTAATTCGAATAGACCGGGCGAAACCATGTCGGCTTTTGCGGTTGGAAAATCGGTTATCCAAATAGAGACAGGGGCTTACGGAATTTCTCAAAAACACCATTTGCTGAACTATGTAACTAACGGTTATGGAATTGACGCCACCTTGCGCTATGGAATGTTTTTAGAAAAATTAGAATTAATTGCTGACATCCAATACCAAAGCCAAATTTACGAAGCCTTGTATACAAAAACCAATCAAAAAGCATTAAAACAAACGATTTTAGGAGCTAAATACTTACTCTACGATCCATTTAAAAATCACGAAAAAAAAATCAACGTATATAGTTGGAATGCCAATCGAAAATTTAGTTGGCGTCAATTAATCCCTGCAGTTTCTATTTTTGCAGGCACTAATATTACTTCTGCTAATAACCCCTATCATTTTTCCCCTAAAGCAGGTATTTCTCCAAAGGTTATCTTAATTACACAAAATCATTTAGGTGATGGAACCTGGGTATTTGTAACGAACACCATTGCAGATTATATTGGAACCGAATACCCAAGCTACGGGTACGCCATTACTTTGACCAAAGGGTTTAATGACAGATGGTCTGGGTTTGTAGAAAACCAAGGGTATAAAAGTGATTTTTATAGTGACGCAATCATTCGAACCGGAGCTGCTTTTCTACTTACAGACGATCTTCAAATTGACGCTTCGGCAAGTGCTAGTTTAAAAAATACTCCCTCTATATTTTATGGTGGGCTTGGATTTTCTTGGCGTTATGATGGCAACTATAATGAAGTCCGAATACCTGTTGAAGACCCAAACATTCTAAAAACACAAAAAAGAACTAAGAAAGGTACAAAAAAGAAAAAATTCCTGATTTTTTAGATTATATACAATGATTCAAATTAAAGAAGCGATTACTAAAAGTGAATTAGTCGATTATATCAAATTCCCTTTTTCACTATACAAAGACAACCAATATTGGGTACCACCCATTATTGCAGACGAATTAGAAACCTTTGACAAAACCAAAAACCCCGCTTTTGAAAATGCTGAAGCTTATTTTTATTTGGCATACCGCGAAAAAAAAATTGTAGGTAGAATTACTGCCATTATCAATTGGGAAGAAGTGAACAACCAACAAAAAAAGAAGGTGCGCTTTGGTTGGTTTGATGTAATTGATGATATAGAAGTTACCAAAGCATTGTTAGAAAAGGTATATGAATTGGGTCGAAAAAACAAGTTAGACTATGTTGAAGGTCCGATGGGATTTTCAAATCTAGACAAAGTAGGTGTTCTTACTGAAGGATTCGAAGAAATTGGCACCATGATTACGTGGTACAATCATCCGTATTACGCCAAGCACTTTGAACAACTTGGATTTATAACTGAAAAAGAATACTTAGAAAATAAATTTCCTTTTACCAATGTTAAACTAGAGTATTTTGATAAAGCACAGGAATTAATCAAAAGGCGTTACCAACTTCGCCCTATCAACTTCAATAAGACTAAAGATGTAATGCCTTATGTCGATAAAATGTTTGATTTATTCAATGCATCTTACGCTAATCTGTCATCATTTGTTGCTATTTCTGATGTCCAAAAAGAATATTTCAAGAAAAAATACATCAACTTTATCAATCCAGAATACATCAAGTTTGTAGAAGATAAAGAAGGAAATTTAGTTGCTTTTGCTATTGTAATGCCTAGCTTTTCTAAAGCATTGCAAAAAGCCAAGGGAAAATTATTCCCTTTCGGCTTCTTGCATTTGTTAAATGCCAGAAAGAACAGTAAAGATGTTACTTTTTACCTTATTGGAGTGCATCCAGAATACCAAAACAAAGGAGTACATGCTATTATTTTCAAAGAATACCATACTACTTTTACAGAAAAAGGAATTGAAAATTGCATCCGAACTCCTGAACTGATCGACAACCATGCCATACACTTATTGTGGAAAAACTTTGATCCAAAAATTGTTTGTCGCAGAAAAACATTTAGAAAAGAGTTATAAAAAAAGGGATTCAATGAATCCCTTTAAATTTTATAGTGTAAAAATGTTATTCCACATTTTGAACATTAGCTTCCGCAATTTTAGCATACGTTCCGTTTACTAATTTTTCACGGATGGCTTCAAAAGCAGCTAAGGTTTCATCAATATCCGCTAAAGTATGAGAAGCTGTTGGAATCATACGCAACAAGATAATTCCTTTTGGAATTACTGGATACACCACAATAGACAAGAAAATTCCATAATTCTCTCTCAAATCATTCACCATGATCATCGCTTCAGGAATAGAACCTTCCAAATATACCGGTGTAATACATGTATTTGTATCTCCAATATTAAACCCTCTTTCTTTTAATCCATTTTGCAGGGCATTTACATTAACCCACAATTTGTCTTTAATTTCAGACGATTGACGCAATAGCTCCAAACGTTTTAATGAACCAATTGTTTGAATCATTGGTAATGCTTTAGCAAACATTTGAGAACGTAAATTGTATTTTAAATAGTCAATCACATCCTTATCAGCTGCCACGAAAGCACCAATGTTAGCCATTGATTTAGCAAAAGTAGAGAAATACACATCAATATCATCCTGAACTCCTTGCTCCTCTCCTGCTCCTGCTCCTGTTTTTCCTAAGGTTCCAAAACCATGTGCATCATCCACTAACAAACGGAAGTTGTATTTTTTCTTCATTTCTACCACTTCCTTCAACTTACCTTGTTGACCACGCATTCCAAAAACACCTTCAGTTATAAACAAGATTCCCCCTCCTGTCTCTTCAGCTAATTTAGTAGCACGTTGCAAGTTTTTCTCCATACTCTCTACATCATTATGACGGTAGGTAAAACGTTTACCCATATGCAAACGAACTCCGTCAATAATACAAGCATGAGCATCAACATCATACACAATCACATCGTTTTTAGTTACCAGAGCATCTATAATAGATACCATTCCTTGGTAACCAAAATTCAATAAATACGCTGACTCCTTCATTACAAAAGCTGCCAATTCTTGCTCTAACTGTTCGTGGTACTTAGTGTGACCACTCATCATACGCGCTCCCATAGGATAAGCAGCACCGTATTGAATTGCAGCTTCAGTATCGGCTTTACGCACTTCAGGATGATTGGCAAGTCCCAAATAATCATTCAAACTCCAATTCAAAATATCTTTGCCTTGAAATTTCATTCTAGGCCCTAACTCTCCTTCCAATTTTGGAAAAACAAAATAACCTTCTGCTTGTGAAGCCCACTTCCCTAATGGCCCTTTATTAGTTTGGATTCTTTCGAATAAATCTTTTACCATGATATATCTTGAAATAGTTTATTTTTTTAATAAGGGACAAAAATAATTATTTAAAATTTATAAAAGAATTGAATAACTATTTATTTTATAGATTATACTTTCAAATAAATTATACTAATTAAATAGTACTTTTTTATAAAAATGATTACCATTCCAATCTATACTTAGAATATACATCCCCTCTTGAACATGACCTGAATACTCTAATTTCAATTCTTTTTCATTCATTTTAAAGGCTTGACTATGAATCAACTGTCCATTCATAGACAATAATGAAACACTAATATAATCTTTTACAATATCTGGAAAACGTAGTGTAATACTTCTATCTAACGACGGATTTGGAAAAAGAACAATACTATCATTATCAAAGTCCACACTACTCAAAAGAGTAGAACTAAAAACAGGTAACTTCACAAAATTACCTCCTAAAACCTGGTTTGCCTCTGCTTCTGTCATACACAACCAATCTTGCATCACAGTGGTATACAATTGCCTGTAGTCAAATTGCATCTCAACTTGATCACTAACTGTTGCATTTATTGGCAAATTAGGTGACTTACCTATCATTCCTGTCACAGGATAAATACTCTTTTTTACCTGAGAGGAAGTGTTGAGCATTGAACCAAAAAATAGTACTGGCGCAGCGGCACCATGATCTGTACCTTGACTTGCATTACTTTTTATTCTTCTACCAAATTCACTAAATGTCATTCCAGAAACTGAATCGGATTTACCCATCGTTTCTAAATCCTGTTGAAAAGCACCTATAGCCTGCGATAATAAAGTTAAATTAGTGGCTTGAGCACCTTGGGTTTTATCTGTGGCATTGACCTGGGCACTGTGTGTATCATGTGAATAAGGATGATTAACAATATAAATAGGAGACTTTAATCCGCCATTAATCAACTTAGCTACAATCTTTAATTGATCTGCTAATTTATTGTTGGTCGGATAATTTACTGGTGTAGCTAAAGGTACATTGTAGGCTTTTTGAATCACTTTTATATATTCGTTACTTTGATCCTTCATCAGTCTTAAAAAAGTTAACTCGTTACCATAATCTGAATCGGGTGCTGGATCGGCAACACTATTAATTACATTCAACAAAGCATTAGGATCTGGGGCACTATACCCCATATTGATATGTGGACCTTGTAACGAAAAAGGCAAGGTTGACCCTATTTGTATTGCTAAAGGATCTGGCATCTCTGCTGTTGGGTAACCATTAGGAAAATTGGGATATTTAATATCTAAAGCTCTACCAATCCAGCCCGTATCTAAATCTTTTGCACTTCCCGATCCTGTAAACCAAATATCAGTTGCTTTAAAATGACTGTATATGGGGTTAGGATAAGAAACCCCTTGTACTATCATCATCTTTCCATTATCGTACAGATTTTTCATTTCAGTCATGGCAGGATGCAAACCGGTAGTTAGATTCTCCGAAAGGGGAAGAACCTGCTTTTGATCCATTAAAATATTGGCTCTAGCGTTGACTAAATTACTCCACTTATCCATTGGAAAAACAGTATTCAAACCATCATTTCCTCCGTTTTGTTGAATAATTACTAATATCCTATCACAGTTCAAAGCGGCTAGCGCCATCTTTTCAAGAGATTGGCTTAATAAATCGGATGAGGCAACCACTGGAATCCCTTTTAACAATAAAGGAATGGATGTAAATGTAGTTTTTTGAATAAAACTTCTTCTTTTCATCTTAATTACATTAGTTGGTATTCGGCTAATTGAGCAATGGATAACAACAATCCTTTTAGTCTAATTTTAACTACTGCAGCATATGTTGCGTTAGTTGGGGCATTCTTATAATTTAACCACGCTGTGGTCCAATACGAATTATTGGTTTGATTGGATAATAAATTTTGAATTTTTAAACTCTCTTTAATAGAAGAGCTAATATCAATTGGCAATAAATATTTTACACATTCATTCACCAATTGATCAGGATTCTCAATTACTGAAGTTGGAAATTGTGAAACCCAAGCGATAACATCCACTTCTATTTTAACTTTTAATCCATTAAAAGTTGGAGAATAACCATTAAAAATAGTGTTTATGAAAGAATATCTTTTTTGAACTGTATTCGAATTAATCCAATATTCATGAAATGATGGTGCTTGATAAAAGGCATTCCATCCTGAAACATTAGGTACTTCACCCATTGATTGTTCCATAGGTTTCATAACAGAGTAATTAAAATATTTCCAAAGGGAATACTGTGCATCAATATTAGAAGCATCAGCTACATTATATGCTATGTTGAAAGTTCGCAAACTCCCTAAAACTAGGTCGAATGGAGATTTTATGTACACTCCTCGATTAGCCATATCAAAAAAATGTTCACTTTTGAATAAGGTTTCTAACACCGGTTTAATTTCCCAATTTGATGCAACAAAAATTCTGGCCAACGGTTGAATTACATTCGATTCAACAGCAGCATCAATATCATAATATACAAAATACCGATACAATCTTCTACAAATATATTCCGATACTACCTGCTCTTTACTAAAAAGCATCGATATAAAAGCATCTAACTCGGCTGACCCGCTTGAACTAATTACGGTATTATTAAAAAAAGAGGAGAAAGTTTTATTTGAAGTATCATGAAGCGAACTCACGAAAGAAGTAGCAGTTGGGGATTGAGTTAAATTTTGAACCCTCCATCCAGTCAAAACTTTCGCCGCTTGAACAACATCGGACTCCGTATATTGACTCAATGGATCTTTACCAAGAGTAAATAACTCCATTATTTCACGAGCAAAATTTTCATCAGGAGCCGTCTTGGTATTGGCTTGATTGTTCAGATAATACATCATAGCAGGTTGGGTCGCAATATTCCGAATGATTGCTTTGAAATTCCCTGTAGCGTTAAGTCTTAAAAACTTAAAATAATCATAGCATATTCTTGCTGAATTTGAACCTGAAGCGCCTCTAACTGTCTCTAAATCTATAGGGATAAAATGATACCAAAACCAAAGCATCTTTTCCCGAATCGTATTTTCTTGATTCAATACCTGACCCGTATTCCAACTTGCCAAACTCAAATCTCTATAATAATTAGTAGATGATCCTACCGAATTTGAACTAAATGCGTGATTTGTCCAATCTGCTCCATACGGGATACCTCCTTCGTCATTAAAAACTTTCTGATAATAATTTACTGGAGGCGCAGGACTACTATTAGTAAAATTTAAAAGTTGGTTAATCGAATTATTCATTCCGCCTGAAACAAAGAGATTGACATCTGAAATTTTGAATCCAAAGAGGGTTCTTTTTAATAAATGAATAGCCTCTTTCTCCGTCCAAGAACCGGTATATGGCAAAATTCCTGAAGTTACTATTTTCTTTCTATTTGCAATAGTAGAAGAAGTAGTCATATCTACATAACGGCGTCCATTATATATTTTTCTTCTGTATTTCTCCAATAAAGGATCTAAACCATTCGAATATTTACGTACAATTAGTTTGAACAATTGTCGTCTAGACAGTTTATTACTCATTTGAAACAAATTAAAAAATAAATGTACTATTTTTTTTGAAAACCTTACTGATTGAAAATGAAATATTTACAATTACACTTTTATTCAGGCTAATTCCATTCAATAATTTGCAATATAAAATCACACAAAATACTATCTTTGAACATTAAATAAAGTAGTACATTATGCAACTTGTTTTCGCTTCCAACAATAAAAATAAAATCAAAGAAATTGAATTACTAGTTCCCAATACTATTCAAATTTTAAGTTTGGAGGATATTGGCTGTACAGAGGACATCGACGAATCAGCAAATACCATTGAAGGAAATGCGATTTTAAAAGCGAATTACATCACTCAAAAATACGGTTACGATTGCTTTGCCGATGATTCGGGTCTAGAAGTAGACGCTTTGAATGGTGAACCTGGTGTTTTTTCGGCGCGCTATGCCGGCGAACCTAAAAACGATGAGAACAATATTGACAAACTTTTAGCTAATTTAAAAGGTATCGAAAACAAAAAAGCCAATTTCAAAACCATAATTTGTTTGAATCTTAATGGAAAACAACACTTATTTATTGGCATTATCAACGGAAAAATTATTGAGGAACGCATAGGAACTAACGGATTTGGATACGACCCCATTTTTATTGCCGATGGCTATCAAAAAACCTTTGCTGAGTTGACCTTAGAAGAAAAAGCCAGAATCAGTCATCGTGGCATTGCAGTCCAAAAATTAATAGATTTTTTAAAATAAACACTTCATTTTTATTCATTACAACAACCTCCAAACTCTATATTATTGTATTTGTAAACAAAAAAACAAAATCTAAAAAGATTTAACTTATTGATAATCAAAAAATAACAAATTAGTTTATATCGTTTTTTAAAACTACCTTTGCACTCAATTTTAAATTACAATATGAATAAATTTGAACAATTAGGTCTGAATGAGTCGCTACTGCTGGCGATTAAAGATCTAGGATTTGAGAATCCGTCAGAAGTGCAAGAAAAAGCGATTCCAGTACTATTGGAACAAAACACAGACTTAGTAGCTTTAGCACAAACAGGTACAGGGAAAACGGCAGCTTTTGGCTTTCCACTTATTCAAAAAATTGATGCTGAAGACAGAAGTACACAAGCATTAATTTTATCACCAACGCGTGAGCTATGCTTACAAATCACCAACGAGATTAAACAATACTCAAAATACGTAAAAGGTTTACATACAGTGGCAGTTTATGGTGGTGCAAGCATTACAGAACAGGCCCGAGAAATTAAACGTGGAGCACAAATTATTGTGGCTACTCCAGGTAGAATGCAAGACATGATTAACAGAGGTCTTGTGAACATTAAAAACATTAATTTCTGTATTCTTGACGAAGCCGATGAGATGTTGAATATGGGTTTTTATGAAGATATTGTGTCGATATTATCCGATACTCCAGACGAGAAAAACACTTGGTTATTCTCTGCAACAATGCCTGCAGAAGTAGCTCGAATTGCTAAAAAATTCATGGCTGACCCAGCTGAAATTACTGTTGGTCACAAAAATTCAGGTTCAGCTACAGTATCACATGAATTTTACTTGGTAAATGCACGTGATCGTTATGAAGCCTTGAAACGTTTAGCAGATGCTAATCCTGATATATTTTCGGTTGTTTTTTGTAGAACAAAACGCGACACACAAGCCGTTGCTGAAAAATTAATTGAAGATGGTTATAGTGCCGCTGCTTTGCATGGAGATTTATCTCAAGCGCAACGTGACGGGGTAATGAAATCGTTTAGAGGTCGTCAAATTCAAATGCTAGTAGCTACTGATGTAGCCGCACGTGGAATTGATGTTGATAATGTAACTCACGTAGTAAACTACCAATTACCTGACGAAATTGAAACCTATAACCACCGCTCAGGCCGAACTGGTCGTGCAGGTAAATTAGGGACTTCGATTGTTATTGTAACTAAAAGTGAACTGCGTAAAATTTCTTCTATAGAAAGAATCATCAAACAAAAATTTGAAGAAAAAACGATCCCTTCAGGAATTGAAATTTGTGAAATCCAATTGTTGCACTTAGCGAACAAAATCAAAGATACAGAGGTAGATCATGAAATTGACAATTACCTACCTGCTATTAATGAAGTACTAGAAGGATTATCTAAAGAAGAGTTGATCAAAAAAATGGTATCGGTAGAGTTCAATCGTTTCATCAACTACTACAAGAAAAATAGGGATCTTTCTAATCAATCGTCTAGTTCAGACAGAAAAGATCGAGATGGTTCTAGCAGAAATACAAATACAAGTGGAGCAACTCGTTACTTCATCAACATAGGAGCTAGAGATGATTTCGACTGGATGCAATTGAAAGACTTCTTAAAAGAAACGCTAGATTTAGGTCGTGACGACGTTTTTAAAGTAGATGTAAAAGAAGGATTCTCTTTTTTCAATACCGATGCTGAACATACCGACAAAGTAATGGATGTTCTAAACGGATACGACTTAAACGGAAGACGCATCAATGTAGAAATTTCAAAAAATGATGGTGGAGGAAGACGAGACCATAACGGAAGAAATTCTGGAGGATTTGGCGGAAGAAGTTCCGCTCCAAGAAGAGAAGGCAGCTTCAGAGGAGATCGAAATTTAACCCCAAGAGAAAGTGGATTCAGAGGAGAAAGAGGGGCTAGAAGAGGAGATAAAAGAGAAGGTGGTTTTTCAGAAAGAGCTCCTAGACGTTCTGAAAGTTTTGGTGATACAACAAGACCAAGAAGATCCAGAAGAGATTAACCTCTATTGTTAATTTTCTTATAATTATAAGAAAACTACAAAATATTAACAACTGATTTAGTACTTTTAAAGTCTTAAATTAGCTTATGAAATATTTTGTAGTTTTCTTTTTTATACTACTCTCAGCATCCCTTACTGCACAAGAAGTAGAACTTTCTCAAAAAGTATCAGGAATTGTCGTTAATGACAATACGAACCAACCCTTGGCTAATGTAAACATTATCAACTTAAACAAAGTTAGGGGGACTACTACCGATAGTAATGGTCGATTTGAGATTAATGTACACGTAAATGACACACTACACTTTACAATTTTAGGTTTCCAACCACTAAGAGTTAGGGTAACCAATGACTGGATAAAAAATAAAAGTACCCGAATTCAATTAACTGAAAAAGCGATTGCTTTAGAAGAAGTTATCATTAGACCTTTCAACTTAACCGGTTATCTTGAAGTAGATTCAAAATTAATCCCTACTAAGGAAAATTTCCGTTATAGTATTTCAGGATTAACTCAAGGTTATGAAGCCGGAGAATATTCTCCAAATGCTTTTGGAAGAGTAATGGGTTCTATTTTTAATCCTGCTGATATGCTCTATAATTTCTTTGGAAAAAAGCCAAAAGAACTTAGAAAATTAAAAGAGATGAAAAAAGACGAGACTGTTCGAAAACTTTTAGAATCCAAATACGATAGAGAAACTGTTACTGCACTACTAGGCATTAACACCAAAGAAATTTCAGAAATTTTACAACGTTGCAATTATTCTGAATCATTCATCCAAACAGCCAACGATTTACAAATTTTAGATGCTATTAGTGGATGTTATGAAGAATATAAGGTATTAAAAAAGAAATAATTATCCTCCTATTATAAAAAAGTCTCGCTTAGTGATTGGCGAGACTTTTTTAAGTATTACTTCAACGGAATAGTCGCTAAAATTTCGACTAAAAATTTCCAAAATTTCTGAGCAGAAGAAATACTAACTCTTTCATCGGGCGAATGGGCTCCATGAATGGTTGGCCCAAACGATATCATATCCATATCGGGATAATTAGCCCCTAAAATTCCACATTCAAGACCTGCATGACAAGCTACTACTTTTGCTTTTTCATTATTTTGCTTCTCATAAATAGACGTCAGCAACTCTAAAATTTCAGATTTAGCATTTGGTGTCCAACCCGGATAAGAACCCGAAAACTCTACTTCGCAACCCATTAACTCAAACGCAGAACGCAAAGCATTTGCCATATCCATCTTAGCAGATTCTACAGAAGAACGCGTCAAACATTGTACAGAAAGTTGGCCATTACCCAATACTACTTTAGCAATATTGTTAGAGGTTTCTACCAAATTATCAAAGTCAGCACTCATGCGATATACCCCATTATGCGCCGCATACATGGCTCTTACAAAATAAAACTGAGCTATTGAAGGCATTACTTTTGCTGGAACTTTTTCCATTTTATCGAAACTAATTACCAAATTAGGTTCGGTACTTTGTAATTCCAATTTGATTTCGTTCACGATTTGTTGCATATCAAACACAAATGCCTCATCATACACCTCAGCAATGATTACTTTTGCCACACTTTCACGCGGAATTGCATTACGCAAACTACCACCTTCTATTGATGCTATTTGCAATCCAAAATTATCAAAACCATCAAACAATAACCGATTCATAATCTTGTTAGCGTTACCTAAACCTTTATGAATATCCATTCCAGAATGCCCTCCATTTAAACCTTTAACGGTAATAGTATATCCTACTGAACCTTCAGGGGTTTCTTCTTCATTATATTCTGCTGTTGCTGTTACATCAATTCCACCTGCACAACCAATATCAATCTCATCATCTTCTTCGGTATCTAAATTCAAAAGAATTTGTCCTTGTAAAATACCTCCTTTTAGGTTTAAAGCACCCGTCATTCCAGTTTCTTCGTCAATTGTAAACAAGGCTTCTATAGCAGGATGAGGAATATCTTTACTCTCTAAAATCGCCATAATAGCTGCAACACCTAATCCATTATCAGCACCTAAAGTCGTTCCCCGTGCACGAACCCAATCCCCATCTACATACATATCAATTCCTTGAGTATCAAAATCAAAAATAGTATCGGAATTTTTTTGGTGCACCATATCCAAATGCCCTTGTAACACTACTGGCTTTCTATTTTCCATACCTGGCGTAGCTGGTTTTCTGATGATTACATTTCGAATGTCATCTTCAAAAGTTTCCAATCCTAATTGGTTTCCAAAGTCTTTCATAAAGGCTATAACACGGTCTTCTTTTTTAGATGGACGTGGAACTGCATTCAAATTGGCAAACTGATTCCAAAGTACTTTAGGCTCTAAATTGCGTATTTCTTGGCTCATTTATTGTATTCGTTTTTAAGTATCAAACAAGCAAAGTTACAAAGTTTAAACTCGTTATGAATTGATATTGTGATTATATTTACATCCTAAAATGTATTTTGTGAAACGCCAATACCTACTCCCTTGCCTCCTACTACTTCAAATCATTTTGATTAAAGTATTTGGTTTTTTCCCAAAAGCTATTGAACAATGGTACAGCAATGGCTTTTATCCTGTACTATCCAAATCATCCCGAATCGTATTGGGTAGCATACCATTTTCAGTAGGAGACATCATATATCTCATTCTTATTGTAATAGGAACTCGTTGGGTTTGGAATACCCGGAAATCTTGGAAAACGAATTGGAAAAACAACACCCTTTCAATAGTGAGTTGTATTGCTGTATCCTATTTTGTCTTTCATATACTCTGGGGACTGAACTATTATCGCGAACCTCTTTTTGAAAAAATGAAAATTGAAAGAGACTACACCGATGCCGATTTATTAGTTTTTACCCAAAAATTAATTACCAAAACCAATGCCGTTCAATACCAAATTACGTCTAATAAAAATGCTAAAATAGTGTTTCCTTATTCGCAAGAGCAAGTATTCAAAATAAATTTGGATGGCTACAAAATACTAGCAAACAAATACCCTTTTTTTCAGTATTCTGAATTGAGCACTAAAAAATCACTTTTCAGTTTACCATTAACTTATATGGGATTTGGCGGTTATTTGAATCCGTTTACCAATGAAGCTCAGGTCAATTATTTAATGCCAATGTATAATTCGCCCACCACTAGCTGTCACGAAATGGCTCACCAAATGGGTTATGCCAATGAAAGCGAATGTAATTTTATTGGTTTTATGGCATCTATCAATAACTCCAATTTATATTTTCAATATTCTGGTTACAGTTTTGCCTTACGGTATTGTTTAGCTAACTGGCAAATACGAAACGAAAAAGTATATCTCCAATTACTACAAAAAGTTCACCCAGGAATCATCAAAAATTTTAATGAAAGTGATGCTTTTTGGAAATCCTACGAAACACCAATAGAAACTGGATTTCATATCTTTTACGATACTTTCTTAAAATGGAATCAACAAAAAGACGGAATGGAAGGGTATAGTAAATTTGTCAACTTGATGGTGAATTATTACAAAAACAAACCTATATGAAAATAACAATTACAAAAATCAAATTCAATATAATAATATAAAAATCTGCGGCAAAGAATAAAAAAGTGTGCCTTTGTGTCTTTGCTGCAAAAATATGTAACAAAACAACTCAATCTACTACTAACCCCAATATGAAATCAGATTTAGAACATTCTTTTGTAAAGCAATTACGGGAGAATCAGAATATAATCCACAAAATTTGTCGATTGTATACTGATAATGAAGATGCGCACAAAGATTTGTTTCAAGAAATCACAATTCAATTATGGAAAGCTTATCCCAAATTCCGAGGCGATAGCAAATTCTCGACTTGGGCCTATAGGGTAGCGTTAAACACCGCGATTACTTTATACCGAAAGACCAAACGATCCATCAATACAGTTGGCTACGAAGGGAATGCCCACTTTGTTCCCGAAGTTCACTACAATTACGAAGAAGAAGAGCAACTAAAACTATTATACAGAGCAGTACACCAATTGAACGACATAGAAAAAGCCCTCATTTTTATGTATTTGGAAGACAAAGATTACACTGAAATTGCAGAAACCCTTGGTATTAGCGAGGTCAATGCAAGAGTAAAAATGAACCGAATTAAAGGAAAATTAAAAAAACTATTAAATCCTAAAGGAATATGAAAGAGCTGGATTTACTGAAGAAAGACTGGCAAAAGAGTGAGGCCTCTTTTGAACAATTGAGCGAAAACGACATTTATGCAATGCTGCACAAAAAATCGTCTTCGGTTGTGAAGTGGATTTTGATTGTAAGCATATTAGAATTTGTTGTTTTGAATGGGATTGGATTATTTTTAAGTGATGATAGCATGAATGCTATTAGTATTAATCATCCTTATTTGGGTATTATTGATAAAATAAATTATATCATAATTGTAAGTTTTATTTTCATTTTTTATAAAAACTACAGAACCATTTCTTCACTTGATTCATCAAAAAAATTAATTAAAGGAATTTTAAGAACAAGAAAAATTGTGAGCTATTATATTTTTTGGAATATTATTATAGGAGGAATTGTAGGAGTTTATAGTGGAATCACTGGTTTTAATGATGGTTGGAATGCTGCAAATCCAGCTGATTCTCAATACAAAAAAGTATTGGACGTTAATAACTTTTTTGCTATAGCATTTATAATGATTATAACCATGCTAGGAATATGGTTATTTTATAAACTCCTATATGGAAACTTTCTGAAAAAACTAAAAGACAACTACGAAGAACTTCAAAAAATTGAATCGTAAAAAAAGAGGCAAAGCCTCTTTTTTTTATATTAACATTCCCAATTTCTCAATTTGTTTAAGCGTTCTGCTTCATCTAATTCCTCAACAGGAATTACTTTTAAAAAGGAAGGATGCTGCTCAATGGCATATTCTACTTT
>JACCDS011949071.1_pt1 | contig 24987 bp, 17 predicted proteins | sample 7446441 | NCBI WGS metagenome assembly JACCDS01 (sample SAMN15323445, study PRJNA562643) | freshwater metagenome | isolation source: river surface water | place: USA:Blue River Watershed | collected 2017-08-17 | reverse complement strand
TGTGCCTTGTCTTGTTCAGGTATGCCAATTCCAAAATCTTCTATTTGAATGCGTACGTTATATACATCAAAATAAACCGTTACTATAGGCTCGGGCTGCCCTTGCGAATATTTTAAGGCATTGCTCAATAAATTGGTGATAACGATATCGATATAAGTATTATCGACCATTACTTCCAATTCGGTGCCGTAAATTTCGAGGTGTGGTTTGCGCTTATCGTGTTGTTTTTTGGACACCCTATCTATAACTCCAATAATGATGTTGACCAACTTAGTTGGTTGTTTGTTTAGAGAAATATTGCCTGAAGAAACTTTATCGAGCAATAACACATCGTTTACCAACCGTATCAAGGCTTCAGTTTCGGACTCAATGTTCTGCAAAGTGTCGAAAAAATCATGATCTATTTTACCTCTATCTAGGAACATTCTAATGAGTTCTACGCTTGAATTGATGATGGCGAGGGGGGTTCTGAATTCGTGCGAGGCGGTGTTTATAAAAATGGTTTTGAGCTCGTTGAGTCTTTGTTGCTTTTCGAGCGCTTCATAGGTTTGTTTTTCTGCTTCAATACGGCTATCAATAACTTTTGCAGAAATTAGGACACGGCTTTCGGATTCGTATTCATCTACAAAAGCACTGATGGTAGCTTCTAAATACGTTATGCTTCCATCCTTTTTTACCATACGTAGCGTGGTATTGCTTAGCGCTGTTTGGCTATGCAAGTAGGAGTTGTAATAGTTTCGAATTATTTCAATATCGTCGGCATGTACATAATGATACAGTGGCCGTTCAAGCAACTCGCTAGGGGTGTAACCCAAAATTTGCTTAACAGATGGCGCCACATAAATGTGGTAAGCATTCAAATCGTACAGGGCAATAAAATCGGTTACATTTTTAGATAGTAATTCATAATAATGTTGGTTGCGTTTTTGCTCAGTAATGTCGGCAATGGTACCAATTGTACCGATGATTTCGTTTTGCTCGTTAAAGAGCAACTTGGCAGATACGTCCATCCATTTTACGTACCCTTTATTATTGATATACCGAATACTGTGATGACAGTAGCTCTTTTTTTGTTGAATGAGCGGTAGAAAAAGCGCCTTGTTTTTTTCTACATCCTCAAAGTGTAGAAAGTCGTACAAACTTTTTCCTAAGCTTTCGGTTACGGTATAGCCCATTGCGGCTTCCCAAGCTTTGTTCAAAAATGTCCAATTGGCTTGTGCATCGGTAGTAAATACAATTTCTGACATAGAATCTACCAGCGACTTATATTTAGCTTCTGACCGTTCAAGCGCAAGTTGAATAGCTTTTTCTTTTCCAATATATTCTGCAGTAGCAAATATTTGCGTTACCTCACCACGTTCGTTTTTGAGTGCTTGCACATATACCCTACTCCAAAAATGTTCGCCCGACTTAGGATACAATGCCATTTCGTAAGTAGCGTCTCGTCCGTTTAATGCTTCTGCAAATGCTTGCTGCATGAGCAATACATCAGTTTCGGGGCCGGCAAACACATCATAAATAGATTTTCCATTAATTTCATCTATGTTAAAACCACCCGCCAATTCTAGCGCATTGTTTATCCAATGTACGGACGCATCTATATTTAATACAATGATACTATAATTGGATTGTTCTATTAATTGCGATATGCTCCTGTACTTTTCTTTTTCTATTATCAAAGCACGTTCTACTTCTTTGATATAAGAAAGGTCAACATTGGTACCGGCTATGCGTTCAATTAAACCCTCGGTATTGCGCAAAATAATACCACGAACCAATACAGGTACCCAATGCCCTTGCTTATGTTTGAACTTTAGCTCAAATTCAAAATGCGACTGTTGATGAGCATTGTTTTGCAAGTAGTCCATCACATAAACCAAATCGTCGGGATGAATCAACTGCCGCCACAACGACCCATCTACTACCAATTCTGTTTGCTTGTAGCCAAACATGGCAAAGTAACTGTTTGACCCAATAAATGTATTGGTAGCTACTTCCCAATCCCACCAACCATCATTGGAGCCATCCAACACCAACTGTAAGCGCTTTTCGCTTTCCCTAAGCTGTTGTTCAACAGTACGAATAGGCGACAAGTCAATATTAAATCCAGCAATACTGATTGCCTGTCCATCTGTATTTCGGCTTATATACGCCCTAGACAATACAGAAATCAAACTACCGTTTTGATGCTTTAGATGCAACTCCATTTCGCAGTCAGACTTACCGAGGGCTATTGTATCTTGGTACAACTGATTCAAGGCCGCTAATTCGGCAGGTAAAAAATGAAAGTCGGGAAAGGCAGACTCTTGATTGATTGCGGTTGGGTTGTAACCCAACATTTGCCAATATTTACTAGAAAAATAGAATGTATGGTTAATTAAATCGCGCTCCCACCAACCGGCGTTAGCCGCTTCTACAACCAATTGGAGTTGGTGCTGCTTTTTTTGTAACGCCAATTGGGCTTTACGTCGTTCTGTAATATCTTCAATATAGGATAAAAAATATTTTTTACCTGAAATCATTACTTGATGACTAGTCATTAGCCCTACCAATTCTTGTTGGTGCTTGCCGCTAAATAGGCATTCTAATTCGCGTACGCCCCCCGCTTGTACATTTAACGACCATACCCGATCTCTTTCTTCAGGGCTTATGTACAATTGTAAATCGGCCGTTGTTTTGCCAATAATTTCCTCCTTTGTATAGCCGGTTTTTTCAAGAAATACTTCGTTAACATCCAGAAAAGTAAAATCATCCATTGAAGTTAGCGCTACAGAAACAGGACTTTTGTTAAAGGTTGTTGCAAATTTTTCTTCAGACTCCTTTAATAATAATTGAGCGGCCTTTTGCTCGGTAATATCCTGTACGGTACCAATTAATCTTTTGGGAACAGCATTTGCATCAAATTCCATTTCTATATATCCCCTTACCCAACGTACTGCACCATCAACTGGGCGAACTATTCTATATTCTTCCTGATAGGTTTTTTTATTAGCTATGGATTGCTTCACCAACAACAACAATTGCTCTCTATCTTCTTCATGCACCAATAAATACCAAGATTTCATCAATTTAGGAAATCCACTGGGCAACCCTAAGATTTGATCAAAAACGTCAGAACTATGCCAATAATGGGAAGGAATGTCGGTATAAAAATAGCCTATTTGTCCAATTTGCTGTGCTTTACCAAGGATAGCTTGGTGTTGTTGAAGTGCTAATTGGGTTTGCTTCAACTCGCTAACATCAGTAACTGTAATGGCTACGGCAATTACTTTGCTCTCGGCATCTTTTAATGGGAAATAATGAATTTGCCATGCAGTGGGCAATTGTCCAAAAGGTAACGTACGTTCCGAAAGCACTTCGTTGCCTTCAAGTGCCTCTTTAAAGTGGGTTAAAAAGGCCTCTTGTACATCCGGTAACATTTGAGTTAAAATATGTTGCCCCTCTTGTAAACCACGACCAAACAAACGTTTGGTTAGTTCAAATGCTACTTGATTAAATTTAATAATTGTATAATCAGCCGAAACAATGACTTTGCTATGATTACTACTATTGATAAACGTGGTTAAACTAATCGGCGGCTCGGTTACTTGTGGGCCAATTGGCTTATTGGGTGGCAAACCTGCTTTATACAAATGCCACAACGTAACAAGTTGTTGTATACAAGTAGTTACAAAGTTTGCTTGGCGCTTGTCAATTTGGGAATCCGGATTAGGTCCTAAAAATAAAACCCCTACACAATCTTGTAGTTCAGTGTGTACCAAATATACCTTCAGCAATACCATTTCCTCCTGCTGCCTAACTGTGATTGTTTGTTCACTTTTATTGAACACAAGGTTATTGCAACGAGGAATGATATCCTGAATTGTAGCCACATCCATACCTTCTGCTGCTACTAATTGGCCATTACCACTTGCATCTATACTACAAAACATCGCCTTTTGCCAATCACTAACAGCAAGTAAAAACTGTAAAGTAGTTGTGCATGCTTTATTGAATAAAGTTTGGGATGGTAAACTCATTAGTTCAGTTAAAAAAATGCAGCCAAAATAGACACAAGTTTATTTTTTTATATCGGTAGGCCGCCTGCCAAAATGGGCTTTATAGGTTTTACAGAAGTAAGAAACCGAAGAAAAGCCAAGGCTAAAGGAAATTTCTTTTATCGGAATATCTGTTTGTGTGCGAATTAGCAAATCGGCTTTTTCTAATTTACGCATTAATAAGTATTGATTGGGCGTTACATCAAAGCGCTTTTTTACCATTCTTTCTAGGGTGCTTTGACTAACACTTAATTTTGATGCCAACTCCTTGATAGACAAGTGTTTATCTTTGGACAACGATTCGTCTAGCAACATTTCTAGCTTATTTACCAAATCATTGGTTTCCGTAGATAGTTTAAAGGGAATACTTGCATCTACAATTGCTTTTTGCTTAGCTTGTTCACTTGTATGCAATAAATTTCGAATTTTAAGCATCAATTGAGTTAAATTAAATGGTTTTACCATATAATCGTTAGCGCCTAAGCGCAAGCCATCTACAATTACATCTTCAGAAGACAAAGCAGAAATAAGAATAATGGGAATATGTAAAAGATGATCGTCGTTTTTTATGATGCGTAAAAAGGAAAATCCATCAATAGACCCTTCAAGCATAATATCAAGTAAAATCAAATCGGGCATTTGTTTTTTGCAGATGTCAATTCCCGGCATAGCTTCGGAAACACCTATAACATGATATATGGGTAGTAACAATTCGGTTACGGTATTTCTGAGTTTTTCAGAATCTTCAACCAACAATATTGTTTTTTTATTTTCCATAGCTAATCGAACAAATTATTCTAAAAGACAATCACCTTATATATTATAACAAATTTTGAACCACTTTTTTGTTTCAGATACTAATTACAAAGTACTTGAAACTCATTTATCCTTTTTACAATACTTGAAAAAGACTTTCTCAATACGAGATTGAACATTCCAATTTTGGGAAGTTACGCAATATTTGCGGTTTCTATGTATTGAACACTTTCATGAATTACTGCATCAAGTTCATGACACAAAGGCATCAGTTTTTGAAAAAGCAAAGCACTTTCTTCATCTAATGTACTGCTATCAATCAACGTAATAATTGCCATGATAGTGGTTAATGGCCCACGAATTTTGTGCGATTCGTTAAAGGCAACTTTTCTCAAACTATCATCTTTCAATGCTAGGGCATTTGTATAATACTGGATTTTTTCAGATAATTTATGACAAAGCTGACTTTTCCTGTGAATACGAGAATAAATACTTTCTATCAAGTCTTTGGCTGAAATAGGCTTGGTTAAATAATCATCTGCACCTAGCATCATTCCTTTGCGCAAATTGATATTGTCTGACATGGCTGTCAAAAATAAAAATGGCACATCTTGGTGCCCCATTGCTATAAAATGTGTCAAAAAGCTGTAGCCATCCATATCACCCAACATGATATCACAAAGCACTAAATCCGGTTTAATATTTTTACAAAAATTCAAACCATCTTCTGCTGCATGCACAACAAACACATCAAAGCCCGAATATTCCAAAATTTGCCTGTAGTTATTTGCCAACACAACTTCATCTTCAATCAGCAATATTAATTTGTTGTTCATAATTAGAAGTATGGTATACAAAATGGTATATTGGTAAAATTATGAAGCCGAATTTAACTTAGATATAACAGATGCATCAAAGTGAATAACATATTCAGCACTCCGCAACAAAAGTTGGATTTTTTATGCACCCCTTATCATTTTTTAAACAATTGATCCGCTATATGAAATTAATATTCAATATGTTTATTAATTTTATTCTATATATATAATTCATAAAAACAAACAAAATAACGAGTACTTATTTGCATTAATTGCAGAAATAACGCAACATGCAACCGGCAAGATGAATTACTTTTATATTCAAGTGTAAAGCTTTTCATTACCCCTATAATCATTTAAGTAAGTTGCCATAACTTGCTTAAATGATTATTTTCTACACAATAAGATACTTGCTTTTTTCAAGCACACCACAAATTAGCCGCAACTATTCATTTAATGGGTGAGGTTACAATTATACTTCACTACAGAAACATTATTCAACTAGTTCAGTATAGAATTGGATTACTAAGGCAATAAAAGGGAGGAAAAGGAAAGCAAACAAGGTGGAGTTTTATAAAAAAGGTTGGAGGCTGTAGAAACAACCTCCGCAACTATTCTATGTCAATGAAGTTGTAAAGTAAACCCATAAAAAAAATAAACTGTATTGCACAATCTGCATATAGCAACAATAATTCTTCAAAAAAAACGGGAAGCCATTTGATGTGCTTCCCGTATGCAATTGCATTAATAAATTATGTAAATAGCGAATCGTGAGCAACTATACTTAGAAGCCACCGCCAACTCTGTTACCCATAATTCTACGGCTTTTGTTTTCATTGTTATCCACTACACTTTGCTTCACCATTAGTTTAGCATCGCTAACGGCAGAACATGTACCACAGCTTACCCTATATCTTGCCCCTTCATAATCTACCTCACAGGTTCCATCGCGCCAATTAATGCCCGTAAAGGAAAAAAATTCGGGCGAAACAGTTCTGCTATTTTGAAAACGAAATGTACTACCTGTTTTGTCAAAACTCACACGAATAGCATCTCCTTCCACATATTCTGCAACACAAGGGGTGTTTGCGGGTATCACAATCTCATTCACATTTTTTCCATTTACAAACTTGATGATACCGTTGGTTACTTCCAATTTTCCGTTTTCCATGTATCGATTTAACACCAATTCTTGGTCTATGTAAAACTGCACCTTTTTAATGTCTATTTGATTACCCAAAAGCTTGTTGAATAGGTCTCTATTAAAAGGTACTAACGGATCTTTTTCAATTACAGGCTCAACTCTCGGTCTTACAGGAGCTACGGGCTCAGGCGCAGGTTTTTGTAATTTTTTGTGAGGCGTACAAGCTACCCAACAAGTGCCCAATAACAATGCCGCAAAAAAATACTTTTGAAATTGCATAACAGTTAAATTATATTGAAACTCAAATTTACGAACGAAAATTCATTTTCTTGTAAGGCAATATTAATGCCACAATTGACAACAATGACGTCCGCAAGTATAAAAACGCTTTTTTCAGGCATTTAGTATACATTGCTCTGTTAAAAGCAAATTAATTGAAAAAAATGTTGGAAGTAGTAGACTAAGTGTGTTTAACAACTAATTAAAAATAGTGTAAACAAATAAAAAAGAAAATACAACCAATAACAAAAGGAGGGTAAGTGTATTGGCTACTTTACGCAGCTTTTTTTCCGTAAAGGAAGTAGCATGCCTTAATATAACTTTTTCGTTCCAAAAAAAGGAAGCGATTGTTTTATTGTTGGTAAAAGCAAACACAACTATTTTTAGTACTAGTAATACCAACAAAATAATGGCTACAATTTCCTTATATAAAGTAAGTTGGTACATGTAATTTTATGCTGCTATCATCCGTTTAACAATCTATATTTTCCTAGTTGCAAATAAACGACGAAAAAACTAGTAGTACTACTACCATTTCGGCATATACTACTATTAAAACTGCTTATCAATAAAATTGTTCTACTCACATACACATTTCTTCAAGTTGAAAAAATGATTAAAATAAAAAAAGCCTCACAAATGGAGGCTTTAAATATATTCAACAGATATGATTAAGCTCTGAAATGAGAGAAAGCTTTGTTAGCTTCAGCCATACGGTGTACATCTTCTTTCTTTTTGAAAGCAGCACCTTCACCTTTGCTAGCGGCAACAATTTCGTTTGCCAATTTATCGGCCATTGTACGACCATTTCTTTCGCGGCTGTAACGAATTAACCATTTCATGCTCAAAGATATTTTTCTATCGGCACGAACTTCCGTTGGTATTTGGAAGGTAGAACCACCTATTCTTCTGCTGCGTACTTCAACAGCAGGAGTAACATTAGCAATTGCTTTTTTCCAAATTTCATAACCATCTTCGCCGGTTATTTTAGACACCTTATCTACCGCATCATAAAAAATAGTGATTGCAACACTTTTCTTTCCTTCCCACATAAGGTTGTTTACAAAACGGGTTACCAATTTATCGTTGAAACGAGCATCTGGTGCTAATGGTAATTTTTTGGCTTGTGCTTTACGCATGGCTTATAATATTAAACTTCTTTGACGATGAATGATTTGTACTATTTTTTGGCTTTAGCCTTTTTAGTACCGTATTTAGAACGGCTTTGTTTTCTGTCTTTCACACCGGCGGTATCTAAACTACCACGAACAATGTGGTAACGTACACCTGGCAAATCCTTAACACGACCACCACGAATTAGAACAATTGAGTGCTCTTGTAAATTGTGTCCTTCACCCGGAATATAGGCAATAACCTCAATTTTGTTGGTCAAACGTACTTTTGCAACTTTACGCAAAGCTGAGTTTGGTTTTTTAGGGGTAGTGGTATACACCCTTGTACAAACACCACGGCGTTGAGGGCAAGCATCTAAGGCTCTTGACTTACTTTTAGCTCTGATAATTTCGCGGCCTTTTCTTACTAATTGTTGTATGGTAGGCATTCTACAGTGTTTAAATTTTTCGGACGGCAAAAGTAGCACAGCTATTGTTAACTTCCAAATATTTTACTTCATTTTTTTCACAATACTGTGCAAACTGTTAAAAACTAATACAATTACACCTTTACTAGCCAATTGTGCGTATCGGGTAATAGGCCGTAACGCACCTCGTTTAAAATATTTTTTACTTTATTGGCAATTTCGCATTGCTGCACATCGAACAACATTTGCTTGCCATTATAAAACAATTCTTGAATCAATGCTATGGTAGCAGCCGTACCTGTACCAAACACTTCTTGCAATCGGCCACTTTCGTATGCTTGCACCAATTCGTCGATATTGATAGGTCGTTCTTCAACACTTATCCCCAAATCGTTCAACACTGTAATGACACTATCCCGTGTTACTCCTTTCAAGATAGTACCTTCTTCCAAACTAGGGGTAATAGCTTTGTTATCAATTAAAAAGAACACATTCATCATACCCACCTCTTGCAACCATTTGTGTTCGTGTGCATCGGTCCACAACACTTGGTCGTATCCCATTTTTTGGGCTTCGGTAGCGGCTCGCAAACTACCGCCATAATTGCCTGCATTTTTGGAAAAACCCACTCCTCCGGGTGCTGCACGAGTGTATTTTTCTTCCACAAAAATTTTCATGGGTGCTGCAAAATATGGGCCTGTTGGGCTCAAGAGAATCATGAACTTATACGTTAGCGAAGGCCTTACTCCTAATAACGCATCGGTTGAAAACATGAATGGGCGAACGTACAAAGCATGGTTTTCCTTGTTTGGAATCCATTGTTTTTCGAGTTCTATTAATTGGCGCATTCCATCTATAAATAACCATTCGGGCACTTCGGGCATGCACATTCTATCAGCCGACTTATTAAAGCGAATTAAATTTTCGTGTGGACGAAATATATACGTTTCACCATCTACGTTGTTGTAGGCTTTGATGCCTTCAAAAATAGACTGTCCGTAATGTAATGCAGTTAATGCCGGATCGAGGGTGAGGGGTTGATAAGGTTTGATGGCTACACTCACCCACTCGCCATTGGCATAATCGGCCTCTAGCATGTAATCGGTAAAGTATTTTCCAAATGGCAAATTATTCCAATCAAGGTCATTAATCTTACTCTTCGTTATTTTCGTAATCTTTATGTCTTTGGCAGCCGGCATAACTATATATTTGTTGCAAATAAAAATAAAAAACAAAAGCTAACTATTGTTAATATTGGCGAGAGGTATGAGTTTAGAAAAATTGCAATTACCCGAATTTGTATTTGCCGAATTGTTTAAAGACCATTTGGTAATAACCGATGATGTTGCGGCTATCAATCCTGCTGTTCCTAACAAACCTATTTTACCAAGTCCTACGCCTACACCTAATATCGTTTCAGCAGAAACGGGTGTAAAGATACCCACGAATCACGTACCACAAAATCGTTTTTTGGGCAATAATGCCAAAAACATTGTATTGCTTGTTCGCGATAATGAGGCGGTTCACCTGCGCGATGAGTGGTTAAACACACTTGGCAAGCTTTTGGCAGCACTGAAAATGAATTTAAATGACGTGGCAATTGTAAATACACAACACCAATCTTGCACTTTTGAGCAACTACAACAGTTGTTGCAACCGCGTTATGTATTGCTTTTTGGCGTTGGCACACAAGAATTGGCCTTGCCATTTATGATACCCGACTACCAAGCACAACCATTTAACCAATGCATTTTCATTCAAGCAAGCGCTAGCACGCTGAGCAACAACAATACCGATGCACTTATCAAAGCAGAAAAAATGAAACTTTGGCAAGTATTGAAAACTACTTTTGCTTAAAGCCCCTTGGAATAGTTGTGGTTAAAAGCCAGTTAGCCCAGCTGTCATTTGTTCATCCCCAAAAAAAGTCCTATTTTTTAATATGCAGTCACTCATTTTTGCCACCAACAATCCCAACAAAGTAGCTGAAATAAAAAATGTAGTAGGTACTCATTTCAACATTATTACCTTACGGGAAGCCGGCATTGATATAGACATTCCGGAGCCCCACGATACATTAGCAGCGAATGCTGTTGAAAAAAGTAGTACCATTCATCGCCTGACCCAACAAAACTGTTTTAGTGAAGATACCGGACTTGAGGTTGAAGCCTTGAACGGGCAACCGGGCGTTCTTAGTGCACGATATGCCGGTGCAAACGCTACATCGACCGAAAACATACACAAATTACTTCGCGAATTGGGCAACAATACCCATCGCAAAGCTAGATTTAGAACCGTTATTTCGTTGATTTTGAACCAACAAACCTATTTTTTTGAAGGCATTTGCAATGGCACGATTACCACAGAACTATCCGGAGAAGATGGCTTTGGCTACGACCCTATTTTTATTCCTGATGGCAGCACTAAAACGTTTGCTCAAATGACGATGGAAGAAAAAAACAAGTACAGCCACCGAAAAAAAGCCACTGCCCAACTCATTCAGTTTTTGACAGAAACTACTTTTTAGCCCACCGACATCACTATTATTGAGATTAGTAAAAGTATCTTTAAAACAAGGTTTAAAATACTCCACATGGAACGCGTTAAAATTCAATTACCACCACACTTTACTTTCAGTACCAACTTACCAATTCGTATTACCGATTTAAATTATGGCGGCCATGTTGGCAACAACACTTTTTTATCGTTGATACACGAAGCTCGTGTACAGTTTTTGCAATCGCATGGTTACAGCGAACTTTCGGTAGAGGGTTGTGGCTTAATTATGTGCGATGCAGCTATTGAATTTAAGCAGGAACTTAGCTACGGTCAGGTAGTAACCATACAAGTAACTGCAAGCAACTTTACAAAATTAGGATTCGATATCTACTACCAACTATTTACAACCGATGCTAATAATAAACTTTGCTTAGCGGGTAAGGCCAAAACGGGCATGCTTTGCTTTGACTACACACTCAAGAAAAAGGTATCGCTTCCCGAAATTGCAGCCTCTAAATTAGGCGGCAACAGCAATACTACTTTGGCTTAATAACAGATTGTCCGTTGGCATCGCGTATGTCGTAAACACTATCCACCACATACGCATTCAGTCCACGCCAAGGCAATACCCCCAAATAGCGTTGGTAGTGTAACCTTACTTCCAATCCACTATTATCAAGCAATAGGCGGGCTACTTTTTTATTGGTTACGCTAAACTCAAACTCATTGCTTTGAATATTGGCTCTAAACCCGCTTTGAATAATTTTGCCTTCGTAGGTTTTAAACAAAAAGCCTTTTTCTTGAAATGTATTCAATATCCCGGCTTTGGTACCGGTAGCATATACAAAATAATAACGCCAATACACCGTTATAGCAACGGTAGTAAGTACAATGGCCAATAACCACACCAACCATTTTTGTTTATACATGAAGCGCATATTTAAGATTGAATAAGAGCGTATGCCATGTTTTTGAGAGTATCTGCATGTGCATTTTTAGCCAACCATATCCTATGTATACCGTTAGCAGTGCCTTCCTAGCCTCAAAAGTAAGCGATAGTCCTGCTAAACAACAACTTTAAAAAAGCTGCTACTGAATGTGGCGTCATTGGTGCCCCAATTCCATATTGCAATTCAGCAGGTTGTTAATTGATCTACAACATATTATCATACTGCCCACCAATATATCAAATTAAACAAAGCATATATTTGCAAGTATCAGCCTTGTTCGTTATACCGCAAATAGTTATTGCCCATACTGCATGTATCAGCAGCTTTGCTACACAATTGTATGTAGGGTTCAATGTACCTAACAACAACATAGAATGGAGGACACCCTATTTTGGATATAATTTTGTTGTAGCAATCAAACAAAAAGTAACAGCCGGCTTCGAAAGAAATTATTTTAAAATAGAATAAACTCCCTACTTGCAGCAATAATCCAACACTTAAACTAAGTTGCCAAGAAATGTATTTTAACCCCAATCAAATGAAAGTAATTAAAAAAACATTTTACGCTATTCTAACTACTGCTCTATTATCAAATTCGTGCAAAAAAGACAATGCGCTTGTAAATGTTTCCTTGTACGATAAGTCCACATCGTCTATTGAACCCTACTTACTTGGCAAGTGGCGCGTTAACTATTTGTATGGAGGTATTTGTGGGACCTGTAGCATAGACAGACGCCCTTTGAATGAGGTTCTTCACTTTTTCCCTAATAATCGGATTGTTTATTCCCTAAATAATAGCATTGTTGCAGATACCGTTTTTCAATGGCGTCAGTATGTAACTACCCAAAACCCAACTGAAAAAATAAAACTGATAACATTTTATGATAAAAGAGGGGCATTTAAATATTATGAACCCTATGAAATTAATAATGACACGCTGATTTTGGTAACACCCGATCATACAATCCCTGATAATAACGGATGGAGCTTGACTAAAATAAAATAACAAACAGGAAGGCATTTAAAGTACCGCACGTTTTTACAGTCTCCTTTCATTTTTATCCCGTTGCAACACACTGCTACGCACCTGCCGTTTATCAATATACGTAGAAAAGAATACCCACTATTGCCATTTTAGTTGTTACTTGCACAATATCTTTTTGTGTTAATCGTCAACCCAATTAGCAGCAGATTGGTTGCACAATTACCACCCTAAACCACCCAATTAGCAATATGCGTATAGGCATTGTTTGTTATCCCACTTTTGGCGGCAGTGGCGTTTTGGCCACCGAACTAGGCAAAGCCCTAGCCGACAAAGGTCACCAAGTACATTTTATTACTTACCAACAGCCGGTTAGGCTAAATGTGTTTAATACCAATATTTTTTATCACGAAGTAAGGGTGCCCACCTATCCCCTATTCGATTATCCACCCTACGAGGTGGCATTGGCAAGCACTATGGTAGATGTGATTACCAATTACGACTTAGATTTACTACACGTACATTATGCTATTCCGCATGCAAGTGCCGCCTATATGGCCAAACAAATAGTTTTGGAACAATCGGGACGCAATGTTCCGGTGATTACCACCCTGCACGGAACAGACATTACTTTGGTTGGTCGCGACAAAACGTACGAACCGGTGGTTACTTTTTCGCTCAATCAAAGCGATGCTATTACCGCCGTATCGGACAACCTTAAAGCCGAAACCTACAAAAACTTTCCCATCACCAAAAACATTGAGGTGATTTACAACTTTGTGGATGTACAACGGTTCGACAAAAAACCCTTCGATGCATTTAAGAAAGTAATTGCGCCTAACGGCGAAAAAATATTGGCACATGCCAGCAACTTTAGAAAAGTAAAACGCATTGATGATGTAATCAACGTTTTTGCAGCTGTAAGGCAGCAATTGCCCGCCAAATTATTGATGGTAGGCGACGGACCGGAAAGGCACAGTGCAGAAGAACTTAGCCGAAGCCTAGGCGTAATTGAAGACATCCGTTTTGTAGGAAAACAAGAACAGATGGAAGAAATTATGGCGGTGAGCGATGTATTTTTATTACCTAGTGAGTACGAAAGTTTTGGATTATCGGCACTAGAAGCAATGGCGGCAAGCGTAGTAGTGATTAGTACCAATGCAGGGGGCTTACCCGAAATAAATATACAAGGCGTTACCGGCTTTTTAGCCGATGTAGGTGATGTAGCAGCTATGAGTAAGCATGCAATAACGTTGTTGCAAAACGATGCCCTACTAGCCACCATGAAAGAGGCCGCTTACAAACAAGCCTGCCGTTTTGATATTCACAACATTGTACCGGAATACGAAAAACTGTACAGTCGTTATTGCCGCATGGGCAATTGTTTTGATAAGGAATCCTAAGCTGCTTTCATCTTGCGGAGCAAATGCTTGAATAAATCAAAAGCAATTTGCTTGACTGCAAAATAGACAAGCTTACGTTAACAACAATGCTAATAATTGTTTCTGCACAATTACCACAAACAACTTAGCAAAACGTGCGAAAAAAGTTGGACACTTATTCTCCACTCAGTTTTTCAAACAATCTACTTGAAAAACGCGGGGTTTTGTAGTTTCGTGTGTACAAAAAATTGGTAAAATGGCCAACACTACCCACTATGGCAACAACAACCGTTCGCTTTTTTTAGGCATTATTCTATTATTTGGATTCCTTCTACTGTATAGCTTGGCTGAGTTTTTTACCGCTTTTTTAGCAAGCGTCATGTTTTATGTTATCAGCAAGCCCTTAGTGGATACATTAATGAAAAGAGGATGGAAAAAATCGTGGATTTCGATAGTCATTATTACGGTTTCCTTTTTTATTATTTTATTACCAATTGTGGTATTTGGCACCTTACTCTATAGTAAAGCAAGCGCCCTTATTGAACATCCGCAGGTCATCATTGCACCATTACAACACATTGCCCACACCCTACAACAAAAACTACCATTCAATATCATTAGTGCTAGCAACATCAATCAACTGCAAAAAGCCGTTACACCACTTGTATCGGGTATACTCAATTCAGGGGTCAACTTTTTTTCTTCAATGATTATGATGTATTTTTTCTTGTATTTCATGATACAAAATACCAATAAAATGGAAGCACTACTAGTGCTATATGCCCCATTTAAACGTTCGGTTGTGGGCATGTTTGGTAACGAATTAAAAGCACAAACCTTTAGCAATGCGTTAGGCATTCCGCTCATTGCCGTTATTCACGGTTTTCTTGCGTTTTTGGGCTATTGGATAACAGGTATCAACGATGCTGCATTTTGGGCAACATTAACCGGATTTGCATCGGTAATTCCTTTGGTAGGGACGGGATTAATTTGGGCACCAATTGGTGTTTACTTACTCAGTATAGGAAAAGACTGGCAAGGTGTTTTTTTAATTGCTTGGGGAACGATAGCTATTGGCATGAGCGACAATTTAATTCGCTTTGCTTTGGCAAAACGAATGGCCGATGTGCACCCCGTAGTAACTGTATTGGGTGTAGTGGTAGGACTTAAATACTTTGGTATTACTGGACTCATTTTTGGCCCGTTGGTAATTTCGTATTTTCTTATTTTATTAAAAATATACTACATACAGTACAAGAAGAAAGAATCGATACCAAAATCAAGCTAAATAGCAGAAAAATAGCCAAACAAGCAAAAGAGACGCCAATTTTTCACTTTTTTGCGTTTATAATTATTTATTTAAAAAAAAATAATGAAAATATTTTGCCCTTTTTAACAAATAATTGTAACTTAGTGCTAGAGAGCAATTAAAGCAATCTTTCTAACCACAATACTACTTTGTGAATTGTAGCTATTGGATGACGATTTCACTTGCCTGTGTATTGCAATTGTTTACTTGTAGTAACGCATTTTATCATCATAAAACCAAGAGCTATGAACATCAGCACCACTATCCTTTCTACAGAATTTGCACAAGAAATGGTACATTTTTTCACTACGCCGATTAAATTTCATTTTGTGGATTTATTAATTGGATTTGGATGTGTACACCTAGTTTATGCAATCAGTATTTTATTGGTTCGCATGTACCAACAAAACAAAGAGACCTCAGCCAATTTCTAACGTCTAAATGTTTATGCAATTGCAACAAATGCTACTTAACTAATAGTGCAGGTTTCTTTATGCCCTGCACTATTTTTCTTTTTACCAATTCAGATACTTTTCTACAAATACTTTACCACATTAGAATTGAGTCAAGTGCGGTGAAGTTAGAATGAGTTTATCCAACAAGTTGCTGTATTAGGACGACATTCCTTCATTGATTGATACACATGAACCCTATTCGTTTAAAGCATTTCTTAACGCAAGTCAATAATATTTAATCGTTAAGAAATATCATAAAATCAATAAAACTGCTCTATATAAGCTTTTAAATCTACATATTACACCATACCAATATGCATTATATGGGTATTTTTCCGTAAATTCACGCAATACACCATCTAATTCTACTTATGAACAAACTGTATACTATAACTTTTTTTATAGCCGGCATTGTTATAATAAGTTGGAAAACCTTGCTGTTTTTTTCCCGAGGACGTAAATACAGAACGTTGGACTGGCTTTGGTTTAACCGCTATTCGATCATTAATTCTGCAACGAACAAAAGCAAGGAAACAAAACAATTTTCCAATATTCTTTCAATTGCTTTTTTAATTTTAAGTGTCGTTTATTTGTTCTTAATGTACCTGCAAACACTAGAGCGTTAAGTTGCCTTGATGTTGCAAGCATTGACGAATAGCCCTTAAAATGTTATTAAATTTTTCGTCATTTATCAAATAAGCAATTATTGCAAGATATAGCTTTGTAAATGATGAATGGTATCTTGTTGTAACTGAATAATGGTTTTTACCACATCGCCAATTGAAACCATACCTAGTACAATTCCATTTTCCACTACCGGGAGGTGTCTTATATGGTTTTGACTCATTAAGTTCATACAATCATCAATAGATTCTTGTGCTGTAATGGTAATGGCATTAACAGACATAATTTCCTTCACTAAGGTGTCGTGCGAAGTTTTTCCTTTTAAAATAATCTTTCGGGCATAATCACGTTCCGACAAAATACCTACTAATTGATGGTTGTCGATGACTAGTACAGCACCAATGTTTTTTTTACCCATTAACACTAATGCATCGTACACTGTAGCATTGCTAGCAATAGAAAATACTTCAAAGCCTTTGGCTTGTAAAATGATAGAAACTTTCATAAAGCAATCGTTTTGTGTGAGGAGAATGACGAGGGAAGTTGTTGAGCGATATGGCGTTCGCTCTTATGAAGTTAAGCCAATTTTGGAATAATTATTTGCTTTGGCAGAAAAATAATATCCCCACTATTCTGTGTATCCACCCCTGCATGTCAAATTGTTGAACAAGCCTACCTGAACATCAGGAAGCGCTTTTATTAGGCAACTACATTCCCTATACCATCACTTATGCCATTTCCCATGACAAGGAGATTACCCAATCACAATTACCCTCTCTCATTGCAATAAAAAAGCGGATTGCTTTACAACAATCCGCTTAACACAAATTACGTGCTTATTTAGGCCCTGTTAACGTTTTAACAGGATGTTTTTGCGTTGGTAAACAGCATCTGCACCATTAACCGTTAGCAAATACGCCCCAAGATTAGAACCGTTCGTATTCAAGTCTACCAGTACCTTATTAAGACCTCTTGTGGCCTGTACGGCTTTGGTATAAATAACTTTTCCGGTGGTCAATTCTGTCAGTTTAACCGTTAAGGAAGCATTTTTATCGCTTCTAAAGCTACATGTAAAGCTGCTAGTGGCTGGATTAGGATATACTTGTACCTCTTTGGAGCTTAAGCTATTTACGTATACCGCGTCCTCTTTGGAGAAGCTAATACTTTTAAAGCTATTGGCTATTGAAGTTGTTTTACCCGTACCAACCTCAATACTCATAACGATAGTAGAAATATCGTTTGCATTGAACACTTTCTTGGTTTTGCTTACAAAGTCGGATAAACTTACATAATAATCTTTTTCTTCAATTGCTAAAGGAACTACCAAGCTGTATTGATCATCCCAATTGGCTATTGATTTTTTCACCAACGTAATACGCAAGCTATTGCCGCCTTGAGCTGTAAATTTCAACGATTTATACGCACTAACATCTACACCAACCGCACCACCTTTTAATACTTTAGAAACTGTAACATAATCAGGTGTAATAGCTTTTACCTGCACATTACGTAACAAAGGCCATTCGTTGGAGTTATAAACACGTGCTACATCGTTGTTTACAGTAAAACTGCTAACGTTGGTAGTAGCTTTATTATAATCGACCGCCCAAGCTCCGTCAGACATATATACCAAATCCTGCACTTGATTATTGATAAACATAGTTATATCACTCTCGTAAGTATCATTCACAGCAATAGTAACTTTACTAACAGTGTTTGGAGCAATTGCAAAAGGAACAATGCGAGAGGTAATTTGAGCTTGTTCGTTTGCTCTTTCCTTTATTGCAAAATATCCTGTAGTAGCGGTGCTGTTATTGTTAACTGTTAACTCCAAATTATCAACAACACGTTTACCAGAAGCAATATATGTAGCAGGCAATTGTTTTTCGTTACTGATTTGCACAGGTGCAATAGTCGTTAATTTGGCCAACAAGTCGGTAGCCAAAGTTTCTACCAATTCAGGAGAAACAGCCCACAATTGGAAGTTGTACATTATTTCATCGCTATTATAATCTTGCGTTAACCAATTACTTTGTATGCTAAAATTATTGCGGCCATTTTGTACACCTACAGAGAAGCTAGTTGCATACTCGGTATTACCATCTGAATTTTTCAGCTGGTAACGTACCAAATTAATTCCACTAACGGTTATTTTATCTATGTTTTTCAATTCAGCACCTTTCAGCCTATCACATATTGGTTTGGTGTGGTTATATACTTCACCAGTGGTTTTTGTAGCAAACGCCACGGCTTTAGGTTGTTGGTTGCGGAGATAGTCAATTGCTACCACTTCGTTGGCGTTCGTAAAATTAGTCAAATCAGTTGGAGAAGTATAACGTCCTTCAAAGCCTATGACAGCAGGCATTAAGGCTGTTAACGAGGTATTCAAGGCGCCTAGTGTGCCATTTTGTTTGCTACCAAAGGTGCTCATTTTTTCTACCTTACTTGCAGCTACAGGCAATGTAACGTAATCAACAGGGCCATACTTTCCGGATTTAGCATTGGCAATTTCTCTACGAGTGATGATGTCTCCAAGACTTTTACTTTCTACACCACCTGTTCCGCCGGAACTTACATAACAATTGTAAAGCGCAATCCAACCGGTGGTTTGTGTAGCACAACCACCAACACCATAACTATAAGTAATTGGATAAGAATTATTCACAGTACTTGCTTCTAAATCTACCTCGCCTGTTGTTGGATTTACTACTACAGCAGGATTGGTAGACGAGAATATACCACCTGTAGCGCCTGTGAGTGTAACCGAAGCCGTTCCAGTTGGACAATATGGATTAGCAGTGTATGCTATGGTAGCATTATCGCAAAGTAAGTATCCAGCATCAATTGTAGGGTTATTTTTGGCTTTACCGGTTCCAAATACATTCATTACAATTACATTGGTATAACCCGTGGCAACATTTGCATCACTATTGTTATCAACACCTGCGGTTGTAGTTTGAGCAGTTAAACTCTTTCCACTTACGTTAGTAGGAAACAATACTTTGTAGTTGCCACTTTCAGTGATTATAAAGTTGTAATAACCGGGATTGCCACTTGCATCATTTGCAGTAACCGTATTTTTATACCAAGTGTAATTACCCGTACCATCATCTTTTAACAAATTAACAGTAACTCCGTTGATGCCTTTTGAAGCAGCTTCGTTATTGATGCCGTCGCCATTAACATCATTCCAAACATAATTACCCAATGTTCCGGTTGGATAAAAACCGGCATCGATGGTTGTATTGTCTTTATCTTGTCCGGTACCGGCAGCATTAATGGTTATAATGCCACTGTTTCCGCTTGTTGGATTTGCATCAGAATTATTATCGGTTTTAGGGGTTTGGTTTACTGACGGTGTTATTATGTATTGGTCGTAATCGGTTGCGAAATGTACATAGTATTTGCCTGAAGGCACTTCCACAAACTTGTAGTACCCTTTTTTCCCACTAAAATCATTAGCTGTTATAGTCGAATCCACTAGAACATCATCACCACCGCCAATTGCGTTATCGGCACCTAAGTTGTATAAATACACTTTTACACCATTCAAACCCGCAGCCGCAGCTTCATCGTTCAGACCATTTTTATTAGAATCAATCCATGCATAGTTACCTATAGATCCCAAAACAGGTGTACAATTGGTATACATACCCACCAAGTTAGGAATTGCAGGTAATAAACGACTACCATTGTCGGCGCGGCTTACTTGATAAATAATAGAGTTGTTCATTAACAAACCTTGCGGAACACCTACAGGAGCACGCATTGGCCAAACGATATCTATGCTATCTAAAATAGGGATATTGGCAGCACGAACAATTTTAATTGCTTTCACTTTAGTAATATCAACAGGTGGTGTAGTAGACCAACTTGGTGTATTACAGCCCGCAGGATTGGTAGCCGAAGTAAAGTCAGAATAACAAGGATTGCTAACTGTGGTATAATAAACGGTAGAAGATGCATCGGTGGTTGTTACTGGACCAGCCAAATTTGCATACCATTCTGAACCTCTATAATCGGATATATAAGGAAAAACATCCACTAATACAAGGTCTTTAGCTACCACATTACCTAAGTTTTTAACCGTAATTTTATAATTAACCGGTCCGCCTTCTTGTGCTACTGCATTTACAGGATAGTATACAAAACCTGGATCGCAACCGCTTTGACCTTTGAATGCTCTCAAAGCAACAGCCGAAATAATCGTTACTTCTTGTATATTGGTTTTGTTATTAAATAGGGCATTATCACTGTTTAAAGTCATTTGATTGGGAATGGTACCAGCTGCTGTTCCTGGCTTAATAACTGCATCAAAATTGATGATATACGTTTTGTTTACAGTAAGTGTACCTAAATTGTAAGTAAGAATTGTTTGTCCCCCTGCCGTGGTACTAACCACCGGCGTTATTGGAGCCAACGCACTGCTACCAGCTTTAAACTCGGAAGAACCTGGCACATACATCAATCTTGCATCTAGCGTATCTGATACCACTACATTGGTTGCGGATAGGTTTCCACCTAGGAAAGTAGAAAATTTATAATTTACCGTATCACTAGCTTTAAAGTTGCTGCTACTATTCAAGATAGCTTTTTTCGTATCCTTGAAAGCCGGTTGTGGTGCTATCAACTCCGAAGCTCCGTTACAACTGCTGTATGCGGTAGTAGTTCCATTGTATACAAAATTACCAGTTGAATTATTGGTAATCAAAGTTCCTGTAATGGGAGCACCATACTCGCCTTCCACAATTGCAGAGCCATCTTTAGCTCCTTGTGAAGCCCTTCTAGCGTTTCCACAATAACTTAAATCTTGTTTGGCACCTAATGGCAAGGTTCCGGTTACCCTTACGTGTACTTGGGTAATGTATTCACCGGTAGCTAAGGAAGGCGTTTGACTTTCCAAAGCTGAATTACTAGCAATATCTAAAGAATAAAATGTACCAAGCGTTGTAAAAGAAGGATTGAGATTGGTGGCATATTCTACAAAAATAGTTGCCTGACGAACAGAGTCAAATACGTCTTTTATAGGGCGTATTTTAATCGTATTCATATCAATACTTTTATCAACTGTATAAGTAAGGTTTACTTCATCCAATTCAGTATTGCCATTGTTTTTCCAGCCATTAGAAAAAGTATTGCAAGTGGTGCCTGCCAAAATATGATCCCCTATCCAACTTGCTGTTGCTGCGGTAATGTTACCACCCGTACAATTAGCCTTTGCAGTAGGATTGGCAATGGTAAAACAATAACTATCGGCCGAGGAGGTGCTTTCAAAAGCGCCTATTGGTAAAGATGGAACATCGCCAAATAAACGAATACGATTACAAACGTTATCGCCTGTGGCAAAACTTGTATTAGGATATTTTACAGTAACATAACAAGCACTGCTATAGCTTGTAAAGGTAGTACCTGAAGGCCAAGTCCATGTTATGGTACGATCAGATGGATTGTATACAGGGGTGTTAGATCCGCTAAAAGTAGTAGCCGATTGAAAAACAGCATCTACCGGCAAGGTATCAATCAATACGGGATTGGTTAACTGTAAACTGCCAGCACCCGCTGTTGCGGCAATATTTAGTTGGTAAATAGTGACATCGTTTATTGCGCCTCCAGCTTTTTTATTTTTACTCACAGTAACAGTGTTGGAAGCAATAGCCGTGATGCTTGTGGTATCGAAATTTGGATCGCCCAAAATACCTAAACTGTTTGCCACATTGGCGGCTGCAATAGATGCAATCAAATTAGGTGCATAACTATTAGGTGTAGTACCAGTTATGTACTTCATTTTGATTTGAAGTTCGCCGGTACTGCCCGCAGGTAACGGGTTTTTGAATACAATTATAATTTGGTTACTTGATGCATTATAGGTAACACCCGATACTTGACTTTCGTCGTATTGTACAGAATTACTAAAAGGAGAAACTGAATAAGGAACCATTTGTGCAGGTAATGCTATTGTAGCAGTTGCATTTGTGGCACTTGGGACTGTAAAACTAGAAAAAGCATATCGAACGGTGTCGATAAACAAGCTCCCCGTTGTTTTTGATGGATCGCTCAATACCTGATCAATATTCAATGTTGTTTGAGCAGAAGCGGCGGTTGCAATCGACAATAAAAACCCGATTAAGATTGCCTTTGTATTTACAAAAAAATTGTAACTTTTTTTCATGGTTTGGAAGGTTGTGGAAATCAAAAAAGATAGAAAACTGAAAAATAAAGCTAGTTTACTTTGTGGATAAGTCAAAACAAAGCACCGATTTTTCAACACAATTATTAAAATAAGCTAAAAAATCACCCAAAAGGGTGACCTTTTTTTGCAAAATTTATAGCAAAGAGTTTTGGACAATAGTATGTAATCGTCACAATTAATATTTAAAAAGTTATAATATCACTTTAAAATAGTAATAGGTTTTCGCTTGTATTGGGTGTTAGGGCCTTCCACACTTACAATGTAAAGTCCGTTACCTACTGCCATGTTATTGACGTCAACATCTACTTTATTTTTGCCTTTAGCAGTTGTAACTGTCTTTGTTATAGCTACTCTACCTGTGGCTAATTCAATAAGTTTTAGGGTTAGTACCTCTTCTTGACTGCTGTAATAACTGCACGTAAACCTAGTTGTAACGGGGTTGGGATACAAAGACAATTCCTTGGAAGATAAGTTGTTCAAAAATTCTGCGTCATCTTTTGTAAAACCAATGTTGGCTATTGAATTGTTAATATAAGTGTTGTTATTCGCTACTTCTATACTAAATACAATGCTTGTAATATCACTTGCGTCAATTGTATTGGCAGTTCCTGCAGAAACAAATTTTTCCAACGGAATATAATATTGTTTTTCATATACATCGAGTGGTATCAAAACGGTATACTGTTTATTCCATTCTTTGATGCTATTTTTTATCAAAGTAATGCGTAGTTTATTACCGCCCGCTGCTGTAAACTTCAATGTTTTGTAGGCCGATACATCTTTTGCTACACCGCCACCACTTAGCAATTTATACACCGATACGTAATTAGATGTTGTGGCTTCCACTTGCACATTTCTAAATATTGGAAATTCATTTGTGTAATTTCGATGAGCGTTGTTACTTACAACAAACTTGTTTAAGCGTGTACTTGATTGATCGTAATTAACTGACCAAGAACCATCACCCATATACACCAAATCCATTACTTCACCATTAATATACATCCATATATCGCTCTCATAACTGTCGTTCACGGGTATACTTACCGTTGTTTTTCCATTAGGTGCTATATTAAAAGGAATTGAACGAGCGGTTACTGTAGCTAACTCGTTGACTTTTTCATTCAAAATAAAATGACCTATTGTTTTGCTTGTTTTGTTGTTGATGACCAATGTTAAGGTTCCGGCTTCTCTTTTTCCGGATTCGATAAAGGTTGCCGGCACTTTACCATTTGTGGCCGACTGCAATACCTCTACAGGAGCATATCCTTTTAGTTTTACCAATACTTGCTGGGCCATATCAGCAACTAATTGCGGAGATACCGCCCACAGTTGAAAATTGTACATGTTTTCATCAGCAACAAAATCTTTTGTTAGCCAATTGCTTTGAATGGTATAACTGTTTCGTCCTTGCTGTGTACCAATAGAAAAACTAACAGCATATTCCACATTGCCGTTGGCAGATTGTAAGGTATACTGGATCAAAGGTGTACCGAGAATGGTTATTTCCTGAATGGATAACAATGATGCACCCTTTAACCTATCACAAATTGGCTTGGTGTGGCTATATACTTCACCGCTTGTTTTGGTGGCAAAAGCAACAGCTTTAGCCTTATTATTATATACAAAATCAATAGATATTACTTCATTGGCATTGGTAATGCCTGTTAAATCGGTTGGGGAAGTAAGCAAGCCTGTGTAGCCACTCAAATGTGCAGGCATTAAGCTAGCCAAGTTGGTACTGCTGCTTATGTCCAAGTTACCTTTTTCAAAGCCTCCCAAAATTCCGTTTGTCGTTTTTTGTTTAGTGGAAACATTCCACATTGGCACATTGGCATAATTGATAGCTCCATTTTCATTGTTTCGAGCCTTATTCACTACTCGGCGAGTGATGGCATCGCCCAAACTTTTGCTTTCTACGCCTCCGGTATTGCCTGAACTTACATAGTCGGAGGTTTTTGGACAATAGTAATATTCCACTGTTAAATCAACACCCATAAGGGTACTTTTATCGGAACGAGCATT
>JACCDS011344149.1_pt1 | contig 24989 bp, 23 predicted proteins | sample 7446441 | NCBI WGS metagenome assembly JACCDS01 (sample SAMN15323445, study PRJNA562643) | freshwater metagenome | isolation source: river surface water | place: USA:Blue River Watershed | collected 2017-08-17 | reverse complement strand
GTCGCGGGCGCGGACGTTCTGCTGGATCTCGATGGTGACTTCACCATCGGAGAAGTGGCCGACGGAGGCGCGGCCCAGTTCGGTGCCCAGATCCTTGGCGATCTGTTGAGCCAGCGCGGGGTTGGCGTTGCCGGTGAAGAGAACCGTGTTGGAGAGCATGTGGCGCGCCCGATCGATTTCACACAAAACCAAGAAACAAGCGCCGCCCGGTCAGCCCGGCGCGGCGCTTGTGCGATGGATTTGGCAGGGGAGGAAGGACTCGAACCCTCGCATGTCGGAATCAAAATCCGATGCCTTGACCAACTTGGCGACTCCCCTACACAGGAAACCGTTTCCGGCTCCCTTGCAACTGGTCGGAACTCAAATCCAATCCGCGAGCGGATGACGATCAAGTCCCTGGCAATATCGACCCGTCCAGGTTGCGGGCAAGGTCGCCAGAACTTGCTCGGCCTGAGTCGACGAATCGACCCGCGCAAAAACCGCACTGCCTGAACCACTCATTCGGCTGTGACCGAATCGGGATTCGAGCAGATCAAGTGCTTGGGTGACCCGATCTGAGTAGGCTTGTGCACAAGCCTGAAGATCGTTTCGTCCGAAGAACTTGTTTGTTTCTGCAGCGAAGACCGCAACTTTAGTGCTCGGAGTATTCCTTGTCAACAGTTCTGAAGAAAAAATTGCAGCGGTCGGGATTTCGACGTCGGGCTTGACCACCAGATAGCGATGCCCGGGCAGGCCCACAGGGGTGAGGCGCTCCCCGATGCCTTCGACCCAGGCGTTGCCCCCGCCGATAAAAAAGGGCACGTCCGCCCCCAGTCGCACGGCCAGTTCCTGCAGCCGTTCCCGGGGCCAGTGCAGTCCCCACAGGCGGTTCAGTCCCAGCAGGGTGGTGGCGGCGTCCGAACTGCCGCCGCCCAGGCCGGCACCCCACGGCACCCGCTTTTCGAGCGTGATGTGCACGCCCCAGGGGGTGCCGCTGGCCTGCTGCAGGGCCCGGGCGGCCCGAAGGCTCAAATCGTCGTCGGGCAGGGTGGCGCCGATGTCGGTGCGCTGGAGTGGGCCGGGTGTGCCGTGGGATCCGGTGGTGCGTTCCAGGTGCAGGGTGTCCTGCCAATCGATGAGCCGAAACACCGATTGCAGCAGATGGTAGCCATCCGCCCGCCGGCCGGTGACGTGCAGGAACAGGTTCAGCTTGGCCGGTGCGGGCAGGTCGTAGAGGGCAGAGACGGACATCGGAGGCGGTGTGGTGCTGAACTTCAGGGGCGATCCAGGCGCACGCGCACCGTGATCGCCGGCGCGGGTTGCGGTCGCTGTGCTGTGAGGCGGCCTTGCGCGAGATTGGCGCGGTCGATCAGCCACCCTTCTTGCGCAAAACCCTGGAGTGGGGCGGATTGTTCGGTGTGGGGCGCGCCGGTCCATGGGCGGCCCCTCAGCCAGTCGGGCAAGGCCTGGAGTGGCACCCGCTCGCCGATCAGATCCTCCGCCATGTCGGGCGCCGAGGCGTAGCGGGTGCGGCCGTCGCTCGTGACCAGTTCGGCACCGAGGGGGCTCCAGAGGGCCTCGCCCAGCTGCAGGCCCAGCGCATTGGTCAGGATCAGGCGGCCTTGCCGTGCGTCGCCTCTCAGCTCGAAGTTTGCGGAGAAGGACCGGTCGGGGGCGTCCTGAACGGTGACGCCCAGTCGCCCGGTGAGCCGGGCGGTGAGGTCGTCTGCAGGCGGCGTCGTGGCGCAGCCGCCCATCAGCAGGGTCAGGACGGTTCCGCCGAGCCAGGCCCAGGCCTGGCGACGTGGCGCCGGAGACCCGGGGACTGGGCGAAGCACAGGGCGTTGGGCGCGCAACGCCGGGGTCACAGGCGGACCTTCAGGCGGGTCAGTGTTTCCATCAGCACGTCGTTGCGTGCGTCCTGTTTGCGGACGCCTTGCCACAAGGCGCGCGCTTCGTCGCGGCGCCCGGCCGCCCACAACACCTCGCCCAGGTGGGTGGCGATTTCCGGATCGGCGCGGCGCTCGTAGGCTTTGCGCAGCAGTCGTTCGGCTTCGGCCAGATTGCCGGCGCGGAATTCCACCCAGCCCGCGCTGTCGGTGATGAAGGCGTCGTCTGGGGCCAGCGAGAGGGCCTTGGTCACCAGGGTGCGGGCCTCGTCCAGGCGCACGTGTCGATCGGCGTAGCTGTAGCCCAGCGCGTTGTAGGCGTGGGGCTGGTCCGGGCGCAATTCGATCACGCGGCGCAACAGGCGCTCCATGTCGGCGTGGCGCTGCAGCTTTTCGGCCAGCAGGGCCTGGTCGTACATGAGGTCGGCGTCGTTGGGCAGGCGCTGGCGCCCGCGCTCCAGGGTGTCGTAGGCGGCTTGCCACTGACGGGCTTCGCGCAAGACGGTGGCCCGTCCGCTGATCTTGAGACGCCACTCGTCATCGCTGGTCTCGGGCAGGCTGTCCATGAGCTTGAGGGCGTCGGACACCTGACCTTGTTGGGACAGCAGCTGGGCGCGTCGCAGCGTGAGGCTGGGCGAGTTCTGAACCTCCGCCAGCCGTTCCAGCCAGCGCTGGGCACCCCGTGGGTCATGCTGCTTTTCAGCGGCCTGGGCGAGCATGAGGTGGGCCTGGCTGAGGTCCTGCAGGTCGGATTCGGAGCGTGCAGCCGAGGCTTCGGGTGGGGTCTCGTCGTCCGGGGTGTCGGTGGGCGAGGGACGCCGGGTCTGGGCTTCTTCCTTTTCCAGGAAGTCCTTGAGGGTGCGGGTGGCCTCGGCCGGGCGATCAAGTTCCAGTTGCAAGGCGCCCTTGAGCAGCAGCGCCTTGATCAGCTTCGGCTCGTCCCGGATGACGGTGTCGATGGCGTCCAGGGCCTGCGGGTAGCGCTGGGTCGAGGTCAGCCAGCGTGCGTATCCCAGGCGGATCAAGGGTGTGGACGTGGGGCGTGCGGCATAGGCCTGAACCAACGCGGCGGCCTCCGGTTCCTGACCCAGCAGGTCCACCGCGACGGCGGCCGCGTGCTCCTGGTCGGGGCGGATCTGCAGGGCTTCACGCGCCAGGGCCAGGGCACGTGCCGGTTGGCCGGCAATCAGCCAGGCGCGGGCCGACGCCGCCGAGACGTCCGCCGCGCCAGCGTCGGTTTTCCAGGGCGAGAGTGCTTCGTCCAGGGCCTGAGCGCCTTCAGTGGCTCGCTTGCCGGCCGGGATGTACCGGGCCGCCCGGGCCATGGCGTGGGCCCGCTCGGCTTGCGGCGCGGCTTCGATCAGCGCGCGCAAGGGCTCTTTCAGTTCCTTGGGGCGATCGAGCGCCAGCACCAACTGTGACTGCAACTCCATGGCCGCCTTGGACTGGGGCAGCGTCTGGCGCCAAGCCTTGATGGCCTTGAGGGCCTGGTCCGGCGCGCGGCCCATGAAGGCCATGTCGACCGCCCGCTGGAAGAGCGCCTCGTCGCGACTGCGGCGGGCCGCGTCGAGCATGATCTGGTGGGCGTTGCCGACCTGGCCCCGGCGGAGTTCCGTTTCCGCGAGGAAGAGCTGGTAGAACAACGCTCCGTTGAGTTCCGAGTTGCGAACGGCAACCGATGCTGACGTGGCCGGAGGGGGGGCATCGGCCAGACGGTTGGGCTGGGCCAGCACGGTGCCCGATGCCAGCAGCGCCAGGCTCAGGGGCACCCGTTGCAGGGCAAGGGCAAGGCGGGCGCGAGGGGTGATGGGCATTCGACGGGACTCCTGGGTCGACTTCATTCTATGAGAGGGCCTTGGGGGGCGCGGGTTCAACCCGGCACCCATAATTCCGGCATGCCTGAATTGCCCGAGGTCGAGGTCACCCGACGTGGATTGGTGCCTGCGCTGAGCGGTGCCGTCTTGCTGCGCACCCGCTGGGGCAAGCCCCTGCGATGGCCGCTGGGAGTGGACCCCGTCACGCTGCAGGGCGGGCGCTTTGGCGAGCCGATGCGGCGGGGCAAGTACCTGTGGTTGGGGCTGGAGGATCCGCAAGCGCGACCTGGTGAAGCGTCGGGTCGTGGTGGGCTGCTGGTTCACCTGGGCATGTCCGGGGCCTTGCAGTGGAGCGACGGGGGCGACCCGGAAGGCGCCCTGGGGCCGCACGACCACTTCTGGTGCCTGACCGACCGAGGCATCCTGCGGCTGCAGGATCCACGGCGTTTTGGAGCGGTGGTGTGGTCGCCCGCGCTGACGCAGGCGCCCGCTGCGACCTTGCTGGCCCGGCTGGGCGTGGAGCCGCTGGGGGACGCTTTTTCCGGGGCTCTGCTGCATCGGTGTTTCGAGGGGCGGCGCACCCCCGTCAAGCAGGCTTTGCTGGCCGGGGACGTGGTGGTCGGTGTGGGCAACATCTATTGCTCGGAGTCGTTGTTCCTGGCGGGCGTCGATCCCCGCACGCCGGCTGGGGCGCTGGGTCTGCGGCGCTGCGAGCGTTTGGCCCAGGCCATTCGGGAGGTGCTGACGCAGGCCATCGCGTTGGGGGGCTCCTCACTGCGCGATTTCCGGAGTGCCCACGGAGTGAACGGGGCCTTCCAGCTGGAAGCCCGGGTCTATGGACGCGAGGGGCAGCCCTGCCATCGATGCGGCACCCCGGTGCGCCGACTGGTGCAAGGGCAGCGCGCCAGCTATTACTGTGCGCGTTGCCAGCGGCGCTGAAAGCCGCGGTTTTCCGGCCCAGCTTCACGGATCCGCAGGGCGGCCCCTGTGTCAGCCTTGAGGGGTGCGCCCTTCAGGTCCCTGGCCTGAGCTACGATCCATGCATAAACGACCCTTCAAAGGACGGGGGAGGCCATGACCGAAAACGACATCACCGACACCGGCCTGGAGGCCTCGATGGCGCCGCAAGAAGGCCCCATGGAGCCATTCGTGCGCAGCCTGGACGCGATGGGGGCGTGGCGGACGTCGCTGGAATCGGCCGTCCACGACGTGATCCGCTACATGCGCGAGCAGGCCCTGCTGGACGAAGCCACCGGTGATCAGTTGGAGGCTTTGCGCCGCCGGCTCGCGGGCGAGAAACTGGTCGTGGCGTTCGTGGCCGAGTTTTCGCGCGGCAAGTCCGAGCTCATCAACGCGATCTTTTTTGCCGATTCGGGGCGTCGCATCATGCCGGCGTCGCCGGGTCGCACCACGATGTGCCCAGTCGAGTTGGGCTGGGACCCGGACGAGGAGCCGTCGCTGGCACTGCTGCCCATTGCGACGCGCCTGGAAGGGGCGTCGCTGGCCGAACTGCGGGCCCAGCCCCGCGTGTGGGAGCGCCGCCCGCTGGATGTACGCGATCCCGAGGCCATGGCCCAGGCCCTGACCGCCGTGATGGACACCCGCCATGTGCCGGTGGAAGAGGCCCGAGCCCTTGGTTTCTGGAGCGACGACACGGCGGTCGACAATCCGCCCTGCAACGAGGCCGGCGAGGTCGAGATCCCGCTGTGGCGCCACGCCATCATCAACGCGCCGCATCCGCTGCTCAAGCGGGGCCTGGTGGTCATCGACACGCCGGGGCTCAATGCCATTGGCGCGGAGCCTGAGCTGACGGTGGGGTTGCTGCCCAGTGCCCACGTGGTGATCTTCGTGCTGGGGGCCGACACCGGCGTGACGCGGTCGGACATGGAGATCTGGCGCGATCACCTCGCCTCGCAGGCGTTGACGCGCTACGTGGTGCTCAACAAGATCGATGCCCTGTTCGACCCGCTGTCGAGTCCCGAAGTGAGCGAAGCGCAGATCAGCCGCCAATGCACCCAGGTGGCCCGCACGCTCGACATTCCCGGCACGCGCGTGTTCCCCTTGTCGGCCCGTCAAGCGCTGGCGGCCCGGGTGTCGGGCAATGCATCGCAGCTGGTGGACAGCCGCCTGTTGCCGCTGGAGCAGGCGCTGGCCCAGCAGCTGTTGCCCCAGCGCCGAACGGAACTGGAGCAGATGGCGGTCGAGACGCTTTCGGTCGTGCAGCAGCAGTCGCTGCGGTCGATCAACGATCTGCGCCGGCACCTGACCGAACAGTTGCTGGAGTTGCGCGGCCTGCGCGGCAAGAGCAGCGGCAAGGTCAGGTTGCTCTTGCAGCGCGTGACGGCCGAGACGTCGGAGTTCGAGCAGTGCACGTCTCAACTGCAGGCCCTGCGTTCGGTGCACACCCGCATGCTGCGCGAGGTGCTCGACAGTCTGTCGGGCGATCCGCTGCGCGGCCAAGTGGAGCACATGATCCGTTCCATCCGCGATTCGATGCTCAAGCTGGGGGCCAAGCGCCAGTTCACCGAGTTGTTCAAGCAGTTGCGGGTCATGCTCGACGAGGCCCAGCGCCGCAGCGGCGACATCCGCGACATGCTGGCGGCCTCGTTCACGCGCTTGAACGCCGACTTCGGTTTCAGCCTGATGCCGTCGAGTGCCCCCGAGCTCTCGCGTTTCCGTGACGACCTGTCGCTCATCGAGCGCAACTATGTGCAGTACCTTGGCTTGACGCAGGCCCTGCGCCTGGCGCAGCCGCAGTTCCTCGACCAGTTCCGCCGCATGTTGCTGTCACGCCTGCGGGTGGTGTTTGAGGGGGCGGCAGGCGAGATCGAGTTGTGGAATCGCACGGCCTCGTCGCAGATCGATGCGCAGTTGCGTGAGCGCCGCAAGGCCTACAAGCGCCGACTGGAATCGTTGGAGCGCATCAAGGGCGCGGCCAACGAGCTCGACACCCGGGTGCAGGAGATCGAGCAGCAGGAAGTGCGGCTGATTCAGGTCGAGGGTCGGCTGCAGGCCTTGTTCGAGGCGGCGCGTCGCCAGGCGTCCGAGCATGAGGGTTTTGCCAGTGCCCAGAGGGGGGATGGCGTGGCGGATCGTCGCCGTGGTGGTGGCGATCGGGTGCCCACGTTGCCGGTCGAGAGTGCCGTCCCTTCGAGCGTGCCTGCCGAAGTGGCGTCGGGGGCCTCCGGTGAGGCGCCACCATGGCCGTCGGTGGCCTGAGGTCGGTGGGGTGGTGCCCAGAGGGTCGGGCGTGACGGAGCGAAGTGACCGCGCGTCAGCGACGTCTTGCAGCCTGGGCGGCGGCGAGGCAACCTCGGAGGACTTGGCCACGCCTCTGGTGACTTGGCAGCGCCGGTCGGGGCGTCACGGCCTGCCTTGGCAGGGCACCCGCGACCCCTATCGGGTCTGGCTGTCGGAAGTGATGCTGCAGCAGACGCAGGTCAGTACCGTGCTGGGTTACTACGAACGTTTTCTGGTCCGCTTCCCCGACGTGGTGGCGCTGGCCGCGGCGCCGTTGGACGAGGTCCTGGCGCTTTGGGCCGGGCTGGGGTACTACAGCCGTGCGCGACATTTGCATCGGTGTGCACAGGATGTCGTGGCTCTGCACGGCGGCCGCTTTCCCGCCTCATCCGGGGTGTTGCAGACGTTGCCGGGCATCGGCCCGTCCACGGCCGCGGCCATCGCCTCTTTCTGTTTTGATGAGCGGGTGTCCATCTTCGACGGCAACGTCAAGCGGGTGCTGGCGAGGTGGTTGGCTTTTGGCGGCGATCTGTCCCTGCCTCGCGAGGAGCGGGTGCTGGCCGCGCAGGCCCAGTCCCTCGTGCCGCGAGACCGGGTCGACATGCCGGCGTACACCCAGGGCCTGATGGACCTGGGGGCGACGGTGTGCACGCCGCGCAAGCCCCGCTGCGAGGTCTGTCCGGTGGCGTCGAGTTGCCGGGGGCGGGCCCAGGGCGATCCGGCCTCTTTGCCGCTCAAGACCCGACGCACCGCGCGCAAGCAGATGGCCAACGGCGTGCTTTGGGTCCGCTGCGGTGGCGCGCAGTGGTTGACCCAGCGGCCGGCCCGTGGGGTTTGGGGGGGCTTGTGGACCTTGCCCCTGCTGGAAAGCGCACAAGCCGTGCAGGCGGTGTGTCAGGCCTGGAAGGTCGGACCGGCGGCGGTCCTGCCGTCGTTCGTCCACGTGCTGACCCACCGGGACTGGACGTTTCACCCGCATCGGCTCGAATGGGTGGCGGATTCCCGGCCCGACTTGACGGCCGCACTCGGCCCCGGCCAATGGGTGAGCGACGAGGACTTGGGCGGGTTGGCCCTGCCTGCGCCCATGCAGAGGCTGCTCAGCCTTCGATGATGCCCTGTCGGCGCAGGAATCCGCAGACGAGCGCCAGACGGGCGGCCGGATCGCGCAGACTCAGGAGCTGAACCTTCAGGGACAGAGGAAGGGGCAGCAGTTCTGTCCAGCGGTTGGCCACCCAGCCTGCGTCGTCGAACCGCAGCTCGCCGGAGACCGGTGCTTCGCCCTGGTCGATCAGGGCCAGCAGCGTGCGCCGCAGGCCCTCGACGGCACCTTCCACATCGCGGGCCGGGGGCACCGGCGTGTCGTCCGGCATGGGCATCACCCGGGCCTGCCACAGGCCATTCGAGGTCTGCCAGGCCGAGCCTTGCAGCTCGAAGCGCCAGGAGCCGACGCATCGCACCTTCAGCATGCCGGTCTGCTCGGTGTCGCACTGCACCAGCCGTGCAGCGCAGCCCTGCGGCGCAAAAGCCACCGCTTGATCCGCCTGTCGGACCTCACCGCCGGAACGCAGCGCCACGACGCCGAAGGCCGTGCCGTTGCGCAGGCAGGCCGCGATCATGTCCAGATAGCGGGCTTCGAAGATCCGCAGATCAAGCAGGCCATCGGGGAACAGCACGGTGGCCAGCGGAAACAGTGGGAACGCCTGCAAGGCGGCGTCGCCCGGAGCCGGGCTGGAGCGGGGCGTTGGGCTCACTTGTCCAGGGAGTCGCGGGCTTCGAGCTCGCGGTGCCGGATGAGGGTGGGAATACGGCCCTTGAAGCGGCGCCCCAACTCCTCGGCGCTGTAGACCGAACGGTGTTGTCCGCCGGTGCAGCCCACGGCCACCGTGAGGTAGCTGCGCTGATCGGTCTCATAGGCGGGCAGCCAGCGGTCCAGGAAGGCCTCGATCTGCGCCAGCATGTCGGTGACTTCCGGCTGGGCGCGCAAGAACTCCTGCACCCCCGCATCCCGGCCGGTGAGCGCCCGCAGTTCACGCACATAGTGCGGGTTGGGCAGCACGCGCAGGTCGAACACCAGGTCCGCGTCGCGCGGAACCCCGTGCTTGAAGGCGAATGATTCAAACACCAGCGTCAGCGCCGACGGGTTGGCGTTGACGAGCTGCAGGATCCAGCTGCGCAGTTGGGCCGGGCGAAGATCGCTGGTGTCGATGACGGTGCTGACCTCTCGCAGCACGCCCAGCATGTCGCGCTCATGCTCGATGGCCTCCACCAGGGCCGAGCGGGAGTCTTCTCCCTCGTCGCTGCCCGACAGGGGGTGTCGGCGACGGGTCTCGGAGAACCGGCGCACCAGGGTCTCCGTGCGCGACTCCAGGAACAGCTTGAGCACGGGGATGCCCTCCAGGCGCAGGGCATCGGTCAGGGGCACCAGCTTGGGCAGGGACGCGGCGTTGCGCACGTCGACGGCCACCGCCACCTTGCGCACGGATTGCTCCTGCTCCAGACGGATGAAGTCCAGCAGGAGCTCCGGGGGCAGGTTGTCGACGCAGAAGTAGCCGGCGTCCTCCAGTGCGTTGAGGGTCACCGACTTGCCCGATCCGGAAATGCCCGAGATCAGCACCACGGAGAAGGGCTGGCCCGGTACATCGTGGGCGGCGGCGGCTGCTGCTGCGGCGGCCGTGGGGCCATCTGGCAAGGGATTCATGGACTTCAGCGTCGCTTGCGGGAGGGGGTGTTCACAGGAGGGGATGTGTCGCCGGCCCGTTCGAGCATGTCCTGGGCGTGGGCCAAGCCTGCCGCCGAACCGGGCGCAGCCCCCAGCATACGGGCGATTTCCTCCACGCGTGTGTCTGCGTCGACCCGGGTGATCGTGCTGTACGTGATTTCCGCGCTGCGCGCCTTGCTCACGACGAGGTGCTGGTCCGCGCAGGCGGCCACCTGGGGCAGGTGCGTCACCGCCAGCACCTGGCGGTCTTGGCCCAGGCGACGCATGAGCTGTCCGACGGTGTCGGCGACGCGGCCGCCCACGCCCGAGTCCACCTCGTCGAAGATGAGTGTGGCCGCCCCGGCTGAGGGAGTGTCCGGCGAAGCGCCTGGCCGCGCGGTCACGGCAATGGCCAGCGCGATGCGCGAGAGCTCGCCACCCGAGGCCACCTTGCCCATCGGGCGAGGCGTGGAGCCGGCGTGTCCAGCCACGAGGAATTCGACGGATTCCAGACCGTGCGACTGGGGTTCGGCCAGGGGCTCCAACGCGACTTCGAAGCGCCCCCCCTCCATGCCCAGCGTCTGCATGGCGGCGGTGACCCGTTCGGACAGTGGCCCGGCCGCGGCCTGGCGGCCAGTGGTGATCGTCCTGGCTGCGGTTTCGAAGGCCTTTCGCGCACTGAGAGCGGCACGCTCCAGACCTTCCAGATCGGCGGCCGCCTCAATCGAGGCCAGTTCCTGCCGCCAGGACAAGAGGGTGGCCGGCAGTGCCTCGGGGCCCCTGCGGTGGCGGCGTGCCAGACCCATCCATGCGCTGAGCCGGCGGTCGAGTTCCTCCAGCCGCTCGGGGTCGAGCTCGGTGTGGCGCAGGGCGGCCTGCAGGGTGTGAGCGGCGTCTTCGAGCTGGGCCTGGGCACTGTGCAGCACGTCCAGTGCAGCGCCGATCTGCGGGTCGTAGGAGGCCACCGCGTTCAGGGCCTCAATGGCCTGACCGGTCAGGCCATCGGCGCTGACTTCGCCCTCGCGCAGGGCGTCGAGGGCCACCTGGACGCCATCGAGAATGCCCTGCGCGTGCGCCAGCCGCTGGTGCTCCTGATTGAGCGTGTCCCACTCGCCTTCGGCGGGGGCCAGCTTGTCGAGTTCGCCGATCTGCCACTGCAGTCGTTCGCGTTCACGGTCGAGGTCGCCGCGGCGGCGGAGGGCATCGGCCAACGCGGCCTCGGCCGCGCGCCAGGTGGTCCAGGCCTGGTTCAAGGCGCTGAGGTCCAGTCCGGCGCAGCGATCCAGCCACTCCCGCACCGACGCCGGCCGTGTCAGGCTTTGCCAGGCGTGCTGGCCGTGGATGTCCACCAGCGACTCGCCGAGCTCGCGCAACTGTGTGAGGGTGGCTGGGCTGCCGCTGATCCAGCCGCGGCTCTTGCCTTGGGCATCGAGCGTGCGGCGCAGCAGCAGCGGGCCTTCCGTGGAAAACCCGGCGTCTTCCAGCCAGTTCAGGACGTCGGGCGACACGGGGTCGAACTCGGCACTGATTTCGGTGCGGGTGCAGCCTTCCCGGATGGCCCCCGAGTCGCCACGCCCACCAAGCGCGAGCTGCAGCGCATCGATCAGGATGGACTTGCCCGCCCCGGTTTCGCCTGTCAGCACGGCAAAACCACCGCTGAATTCGACTTCCAGCTCGGTGACGATGACAAAGTCGCGCAGGGTCAGGCGCTTGAGCATCAGGGGGCTCCGTCGGCGGCGTGGGGCTGCGGTGCCCCTTCGTTCCAGTGCAGCTTGCGGCGCAGCGTGGCGTAGTAGTTCCAGCCGCGGGGGTGCAAAAAGCGCACGCGGTGCTGTGAGCGGCGCACGCAGATGCGGTCGCCGTGCAGCAGGCTGGCCAGCGCGTGCATGTCGAAGTTGACGCTGGTGTCGCGGCTGCTGACGATCTCGATGCTCACCTCGCCGGAGTCGGGCAGCACGATGGGCCGGTTGGAGAGCATGTGCGGCGCGATCGGCACCAGCAGCCAGCCGGCGACGCCCGGGTGCAGGATGGGACCGCCGGCCGACAGCGCATATGCGGTGGAGCCCGTGGGCGAGGACAGGATCAGTCCGTCGGCGCGGAAGTTGGCGACGAACTGGCGGTCGACTTCCACGCGCAGCTCGACCATGGCGCTGGCGCCGCTGCGCAGCACCACGTCGTTCATGGCCAGGGCCTTGTAGATGGTCTCGCCGTTGCGCTGCACGCAGCCGTCGAGCATGGCGCGCGACTCTTCTTCATAGTCGCCCGACAGGATCTCGCGCAGGGCCTCCAGCGCGCGCTCGACCGGGATGTCGGTGATGAAACCGAGCCGGCCCTGGTTCACGCCGATCATCGGCACGCCGTGGCGGGCGAGGTCTCGCGCGATGCCGAGCATCGTGCCGTCACCGCCGACCACCACCGCCAGATCGCAGTGGGCGCCCAGTTCGTCCGGGGTGCCCCACGGGTAGTCGGTCATGCCGGTGTTCTGGCCGGTGGCGGCTTCGAGCGTGACGTCCAGGCCCTGCGAGCTCAAGAAATCGCCGATCAGCTCCAACAGCGGGCGCATCCCGGGAGTCTGATACTTGCCCACCAGGGCGGCATGGCGAAAGCGGCTCGTCATGCGGAAATTACACCACACGCCCCTCGGGGTCATGGGGGACGGGGGCGGCATCCGGCCCGGCGGCAGGGGCTCCACTTCTACAATCGGTCACATGCTGGACGACCGCGCCAAGATGCTCCTGAAGACCCTGGTCGAGCGATACATCGCCGACGGGCAGCCCGTGGGGTCGCGCACCCTGTCCAAGACCTCGGGGCTGGAACTCTCGCCCGCCACGATCCGCAACGTCATGTCCGATCTGGAGGACATGGGGCTGATCGCCAGTCCGCACACTTCAGCCGGCCGCATCCCCACGGCGCGCGGCTATCGCCTTTTTGTCGACGCGATGTTGACGGCTCGCACGGGCGGTGGGGTGGATCCGGTGGGGGCCGCCGGCCTTCCGCTGCTGGAGGCCATCCAGCCCGACCAACCCAAGCGGGTGATCGCCAACGCGGCGCAGACGCTGTCCAGCCTGTCGCACTTCGTGGGCGTGATCACCTCGCCGCGCAAGTCCAGCGTGTTCCGGCACATGGAGTTCCTGCGCCTGGGTGAACGCCGCATGCTGCTGATCCTGGTGACGCCCGAGGGGGATGTGCAGAACCGGGTGCTCTTCACCGCGCGAGACTTCACCCAGAGCGAACTGGTGGAGGCGAGCAATTACCTCAATGCCCACTACGCCGGCCAGAGCCTGGAGGTGGTGCGCGAGCGCCTCAAGTCCGAGGTCGACGTCCTGCGCGGCGAGATCGCGTCGCTGATGCAGGCGGCCGTGCAGGTGGGTTCCGAGGCCGCCAGCGACGAGTCCGATCAGGTCGTGGTGTCGGGGGAGCGCAACCTGCTGGAAGTGAGCGACTTCGGTTCCGACCTGGGTTCGCTGCGCAAGATGTTCGACCTGTTCGAGCACAAGACGCAGCTGATGCGCCTGCTCGACGGCTCCAGCCGTGCGGAGGGCGTGAGCATCTACATCGGCGGCGAAAGCGGGGTGGTGCCCATCGAGGAACTGTCGGTGGTGTCTGCGCCTTATGAAGTGGACGGGCGCATCGTGGGCACCCTGGGCGTCATCGGCCCGACCCGCATGGCCTACGACCGCATGATCCAAATCGTGGACATCACCGCACGGCTGGTGGGCAATGCGCTGAGCCAGAAGTGAAAACGGAGGGGTGTGGCACCCTACAATGTTTGGTTTCGGGCCTCTAGCTCATGCTTGGTTAGAGCAGCGGACTCATAATCCGTTGGTGCCGGGTTCGACTCCCGGGGGGCCTACCAGAACAAGAAAAACCCCGCATGGATTGCTCCTGCGGGGTTTTTTGTTGCCCTCACGCCGGGCAGACGGCCGGGATGTCGTCCGGCACCTGTGATCCGAGCGTGAAACGATCGGTCATCGGCGATTGGAACAAGTCCCGGCGCGAAAGTTCCCCGACCTGGGTCGTGCGATGCGGTGAGGTTGTGCATTCTTCACGCAAGTCCGTGGAGTCGGTGTTCAACTGCGGCACACTCGACCCCATGTGTCAGCTGCTCGGGCTCAACGCCAACACCCCCACCGATCTGGTTTTCAGCTTCACCGGTTTTGCGCATCGGGCCGAGGAGCACAAGGACGGGTTTGGGATCGCCTTTTTCGAGGGCGCGGGGGCGCGCCTGTTCGTGGACCCGGTCAGTGCGCGCGATTCGCCGGTGGCGGAAATGATCCGCCGCTACCCCATCCACAGCCGCCACATCATCGCCCACATCCGCAAGGCCACGCAGGGACGCGTGGCCCTGGAGAACACCCATCCGTTCGTGCGGGAGCTGTGGGGGCGCTACTGGGTGTTTGCCCACAACGGACATCTCACAGACTACGACCCGAAGCTGCACGCGGCGTTTCGTCCGGTCGGTGACACCGACAGCGAGCGCGCGTTCTGCTGGCTGATGCAGGAACTGTCCAAGAATCACGCCCGCCTCCCGAGCATCGAGCACCTGACGGAGACCCTGACCGAACTGGCCGCCACGCCTGCGCGCCACGGCACGTTCAATTTCCTGCTCAGCAATGGAGAAGCGCTGTGGGCGCACTGCAGCACGAAGCTGCACTACGTGGAACGGGCCCATCCGTTTCCAGCGGCCCAGTTGCAGGATGCCGATGTGACCGTCGATTTTTCGGCGCACACGACGTCGACCGATCGGGTGGCGGTGGTGGTCACCGAGCCCTTGACCCGCAACGAGGCCTGGACGGCGCTCGCCCGTGGCGAGCTGGCGGTGTTTGTGGACGGGCGTCGGCAGGGCTGATCCCGGGCGGTCGAGGGGCCGCGAGGGGCCCAGACTCGCGGGGGTCACATCCGCGACATGTGCGGCGTCCATCATGGGCCCTCGACAGGGCTGCGGGCCGTCCGTCTGCGCCCGATGCACGGAGGTTCACATGCGGGTTCCGCTTCCACCAGCCGACCGCTCGGACGATGCTTGGCAGGCGGCGCCATGCCGGGCCCTCATGGAGGAGCTCTGGGCATTGCGCGGCGCGATGCTGGCCAGCGAGCACCTGCTGCAGGCCCGCATCAACGCGGCCGCCCCCGGCCATCGCCCGGGCGCCCGCAACCTGGCCCACTACCTGGCATTGCGGCGGGAGGATCGCCGGGCGCTGCAGGACCGGCTCGCTTCGGCGGGGTTGTCGTCCCTCGGCATGGCCGAGTCCCATGTGCTGGCGAATCTCGACAAGGTTCTGGGGCTGCTTCATCGCTTGGTGGGGGAGCCGTGGCAAGACCGCTCGTGCGACGAGCCCGTCGGGCTGCACGGGGCCCGGGCCGGGTTGGATCTCCATGCCACCGCGCTGCTTGGACCGGCGCCCGTGGGGCGGGCGGTGCGCATCATGGTGACCCTGCCTTCCGAGGCCGCCCACGATCCGGTGCTGGTGCAGTCCCTGGTGGATGCCGGCATGGACGTGGCCCGCATCAACTGCGCGCACGATGGCGCACCCGAGTGGCAGGCCATGGCCCGTCATGTGCGTCAGGCGGCCCAGCAGTCTGGACGCACGGTGCGGGTGTTGATGGACCTGGCCGGGCCCAAGCTGCGCACCGGACCGGTCTCCGAGGGGCCGTCGGTGCTCAAGCTCAAACCTGGCCGCGATCTGCTGGGACGGGTGCACACGCCGGTGCGGGTTGGCCTGCGGCCGGCGGGCTCGCATCTGGACGTGCCGGATGCGGAGGTCCAGATCGGGGTGGCGATGGGTTGGCTCCAGGGACTGGAGGAAGGCGAAACGGTGCATCTGGTGGATGCACGTGGGGCGAACCGGCGGCTGGAGGTGGTTCGCCGTGGCGCTGGTTCGGCTTTGGCACAGACGGAGCAGACGTTGTATCTGGTGCCGGAGACCCGCCTGGAGCGCCACAGCCGGAACCGGGATCTGGACGGCGAACATTCCCGCGTCACCCCCGTGTTCGACCTGCCGCGTGCTCCGGGCCGGATTCCGCTGGACCGGGGCGACTTCCTGCGCTTGGTGCGGCACGGTGTGGCCCAGGGCGGGCAGCCCTGGCAGGGGCCGGACGAGGTGGGCGATGGCACCCGGGACGCGATCGCCGAGGAGGCCGTCACACCGTGGATTGCCTGCACTTTGCCGGAGGTGTTTGCCCAGGTCCGGCCGGGCGAACGTGTCGGGCTGGACGACGGCCGCATGATGGGCGTGATTCGGGACGTGGGCGAGGACGCGCTGCGGATCGAGATCACCCAGGTCCGGCCCGGGGGCGATCACCTGGCGGGTGACAAGGGCATCAACCTGCCGGATTCGGACCTGTGCCTGCCGGCCCTGACGGACAAGGACCGGCAGGACCTGCACACGGTGGCGGCATGTGCCGATCTGGTGGGCTTTTCGTTCGTTCAGTCGGAGCAGGACGTCGGACAGTTGCACGAGGCCTTGCGAGGGCTCGGGGCGGAGCACCTCGGCGTGTTGCTCAAGATCGAGACCCGACAGGCTTTCGAGCGCCTGCCGGAGCTGTTGTTTGCGGCCATGGCAGGGCCTGCGGCCGGTGTGATGATCGCCCGAGGCGATCTGGCGGTCGAGTGTGGCTACGAGCGGCTGGCGGAGGTCCAGGAGGAACTGCTTTGGGCCGCGGAAGCCGCACACCTGCCGGTGGTGTGGGCCACCCAGGTGCTGGAGACCCTGGCCAAGACGGGGCGTCCTTCACGCGCCGAGGTGACCGACGCGGCCATGGGGGATCGCGCCGAGTGCGTCATGCTCAACAAGGGCCCGCACATCCTGCAGGCCATGCAGACGTTGGACGACATCCTTCGGCGCATGCAGGACCACCAGCACAAGAAGCGCCCTTTGTTGCGGGCGCTGCACGCCTGGGTGGACTGACCGCTCGATCACGCGACTGAACGAAAGCCGATGCACACCTCCAGGCCTCCGAGGTCCGGCGACGGGCCAACGTGCACGGAGGCCCCGAAGGCATCGGCGATGCGCCGCACGATCGACCAGCCCAGGCCGCTGCCATCGCGGTCGCTGCCCAGCACACGGAAGAACCGCTCGCCCAGGCGGGCCCGGTCGGCGGGAGACAGGCCGGGGCCGGAGTCGCTGACCGTCAGCGAGACCCCTTGCGGGCTCGGTTCGACCTGCACCCGGATGCGAGCGCCTTCGGGGCTGTAGCGCAAGGCGTTGTCGACCAGATTGCGCACCAGCACGGTCAGCAGAGTGGGATCGGCACGGACGACGGCATCGGAGGAGGCCTCCATCGCCAGATCCTGGTGTCGTCGCAGGGCTTCGGGGCCCAGATCGGCGATGGTCTGGCGGACCAGGTCCACGAGTCGGAGGTCCTGGGTCGGCGGGGCCTGTCCGGTTTCCAGCCGCGACAGCGTCAGGAGCTGGTCCACCAGCCGTGTGGCGCGGTCGCAGCCTTCCAGCGTGGCTTTCAGGGCGTGGCGGCGGCGTTGGGGATCGTCTTCCGCCAAGGCCACCTGGGCTTGCATGCGCACGGCGGCAATGGGCGTGCGCAGCTCGTGCGAGGCGTCGGAGGTGAAGCGCCGCTCCGAGGTCATCAGGTCGTCGATGCGGGTGAACAGGGTGTTGAGCGCCTCCACCACGGGGGTCATCTCGCGCGGATGCTCGGGCAGATCCACGGGTTGCAGGGCGCGCGGATCCCGCTCGTGCAGCAGTCGGCCGAGCTGCCGCAACGGCTTCAGGCCGTGCGAGACGGCCCACCATGCGGCCAGGGCCAGCACCGGCAGCGCCAGCACCATGGGCCAGAACAGGCTGCGCAGCACCGCCCGCACGATGGAGGTGCGGGAGGCGACCTGCTCGGCCACGTAGACCTGGACGTCTCGCTCCCCGCCGTAGGTGGCGAACACGCGCCAGTCCTGCCCGTTGTAGCGCACGGTCCGGAAGCCGGTCCGGAAATCGTCGCGGGGGCCCTGAGGCGCGAGGTCCGGTGCATCGGCGGAGTGCAGCACGAGCTGCCCCTCGTGCCAGACCTGGAACGCCACCTTGGGGGCATAGCGGTGCAGCACCGGGGCATCGGGTCGGTGGTCGTCGTCGTCCACCTCCGGGGATTGCTGCACGACCAGCAAAGCGGCCGCCTGTGCGAGGTGGCTGTCGAGCAGTTCATCCAGCTCATGGCGCACGTCCAGCCAGGTGGCCACACCGGTCACCGACCACACGAGCACCATGAGGCCCAGCAACAGGGCCAGCAGCCGTCCTTGCAGCGAGTGGGTGGCGCCGCTTTTCATGGGGCGGGGGCGTCCTTGAGCAGCACATAGCCCACGCCGCGCACGGTCTGGATGAGGGAGACCCCGAGCTTGCGCCGGAGGTGGTGCACGTGCACCTCGACGGCGTTGCTCTCGACCTCGCGGCCCCAGCTGTACAGGTGCTGTTCCAGTTGCTCCCGGGTCATCACCCGTCCGGCGTTGAGCATCAGCGCGTGAAGGAGGTCGAACTCCCGGGTCGAGAGGGGGACGGGGCGGCCATCGCCGTCGCCCTGGATCACCGTGCGGGCGGCCGGGTCCAGGGTGAGGTCGCCGATCACCAACCGGTCCTGGGCCTGTCCGTGGGCGCGGCGGACCAAAGCCCGCAACCGGGCCCCCAACTCGTTCAGATCGATCGGCTTGACGATGTAGTCGTCGGCTCCGGCGTCCAGACCCCGGATGCGGTCGGGCACGGCGTCCCGGGCCGTGAGCACCAGCACGGGCAGGGTCAGGCCCTGGCGGCGCGCGGTGGCCAGCACGTCCATGCCGTCCCGGCGGGGCAGGCCCAGGTCCAGCACCAGGGCGGCATAGGGCTGGGCCCGCAGTTCACGCTCCGCGGCCTCGCCGTCGCGCACCCAGTCCACCTGGAAACCCAGCTGGCGCAGCCCGGCGCGCAGGCCGTCGCCCAGCAGCAGGTCGTCTTCAGCGAGCAGGATGCGCATGGCGGAATTGTCGAGGGTGTCGGGGGCGAACCGGATGATGGGGGGCGTCAATCGTCATGATCGTCGTCCTCGTGATCCTTCAGGCCCGAAAGTCCCCTCCAAAGTTCCGTGGGCGAGGGGGTGTTCGCATTCAGGGAGGGGGGCGTGGGCGCCTGCTGGAACTGGAAGAGCCAGAAGCCGAGCACGCCGGCCAGCAAAAGTCCGGCCAGCCATCGGCGGTTGTGGGTCACCAGGTCGGGACCTCGGCCCGGCACCTTGCCGGAGAGCATGGGGGCAGCCAGATTGCGCCCGCGCAGCAGGCTCCATCCGACCACCAGCGCGACGTGGCCCACCACACCCACCAGGAGGATCTCGCCGATCGACTCGTGGATTTCGGCCATCCAGTCGCCGGTCCACTCGATCCACACGAGCCATCCGCTGGCCGTGACGAGGGCCAGCGCACACAGCAGGCCGATCACCACCAGCGCCATGGCCTGGTTCTGCACCGGGGCTCCCGTCACCCGGCCTTGGCGCAGTTCGGCGAGTGCGCCGGGCAGGCCCCGCAGTTTGCCGGCCCAAGACGACCAGCGCACCGGTTTTGGACCGAGCAGACCCCACACGAGGCGGAACGCCAGCAGTCCGGCCAGCGTGTAGCCCAGGGTCACGTGCACGGTGCGCCAGTGCTCGCTGTCACCGGTGAGGTAGGCCCCGGTGAAACACAGCGCCAGCAGCGCGTGAAAGGTGCGCGTCGGGGCGTCGACCGTGCGGCGAGAGGCCCCGGCGGGGCGATCCGGCGATCCGGAGGCGAGGGGGTCAGCGGGGGATGCGGAGGTCGTGTTCACCGTAGGCTCCCTGGTCGGCGCGGGTGTGGCAGGCCGCGCAGTTGGCGGGGCTCTGGATGGAGGGGCGTTTCCAGACCGATGGGGGCAACTCCTCCTGATGCTCGTGGATGAACCAGGCCGAGCGTGTGATGCGGTCGTCCGGGGGCGGCACGGGGTTGCGGGCCACCTTGCGGTAGGACGCCGCGTGGGCCGTCAGCCATGTGGACAGTTTTTGCACCGTGGCGGCATCCAGGGACGCGTCGGTGCCGAAATGGCGGGGCAGGTTGTTCATCAGCCGCTGCCACGATGGGGCGGGCAGCAATCCGGGGGGATAGGCCACGTGGCAGGACGCGCATTCGGCGTTGTAGGTCGCGAGTTTGGGCACGCGCAGGTCATCGTCGTCGGCTTGAGCCGTCGTGACCACCAGAAGCGAGGCGAGGGCCAGTCCGATCCGGCCGGCGAGTCGGTGGATCGGGTTGAGCGCGGGGGTGTGAGACATGGGGACTCCTTTCGTTCAGGGCTTCAGGCTCATGAGCCAGGCCAGCACGTCGGCTTTTTCGCCGGGTGTGCAGGCGCGGCGGGCCACGTCCTGGCAGTTGCGGCGGAACCACTTCTCGGCTTTGGCCAGGTCGGTGAACCGCGCGGGGTGGGCCGCGGGCGCCAGCGGCTGGATGGGCTTGCCGGTGGTGGCATGTCGGCCGGGCTGCAGCGCCGAGGCCTGGTGGCAGCTGGCGCAGCTCCATTCGCCTGCATGCCGGGTGGTGAAGAACTGCTGGCCCTGGGCGGGCAGGGGTGAGCGCCCCGCCTGGGCGCTGTAGTGGGCCAGCAATTCGGCGGGCGTCGCGGCCTGCACCGGTGGGCCGTAGAGCAGCGCGCCGGTCATGGCCAGGGCCAGCGCGGGCTGGAGGATCGAGGCGAGGAAGGGGGGATGTCGCATGGCAGCTCCTGAGGCTGGCCATGTTCCGGTCGCGGTCTTAGGGCTGTCTTAAACGAAACAGGCGCCCCAAAAGGGCGCCTGGAGGGCGGTGGCCGTGTGGGGCCGCGCGTCAGGGCTTTTTCAGCGCATCCCGGATTTCACGCAGCAGCACCACCTCTTCCGGCGTGACGGCGGGGGCTTCGGGGGCCGGGGTCTGGCGCAGTCGCTGGATCTGCTTGACCATCAGGAAAATGATGAATGCCAGGATTGCGAAGTTCACGACGATGGTCAGGAAGTTGCCCCAGGCCAGCACGGCCCCGCTTTTCTGGGCCTCGGCCAAGGTCGTGGCGGTTTGACCGGACAGGGCGATGAAGTGGTTCGAGAAGTCCAGGCCGCCGGTGACGGCGCCCACCACCGGCATGATCACGTCCTTGACCAGCGAGTCGACGATCTTGCCGAACGCCCCGCCGATGATGACGCCGACCGCCAGGTCGACCACGTTGCCCTTGACGGCGAATTCCTTGAACTCTTGCAGCATGCCCATCGAGACTCCTTGAAATGAAAAAGCATTCATTCAAGTATCCGGCGTGACCTGTCCGGAAGGGGCGGGCTGACGGGGCGCGCCTGTGCAGGATTGCCGTGGGTGCGGTCCTGCAAGGCGGTCAGTGCCCGCAGTCTTCGGTCTTGAAATCGTGGACCACGTGGGTCAGGCGGGCGGCCTGTTCCCGCAGGCTGTCGGCCGCAGCGGCGCTTTCCTCGACCAGCGTGGCGTTCTGTTGCGTGAGGGTGTCGAGGTGCCGGATGGTGTCGTTGACGTGCTGGATGCTGCTGTGCTGCTGATCGGCCGAGCGGGCGATGTCGCCGATGAGCTGACTCACGCGCTGCACGGAGCTGACGAGTTGCTCCATCGTGTCGCCCGCGGTGTTCACGCGCTGTGTGCCTTGCTCGACGGTATCGACGGAGCGCTGGATGAGGTCTTTGATCTCGCGGGCGGCACCGGCCGAGCGTCCGGCCAGGGCGCGCACTTCGCTGGCCACCACCGCAAAGCCCCGCCCTTGTTCTCCGGCGCGGGCGGCCTCTACTGCGGCGTTGAGTGCCAGGATGTTGGTCTGGAACGCGATGCCGTCGATCACTGAAATGATGTCGGCGATCTTGCGCGACGAGGCCTGGATCGCGTCCATGGTCTGCACGACTTCCTGGACGGCCATGCCGCCTCGGGTGGCGATCTCGCTGGCGTCTTGTGCGAGGGTGTCCGCTTCCCGGGCGTGGTCGGCGGTGTGCTGGACGACGCTGGCGGCCTGGTCCAGTGTGCTCACCGATGCTTCGAGCGCCGAGGCTTGGTTCTGGGTGCGGGAGGCCAGGTCGGCGCTGCCGGCGTGAACCTGGGTCGCGGCCCCGGCCACGCCTTCGGCGTTGAGCCGGACCTCTCCGACGGTGTTGCGCAGGCGTTCGCTCATCTGGGCCACGCCGGCCAGCACGCTGGTGCCGTCACCCGGCGCGAGGTGGATGTGCAGGTTCAGGTCGCCGCCGGCCACGCGGAACAGGAGGCGGCGCAGTTCGGCCGGCTCGGCACCCAGCGTGCCGAGCACGCGCCTCACGCCCCAGAGGGCCAGGGTTGCCAGCAGGCCCGCGCCGACGAGCGTGGCCACCACCATGATCCAAAGGGTGCGGGCGCGACTGGCCTGGGCGCTGTCGTGGCTTTGCTTGGCATCGGCTTCAATGGCCTCGATCAGGGATTCCTGACTGGATTCCAGTTGCCGGAACAAGGCGACAAACTGCGGCAGTTGCGCACTGGCCTGATCGATGTCGCTCGGGGCCAGCCGGGTGATTTCCTGCCCTTTGGCGGCGTACTCGGCCACCACCGGAGCCAGGGCTTCGGCGGCTTTCTTCTGATCGATGGGGAGGTCAAGCTGTTGCAGGGCCTTCACGCGGGCCACAAACGCCTGGCCGTGTTCCTCGGCATCCTGGATCGCCTGCTTCTGGCCTTGTGCATCGCCATTGCGGGCGAACACCAAGGCCTGGTAGACGTCTCCCCGCAGGCCGTCATGCATCATGTCGCCCATGGTGGCTTCCTGGGTGGCCTGGGTCGCCACGGCGGCGCGGTCCATGGCGTGGCTCAGGTTCTCAACGCCCCACAGGCCGGTGCTGCCCACCGCCACGGTGAGGGCGGTGCCCAAGGTGCCGAATCCCACCAGCAGTTGTCGGATCGTCATGATGCGTGTTGGTCTTGTGGTCGAACGTTCCCGGACGGGCGTGCGCAACGCCGTCCGAGTGACAAGATCATCCCGCAAACCCCTGGGCAGGCAAGGGGGGAACAGGGTCAGCAATCCGGACAGATTTCGCGGATGCGCACGTTCAATCCTGCGGTGGTGAGCAAGCCGGGGTGGACATGCACGCGCTGTCCTCGGGCGTCGAGGAACAAGGTGGTGGGCAACCCGTGGGTGCCCAAGGCCTGTCCGAGGCTGGACGAGGGGTCGAGCCGGACCTGGGGGATCGGCAATGCCCATTCACGGACGGCCTGGGTCACCGTCGGCTCGTCCTCGCCCTGGTTGACGTGGACAAACCGGACCGCCGGGTACCGTGCGGCGGCCTCGCGCCACAGGGGCCACTCCTGGCGGCACACGCCGCACCAGGAGGCCCACAGCACGACCACGGTGGGCTGTCCGACCACATCCCGGGCCAGATCGGTGGCTGTCGTCGATCCCGGGGTTCGCAAGGACAGCGGGGGCAGTCGATCGGGAGTGAGTCGATCCAGCAGGGCGCCGGCGCCGAGCAGCAGCGAGGCGCTGGCGAGGACGACGGGTGCGAGCACTTTTGTGCGTTCCGGGTGCCGTCGGGTGTGTCTGAGCAGGGCCAGGGTGCCGGCCAGCAGACCCGAACCGAGGTGCCAGCCCCCGTCGCGGATGTCGGCAACCAGCCACGGGTGCTCGGCATAGGTTTCCGCATGCAGGACCACATGGCCAAGCCGGGCGCCGACCAGGGTCAGCCAGGCCAGTGTGAAGACCGCATCGCCCAATCGGGCGGGAGTGTCAAGGCCCTGGCGCCGGGCGAGCGTGCCTGCGGTCCACGAGGCGCCGACGACCGTCAGCAACACCAGCAGGGGACCGGTCGGCAGGCTGAGCGGCCCGATCGTGACGCTCAACACGCCGGGGGACGCTGCAGCAGGCGCACGTGCATGGGCCGCGTGAACGAGGCCCCCTGCGCCGTCATGTGGGGCTCGAAGGCCCGGCGCACGGCCTCGACCTTGGCGTCGTCCAGTCGGTGGTCGGCGTAGGTGGGGCGCATCATGCGCTGCTCGAACGCCGCGAAGTCCGGGAAGTGCGCAGGCATCTCGAACCGGCGCTCGGCCACCGGACGCCACCGCCCGCATTGGACCGAGCGGTCCACGGCGTCCTGCGCCAGGGCGCGCACCACGCCTTCGTCGTTGTAGAGGCGCACGATCTCGTTGAGGGCACCGTCGTACACCGGCTCGGACACGTAGAGCCAACCCCCCGGTTTCACCACGCGGGCGAGTTCTTCCAGGGCCGTGTCCATGAGCGGTCCCGGGACGTGGTGCAGGGACTTGAGCATCAGGGCCAGGTCGAAGCATGCGTCGTCGGCAGGAATGGACTGCGCGCCCGCCGCCACGAAGGTGAGTCGATCCTGGGGCTGAGCCACGTTGCGGGCGTGCTGGATCCGATCGACCTCCAGGGCCCAGGCCTGCGAGCGGACATGGCGTTGCAACAGCTGGCGCAGCATCCGGGCCTGGCCGCAGCCGGCCTCGATCAGGCGCAGGTCCTCCAGCGGGACGAGGGATTCGAGGACCTCCAGTTCGTCGGTCACGAGGGCATCGGCGGGCATGAGGAGCATGAAGTTGGGGGGATCACGGAATTTTTCATTGTGATCCCACAGGGGGCGGTGTACCTTGACGATTCGCGTCTGGCTCGGCGGGCGAGCTTTCCGGGCGGCGCGGGGAATGGCGTGATGTGTGAGGAATTGCCTGCGGTTCTCACACTTGTTCGTGGGGTGGGGGACCGATCTTGCCGATATGGGTGGGGAGGCGCTGTTTACCATCCGGCGCACACTCCCCACGCGTGGTTGCTGCGGGCGTGGCCGAACAGGGCTGGGTGGTTGAGCAAGGTGACGGCATGAGCATGAATGCAACTCGGGCAGACAACGCGGGGAAGAGCGACTCGACGGTATCGAGCGGCTGGTTCAAGCGGCGCGACAAGGGCGATCCGCTGCAGGAGCGCATCGATTGCCTGATCGGTTCGGGAACGAGCCTGGTCGGAGATCTGGTGTTTGCCGGAGGTCTGCGCATCGACGGTCGCATCCAGGGGGACGTGACCGTCTCCAATGTCAAGGCCGGGACGCTGGTCATCGGTGACGAAGGGGTCATCGAGGGCGATATCCGGGTGTCGCACCTGATCGTCTACGGGCGTGTGCAGGGCAGTGTCTATGCGACCGGCCTGGTGGATCTGCGCAGTCAGGCCCACATCACCGGAGACGTGCACTACAGCCTCATCGAGATGCAGGCCGGCACCGCCATCGAGGGGGTGCTGGTGCCGCTTCGACAGCCGGGAGAGGCGGCATGAGCGTCTCCCTCGAGACCGGCTACCCCATCGATCCCGCTTTCCAATTGGTGCGTGGCGCCCGTCTGGTGCCTTGGGACGACATGGACTCCGGCTGGGCGTGGCGGCACCTGTGCTCTTCGGTGGCACGTGATCC
>JACCDS010007485.1_pt1 | contig 24991 bp, 14 predicted proteins | sample 7446441 | NCBI WGS metagenome assembly JACCDS01 (sample SAMN15323445, study PRJNA562643) | freshwater metagenome | isolation source: river surface water | place: USA:Blue River Watershed | collected 2017-08-17 | reverse complement strand
CCACCACTTTTTGAGAAACATCTCCATCGGGTACCAATTCCAACATCTTTCGAAATAATCCAGGATGATATGCCGGATGTGTAACGGCTTTTACTTTTTTTCGGGGGATGTATAACTGCAAAAAATCAGAAATCGACTGATTTAATGTATCGGTCCAGGGATTGAAACTCGTATTGCTACTTTCGCCTAAATAGATGATATCTCCTTCCTGAAAAGCAGAATCAATTTCATTTTTCACTGACGAATATTGCTTTAAATCAGATTCATACAAGGTTTTTTCATAGATAAAATTTAAAGCAAAAAACAAACAAATCCCTAGAAGAATTCTTATGAAAAACCATTTAATAATTGCAATTGACTCTGACTGATTGATATCTTTTTGCATAAAACCTTAAAATTGGAAGTAAACGAAAGGATGATTTACGGCACCGCCCCAGAATAAAACGGCAATTATGAAAAACACGTAAAAAAACCATCTTGTCCACCAGGGTTTAGTGGAAATCCACGAATCCACTCGAACCATTACCACAAAATGATCCAGAATAAGTGCTACAATTAAAAACACGGTCACATGGATGGGTACATATAAATTCAACAATGCAGGTGCTACACTTCCAGCAGCTCCAACATCCCCAGAACCCAAAACAGGAACCATTGAACCAGAAGCATTTGAATCAATTGAATTCCCCGCGAATAGAATTTTATATATTTCTCCGCTTTGTTTGATATTGATTGACCGGAAAAACACCAGGGTCATCCAGAAGAAAAACATGGTTTTCAATCTTCTGAAAACCATCCAAAATGAAGAATCTGAACCTCTTCTTCCGACCACAAAACGATCCAGGAGATAAAGCAAACCATGGCTAATACCGAAATATATCATGGTTGAATTGGCGCCATGCCACAAACCGCTGGTAAAAAACACCAATAATGCAGCAAATGCTAATCGCCATTTACCACTTCGATTTCCGCCAACGGGAACAAAAATATAATCGCGAAACCAAGTACTCAAAGAAATATGCCAGCGATGCCAAAATTCAGGCATACTTCCCGCTAAAAATGGTTTGTTGAAATTATCCATCAAATCAATTCCAAACAGCTTCGCCGAACCCTGTGCTAACAAGGAATATCCGTAAAAGTCATAATACACTTGAACGGTAAACATGAAAGTGGCAATCCAAGAACTCCATTGACTGTAATTTTGATGATTCGAATAATACTGATCAACCACTCCCGCGAGGTTGTCGGCCACAGCTACCTTCAAAAACATTCCATATAGCATGATTTGAAGTCCCGAACGCAAATCAACTAATTTGGGACTGTATTTCGCAAATAATTGCCCGTGAAGTTTCCCAAATCGCTCAATTGGACCTGCAACTAATTGGGGAAAGAACGACACAAACAACATGAATTTTAAGGGATTTTTCTCGGGGATTTCTTCACCGCGATACACATCAACCACATAACTTATACTTTGAAAAGTATAGAATGAAATTCCGGCAGGAATAGTGTATTTACCTAATTCTATGATCCATGCTGTGGCTGAATTGTGGTACATGCTTTTCGCCAACGGACTATATCCTAAAGCAAAATCAAAATACTTGAACAAAAATAGCAGCCCAATATCGATGATAATCGCGGACCACATCCAAGTCAACTTTACCGACTTTTTATCTGACGCGAATACTTGGCGGGCACAATACCAATCCAAAAGACTGGTAAACAACATCAATCCGGCAAATTCAATCTTCCAAAATCCATAAAAAAAGTAACTGGCTAACAATAGCCAAATCCATCTCAGCTTTTGGGGAATGCTAAAATACAATACCCAGACTATGGGCAAAAAGATCCAAAACTCTAACGAATTAAATAGCACCGGGCAAATATAATCAACACCGAACTATTTGGACTATTTAGACACACTAAATTTGCTTTTGTAACTCTTGGATCCCGAATGGATTTGAATGAAATAAATACCTGAATTTAATGAGGAAATGTCCAAACGAATCAATTCAAGATCTCTTTGAATCCATGTATTTTGACTCAAATTACCTTGTTTTAGCAACTTACCTGAAACATCCGTGATTTCGATATTCGCCGTATTTAATACATCAAATAACGAATTTGCATTATGCCCATTCACTGCATTCATTCCTCCACCCGAATTAATAGAACTGAAATTCAAGTCCAGAAATAGTGCATCTTCCGCAGGTACAGGATAGAGTTTTATCCCACCCCATTCATTTGTGCGAATGCTGTTTGTTTTGTTATTTAAGAACGGATTCACAATTTTCTTAGAAGTATAAATCCGATAATCGCCAGCTGCAAAATTCAAACTCACATTCACATCCGACACCTGAATGGAGTCACCGGTTAGATAATTATACCACCAGCCTGTGCTTGTAAATATTGGACTCTTCACTGCAGAAACCACATCAAAATTACCCACCACAATGGTTTGAAAATCAGAGCCGTTCAAAAGCAATCGCTTAAAACTTCCCCCGGAAGAAAAATTAAAATTGGTAGGAGCGTAAACCGATTCATAATTGGTTTTTAAGTGATTGAACATGGCATGCTGATAAAACAGATCGGGACGATCGCTAATTCCTGTCCAGTAATCCCAACGAACAGGTTTTTCAACCAATCGACATGCATCGCTTACAGTACCATCTTTACACCAATTTATAGAATAATCATAGCCCAACTCATCGAATTGCCAAATCATTTTTGGCCCGGGAACCAAATGCACAAATGCATATGTCAATGCGTTTCTTTTCAAATAGATGGACTCATTTTTTGTAGAATACGAACCCGCAGAATTTCCGTACATTTTGGACTTATACCCCATTCGTTCTTCATCGTGACTGGATGCATATCCCACTAAAGAGTTGGCTTGCATTCCGCGTTTAGAATAATCTACCAACCAGCCAAAATCACTTGTAGATGCATATCCCATAGCTGCTTCGGTAGCATTATGAACAGCGTTCCCCCATGTCATCATGCCTCGTTTTGACAATTCTTGCTCTTCATCATTATCGGCAAAGTGTTCTAAAATGGTGTAAGCACCGGGTGTGATACTTTGAATGTGTTTATGATAACCATCCAAGGTATTAATTCTAGCTGCATCATATCTACCCCAAGCAGCCACATCTGTACCGTAATCGGTTTGAGTTAAACCCTTACTCAAGTCAAAACGGAAACCATCAATGTGGAACTCTTCTAACCAATACTTTAATGTGCGTTTTGTGTAATAGTTAGTAGCCGATGTGCTATGGTTCAGGTCATAACCAACGTTAAATGGATGTTTTGCAGTAACATTGGCATAAGGACTATTATTGGAAGGTCTAAAATTCACGGCATCCCAATATAATTGGCAAATGGGAGCACTGGAAAATGCGTGATTGTAAACCACATCCATGATTACAGCAATGCCATTTTGATGACATGCATCTACCAAGGCTTTGAAGGCGTCTCGTGTTCCATAATACTTATCCAATGCCATGTGCGAAGCGGGATTGTATCCCCAACTGATATTGCCCTCAAATTCTGAAACCGGCATCAGTTCAATCGCATTGATTCCCAACCGTTTCAAATAAGGCAATGTATCTTGAATACTTTTAAAGGTTTGCGCTTTGGTATAATCGCGAATCAACATTTCATATATCACCAATTGCTCCTTTTTGGGACGTGTAAAATTCACTTTGCTCCATGAATACGGAGTTGCACCGGGTTGCATAACGGTTACCCAGCCCGTTGTTTTATTTTTGGGATAAGGCTTCAGATTTGGATACGTGGTGCTTGGAATATAAGAATCATCCCATTCATGTAACATGATTGGTGAAAATGGATCTGCAATGCGCATGTCTCCGTTCACCAAATACTGATACCCCACCTCTTTACCAGGCTCTAATCCGTTTATTTTCAGCCAATAAACTTGCCTTGATGGATCGTAATTCATAAAATAATTGACATCCGGCAACCAATTATTGAAATCCCCTAAAACATAAACGTAATTCTTGTAAGGGGCATATAATACCAAGTAAACAGTTGAATCATCCACATAATTAATTCCTTGCTCCAATCCCGAAGGCATAGAAACCTGCTTCACTGATGGGTTTACAATAAAATTGACCGTGTCTCTTTTGTTTTCGGGGGATGCTGTTGCGCTAACCACTATTTGATGATTTCCAACACTTAAACCCTTAAACTGTGCCTGAATACTATCTTTTGAACTAACACTGCGATAAACAGAACCATCGAGTAACACCTCAATATCGCTGGATTTACTGGCATAAGCCGCTATGCTAAAGAGTGTAGATGAACTACCTAATGTGGTTTTCAATTCCGGCTGAACAATTTTCACCAACAAACCAGAATTTGAAGAATATACTTCATGGAAAATATCACCCCCATTGGATGCTCTACCTACTTTATTTCCCGCTTGATCACGGAACACAAAAGCCATTTTCAATATCGATTCGCCATTGGCAAAAGCTCCTCCCAAAGCATAAAATGATTTCATGTGAACTCTAAGCGACCACAAATCATTTCCTAATGAATTCATTTTAACTCGTGTATCGTTGGTTCCCCAATTTCCTACAACATGACGCCAATCCACCGAAGAACTCGACAAAGTAGTTATAACACCCGTGTGTGCGAATACTTGTGATGCACCGACCAAGGCTGCATTACCTAATTTTGCATTGTAATAGATCGTAACCGTATCGGTTTCTTTTGGGAAAATAGGATCCGTGTAAACCACTTGTGCCTGAGTTTCCGAAATTCGAAAAACAGTGGTAAAAATCATTAAACAAATTGCAATTCTTTTCATAACAATAGATATTAAAATTCTTTTTGAAGAGGAAAACCTACTACAAAAAGTGTCATTATGACGCAAACTAGTAAATAATATTGATTTCTCTAGGTTTCAAGCTATAATTCAAGGAACAAATGACAATACTATTTCACTTCTAATTTATAATTCAAATCAGTGATTAAATCCACAAACCTCACTAATTCAGCAACTTTCACATCTTTATTCTTCATGTATAATCGCAATTTCAAACTTTCCGTCAGACAATCAACTGAGTGATAATCCTGAATATGTGATTTAAAATCAGAGAGAATATCAATAACATTTGAAAAACTTAACCCTTCCAATCTATCCATATCTCGATAAACAGTCGCATTATCAACACCCCAAAACTCAATGAATATGGGCGCATGAAAACACGGAAGTGGCATTAAATACATTTCCGGCAAAAAGACATTGTATCCGTAATTTTCATCCACTGTATTACTTGGATCTCGCTTAGGCAAAAATGAATCTTTAGCATTAATCTCTACATTCTTCACTTCTGGTATCTGAACCCATTGAGTCAAAGTTGCAGTTAAATCCAATGCACTATCATTCATTGGACTCAACAAAAGAATGTTCCTTAATGTATCCAATCCAAACCAATCAAATTTCAGCAATGATCTTAGTTGTGGAAGTTTTTGGGGATTGGAGTTCTGGGTCAATTGGGAGTTTTGAGTTACCAACAAACCCTTCAATTTACCATTATCACCACTTAAAAGATCTTCGAATCGAGAATTTGTTATCTCTCCTAGTTTAAAATTTTCTTGATTGAAAGCTCTTTCCGGAACAACCTTTTTAAACGCATTAAAAAAAGTTGCGCTCCATTTAACAGATAAAGAATCATTCCGATTCTGTTCAAAAATCGGGTAATTGGTTTTTAATGTATCAGATTCACGTCCCAATAAAACACTCGGAATTGCACCAAAAAAGAAATAAAATATGATGAATGCAATTCTCAAGGGAATTGGAATTATTTGACCAACTTGGTTGAATGAAGTACATTTCTATTAATTCCATAGAATTTGATCACCATGCTATCATTCGTAACATCTACTTTTGCAAATCCAGCCACTTTCTCCGCATATTGAGTTCGTGGCGTACGATTCACAATATCTCTTACTTCGGAACCTGCACCCGATACAAAATAGTTAACTCCATTTTCCATATGATGCTGTAAATCATGGTCATGTCCCGCAAAATAGGCATCTACTTTATACTTTTCGAGAATGGGCTTCAAACGCTTAATTAGTTCTGGATTATCACCGTGCATTCCCGCAGAATAAACTGGATGATGTCCAACTACCACTTTCCATTTCTCCTTTGATTTGGCCAATGTTCTTTCTATCCAACGCCATTGCTTTGAAACATTTTGTTTTCCCAAATCGGAATACCCTTTTTTATGAGCCTGGTATTTTTCAATAAACGGATTCGAATCAATAAATACAAAACGAACGTTGTCTTTTGCAAAAGTGTAATAGCGACTTGGCATTCTCCATCTGCGACTCACTTTACTGTAATCCAACTGCGCTTGAGGATTTCCATAATAATCGTGATTTCCCAACACACCGTACCATTCACATTGCAAGGAATGTTGCTTATAAATATCTTCGAAAGCATATTTCCACAAGGGATCATTAACACTTTGAACTCCGTTTGGATAAAAAGCGTCGCCTGTATTGATCACGAATGCCGTTTTCTGCTTTTTAGCCAAATCGGCCATGGATTCGGCAACGGGAATTTGAAAATACTCGCCATTTCTTCCCCAATCACCAATAACGAAAAAGGTTAATTTTGAAGGAGTACCGGCAGAAATCAAGGTCAAACCCAACGCCAAAAGGGGCATTGCCCAAACTTTTATTTTCAATTTCATCATACAAGGGTTAAAAATACAATCAATTATTCAAAACTGATTGCCTGTATGTTTGGAAGTTTTGAAAATAAAATCCACGCCCCACATACCCTTTGCATTTTTAAACCAATTCCAGTAACTGGGTTTATTGGGTAATTTTAAATCAATTTCCGAGAGGAAATAAGCGGGAATACCGGGTTGAGCATGGTGCGCTTCGTGCAAATTAAAGTTGAATAAAAACCACTTTTCAAAAAAACCACCTACATGAAAACTGCGTGTGTATTGGATTTGATCCGCGTAAGAGATCGGTCGCACCGATTTACCTTGAGAAGTGGGAATCTCAATATGCGTATGTTGAGTTAAAATAATGAGTTCTTTCCAAACCAAACTAAGCAAAAATCCAAAAAACATGGGAATAAGAATACGCGAAGGAACTAAACACAAAACCAAGGTATAACCTAACATATAAATCATCATTTCCCATGAAATTTGACGTACTAAATCCACCCGGAGAAATCGACGAATTTTGAAAATATTCCAGTAATTACTAAACATGTACACCAAGTAAAATAGCGGAATAAATAACAACCAGCAGAAATTCACCACCCATTGCAAGATCTTCACCGAAGGAGGCCCAACCGTTCTCTCGGTGGTAGGATCTTTGTCTCTCCAGCCTGTCCACCGATGATGGAGATTATGCATGTGCATCCAGGATAAAAAAGGAATACCACTTAGGAATCCGAAAAAATATCCCCCGAAATAATTCAACCTTTTACCTTTAAAGAAGTTTAAATGTCCGCATTCATGTAATAATATAAACGTTTGGGTGAAGAAAAAAGAATAAAACAGAACTCCAACTGTGAACATCGAAAGAACAAAACACGAGAAAAAAACAGCACAAATAGCAAAAAAAGCAGGTACAACAAGCATGGTAAACGCCTTAACATTATTGGGTGTTTTTACACTGAGATTGGGCGTTGTACCTATATCTGATTGTGTTGTCTTCATTCTATTATGACCTTTAAATTAAACCTATTGAATGTTGTTTTTTGCATTAAACTCAAGCTGATAGCGCTGTTGCATTTCACTTACATAACAATCAAGCTGTTCTAGATTCCAATGCGTGGTTTCGAAAGTCCCAATCAAACTCACTCGTACAATACCTCGTTTAAAAGGACGAAAATTACTAAACGGATTTGATTCCTCAGGGGTATGTATAAACAATGCAACAATGGGTAAACCACAGTTATAGGCCATGTGATAAACACCACGATTGAACTCAGCTATTCCATGAAAATGAGGACGGGCACCTTCCGATGAACCAGCCACACTCACCTTACGCCTCAAGATTCTCTGTTCAATTTTATAAAAAAAAGCCAATCGCCTTTTTCGATTTTTTTTGGTGGGGATATACCAAACACGCGTTGCCCATGACGTAAAAAACAAGGGCAAATAGAGATACATTTTTTCACTCAATAGAAAATGAGTATGGGTAAATCCTAAGCTCATTAAAACCATTCCATCTAAAAATGAATTATGATTAAACGTAATAAAACTCGGCTTTTCAAATGAGTTAAATCCAAGTTTATTTTCCACTTTTATGCGCAAAACCCATAAAATCAGTCTACAATAAAATGGAACTACGTATCGTCTATTGAAATTCGTAAGTAACCCAAAGGAAATCAACCACAAGCCAAATGCCAACACACCTCCGAGAGTTAAAATAACAAAACCCATTGCGAAGCGAATGATGTTTAGAATTTTATCGATTGAAGCTACCGTGTTGTTCATGTGTAGTCGTCTTTTTCGTTGATATTGTATTAGTAATTGGTTTTTTATTTATGGTTTGAGATTTTTAAATTTTCAAATCAATCCCATTTTAAGGTAATTTATTATTTCTTGCGACAAACAACGGTTTGCATGGACAAATTCAAGTATTTCTGAAGCCAAATTACGGGTAACCAGAAAATTTGTGAGAAGAAATAAGGAATCACCACCTTATCCAAATTCAATCCCTTGCCAATCCATTTAAAATAAAAACCGGTGAAAATATAAAAGAATGGCGGAAACGCACCATAAGGTAGGTATTTCTCCACCACAAATCCGTGCTTTTCCATCATGGCTATAAATGATTTTTTATCGTATAGTGCCGTGTGTTGTGGACTTTGAACACCCGGCCATTTGTTTCCATACCATTTGAATGTAACCGAATCCAATCGTGGAACTTCAATCACTAATTTTCCATCATTTTTCAAAATACGATGAGCCGTTTTTAGGGTTTTATTGGGATCGTAATCGTGCTCGAAAAAATGCCACATGGTGATGAGATCAAAGTCATTTTCCTTAAATTCTTGTTCGTAAAATAATCCTTCCTTAAAATCAATTTGATCAAATCCAGGAAAATGGGAACCATCCTTGAAATCAACACCCACAATTTGACATTGAGTCTTTTTCTTCATGTGCAATAAAAACGTGCCTACGGCACAACCCACATCCAATAATTTTTTACTTGAATCCACGGAAATAAACCGTTTTACCAATCGCTCTTTGTCGCGATCATGTTTATTCATGGTCCATTCGTAAATTGGAGTTAATATTCCAAAATCCGTTTTCTTACGGTGTGCAATGTATTCCTGATCATAGAATTCTTTAATCGACTCCAAATTAAGTCGCGGATTCTGGTAAACCAATCCACAATTTTTGCATTTTACATATAAAAATGAGCCGTCTTTTCCAGTTAGATCTTCCTCGCCAATTAAAAATTCACGACATTCCGATTCACCACATTGATAACAGTTTACTTTTTCAAATTTATAATGCAATGGGTTGCCTAGTTCTTTAATTCGCTCTTCGGGATAGAACATATTCTGCTCGACTGGTTTATGTTCATTTATTTTCTGATTGTCTTTCATTTAATATTTTTAGACCTTATACAATTTGTTAATACTACTTGATTTTCATCGTTAAAATTTTCATTCGTTTTTGTAATTCCATTTCCAAATCATACTTAAACTTCAACCGAAATTTGCGTCCCCAAAAAGAATGAAACACCCCCAATAATAATTAAAAATGCGTAAGCAGCATATTTCAATTGATTCGATTTTTCAGAAAATCGTTCCAATAAAATAAAACCAATTAACACACTAATAGCCAATATTATACGAAACAACATCAAGCTAACATTATCGTTTATTTCACCCAATTCGACGTAATTTTGAAAGAATACCAAATAAATAACTGGGTACTTAAACAGAGGTAGGTATACCCTCCATTCCCAGCGGTCTAAAAGGAACTGATAATTAATCCAATTGATTAATAATAGCCATCCATAAACCAAACCAATTTTAGGGTTCAACCAAAACACCAACATAAACAACAAGCAACTAAATACTAACCAGATAACCCAAAGCTTTTTTCGAATAATCGTTTGTGTGTAATCACGGTTCGGCTTTCCCAAATCATATTGATACTGCATTAAATCATCGAATAATCGCAGTTGAAATAATACCAATAAAATAATACAAACGGGAAAAACTAGCACATTCCATGAAATCCATGGCAACAAGAATAATCCATACCAAATGGATAATATAGTAAACAATGTCAATGGAATTCTCTGAAAAAAATAGCGTGAAACAATATGTATCAATCCCATAATTATTCTAAATTTACTTCGTTTTTATCCATTAAAACCACCTTGCCGAAATCCGCGTTTAATTCTACCCAATCTCCGTCTTTTAATAATTCAGTTGCTCGATTCACACCCACCACTGCCGGAATTCCAAACTCTCTAGATACGATAGCACCATGCGATAACATTCCACCGCGCTCCACAATAAGTCCACTGATTAAAGGAAACACCACAATCCAACCTGGATCTGTTTGTCGCGTTACCAAAATATCACCTTTTTGGATTTTCCCAACCTCAGAAACCGATTCCAGCACCACGATTCTTCCTTGTAGTTTACCCCCACAAGCACATAATCCAGTAAATGTATTTGCATCTGGTTCTTTGTTATCGGAGCTTGTATTGCAAATCACTTCATCGGGTTCATAAAATTTCCCTAACTCGGAATAGAAATCATCGGGGTATTTTTTCTTGGATAATATCTCTTCTTCTTTTTTCCGATTTGAAATAATAATTTTAGTCTGTTCATGACTCAAAACAGAAGCTTCTAACAATTCAATAATCTCAAAGTAGGTCAAATACAACACATCCATTGCATCTTCAATTATTCCTTCCTTTTGAAAAATTTCACCAATTTTAAAAACGGTAACCTTGAAATAATGATACAGTTCCGCTTGTTTCAAACGAGCTCTTTCTCTCGCTGAAATGCCCCTTTGCGCATTGCGTAATACAAACTGAATTACCCATTTCCACATCCAACCTTTAACTGGATTTAAGGCATATTTACGCTGAACTTTGCTTAAAAACCCCTTTAATTCCAAAAGCGATTCTTTATACTTTTCTTCTATTAGTTTCTGAGGATGTCCACTCGCGGTATGCTCATATTGCTGCAATAATTTTATAAATTGTGTGGGCTCATCCAAATAATTCTTGGTGATTAACATTAATTCCCCGGAACAACGAAATCCCCATTTCAACAAATAATTGTCTATTTGAACTTTAAAATTCGGTCTTTCATTTTGCAAAAAATCCCAAAAATCAGATGCAGTACATGCTCTCAATCGGTTAAGCCAAATTTCTGAATTTCGAATGTGCAAAACAATATCATGCATTTCAATAACCGGTTGTGTGCTAATCAAATTCGGAATGGCTTGAATGAGTTTATTTTGTATGGAAGTACCTTCTTCGCCATAGAACTTAGCACATAACTTCCCCAAAACACCGTGAAAAACCATGGCATTAAAATCAGCCAATGATGCCTTAAACCATCGATGCATTCTAATTTCAACAAAACCATGAAATACTCGTTGGTAATCCTCGTAAACCAACGCTGAATTTGCTTGATCTCGATAATCATTTACCAATCGCTCAAAATCACTTACATGTTTTTCCAGACTCAGGTTAAATCTCAAAAACTCTCGAATAAACCATAATTTTTCCTTCCAAACACCTGAGCGTTTTTCCGATTTTCTCCCATCCGAATACCCAACAAAATGATCAAATGAACCTATCAACAAATCTGAAAATGCAGCAGAACTCAGAATCCGATGAATTGAACTCATATTGTAGTACATTTTCCCACCAAACGCCCCAATTACATTGGAGTATTCCGGCTCTAAACTTCGAATTGTTTCGGTTGGAACCTGAAAAAGTACCGATAAGTTTTTGAAATAATGGTAATACGACTGCCGAGCAATAGAATAAAGCAACGGCGACATCGGATCCGGGTAATTTTCGTTTACGTTCGTATTCGACCAAAAAACCGTTCTTCGCTTTGATACCGTTGTGATCGCCCGTGCTTGGACCAGATAAAATCTGCCATTTTTAATCGCAAATTCAATATCCACGGGTCGTTTATAAAGGCCTTCAATTTGAATTAAGTGTTCAAACCCTTCCAAAAAAGCTGTTTTTGACAATACGATTTGATCCGAGTTTATCCTGAATTTAGCGAATTCCTCAATGGCATTTCCCCAATATTCATCCCACATGCTTTTCTCCATTTTTCTTTTCGGGGGATGTGGGATCTGCAATGAAATTGGAGTCACTCCACCCGAAACCAATTGTTCCCCATGTCCAGCTACAAATTCAATAAGTACTTCCGAATCGGATAAATGCGAACGTGAAAACATGACACCGGCAAAATCGGGTTGAATCAACTCTTGAATAACTACGGCCATACCGCTTAATTCTGCACCTGAACGTGCTTTATATGTTTTGGAACGTTGATTATTGTATGACTCCCAACATTTTAAAACGGCATTCCAAATTGCATCTTCGAATGATAAAACCGCTATTTTTTCAGCTGTTTGATGTTTGACTTTGCTCGGATTTAATACGATAAATGAATCCAATTGTCCAGCAAAAGAATTATCAGCAGAATCTTCTCCCACAGCCGAACTACGAACCATTACTCCTTCCCAATCAATTGTACCTATGAACGCATTAATTTCATCTTTAAGTAGATTCCAATGACCCTTTAATTGTGAACTAGATTCTGAATTAACATAAAATTCCGAAAACGCATCCCCCGAAATCACCCCTCCCGGAGGGACAGGTAAGCCCCAGGATATTAGTTTGGAAAGTTGAAATGCTTTCCCTCCAAATTGGGATTCATTTGTTGCCTGTTCTAGAGGAAAAAAGTACTTCATATGGATGATTTGATTCTGATTTTATAAAGTACCCATGCCAAAGAAATATGTATAAATATACTAGTAAGTAGTAGTTGAAGTTGAGGATACCATGTCAAATTCATTAGCCATCCGTAGGTAAGTACAACGCCAATGGCAGAATCCGATTTATCCATAAACATGAACAGCCATTTTTGAAATGGCTTTTGTGCTAATTCTCCCGCACCGATGCCCAATTTCCGTTTTATCCATGAATTTGGCAATTCAAAAATCAAGTAGGCCAAACCCAAAATTACCCCCAAAAAAACGGTTAAAAAGAATTCATTTTGTACCATTTCAATCGATTTAAATTCATGCAAATTAATGCTGTATATCGATGTAAATATCCAGATAAACAATGCATTAAGGAGGGGAATAATCACAAAACCACGCCAAGATTTATTTTTTCCAAACCCATTTTCCCAAACAGGAATATTGAATTGACTTAAGACGTCCCATTTCACCAAAACCATGTGAACTACATTGGAAAATACCAACGGTAAAAGCATAATTATCAGGTGATTATAAAACGACATGATTTCTAGAATAAGTTAATTTCAGGTGATTCAGCGCTAATTTTAGTGAAACTTTTGATTATTATAAGCTTTGATATAATCCAACAACCAAATTGCGGTTCGAAGTACTCTCCTTGAAAACTCATACTTCACTACAATTCCTGCAACTTCGTAAAAAATCAGACGAGATGTAATTAATTCAGTAACTGCATATTCATAGGCTTTGAACCACTGACGTCGAAATTCCATGAATTCTTCAACATTTAAATCCTTCCAAAAAGCTTTTGAATCCTGGAAATGAAATTCTAAATAACTTAACCAATTTTCTTCATCCTTTTGAATGTCAAGTGTGAAGGCAAGTAACTCAACAATATCTCTATGAGGGTAATTAATTACAGACAATTCCCAGTCATAGATTACAATATCGCCATTTAATCTTACACCCACATTTCGGGAATTAAAATCATTATGAATGATGGTTTTTGGAATCAAATTCAGTTGGTAGCTTTCGTTTTGCAATTGCAATGCGGCATCAGTAAACTGATTCAGATTTAAATCGGAAATACTACTTTCATTTTGTCCAGAAAGAAGTTGAATAATCTGATTATAAAGTGCATTATTTGACCAAGGTTGAAATTCAGAAAAAACGGCATTATCCGAATTTTTCAAATCTATTTCCTTCAAATCCAACAACATACGATGCGCTACTCCAATGTCGCTTATTGCCCATTGAATGGCATTCCGGTTCCAATTTTCTGGATGATTTTCGCTATTGAAAATGAACATTTCCTTTTCTTCAAGGAATTCCATCAACACTAAATGTATTTCGCGTTCATCGTTCCTACAACTTCCATAAAAACTGGGCATAAAAGGATAACCCTTACTGCTCAAAAACTCATAAATTACAGATTCCTTGATATGGGAATTTTTGTATTCCAGTGAGTCTCTATGATCAGAAATCAAATCCGCCAAATTTGAGCTAATTGAAGCCGAAATAAGATGCAGCCCCTTTATCACCTCTGAATCAGTGGCTTTTGACTTGAGAAGAATCTTATTGGAACTGGACTCCCCGGCTTGTTTATCGCTAAACTCCAATTTCAACTCTTCAAAACCGATTAATTTTTTCGTAACCCGAGCAGCAATATGAGTTAAAATCCCATCCTCCACTAAAGACGCTTCGTTTAATTGTATACTCGTTATTTTTTCTTTTTGGGGATGTTTTAGCAGTGGCAACAGAAACGAATTGGTTACTTGATTGCGTGTCAACCAATCGACCGGGCGATTTCTACCCAGTTTTTCATGGGCCTTAGCGAACTCGCCGCTCACAATTGCGGAATATGTTGAAAGCTCCAATCCCAAAGCAAACCCAGCAATTATTTCCGCAAAACGTTTCGACTTCCCAGCTCCCTTGCATCCCATCAAATCTAAGGCTTCTGATTGTTTCGGCAAATGGGTTCCTCCGCCAACCGTACCCACTACCAAATTTGGAAAGGTAATTTGTGCTAAAAGCCCTTCTGCATGCGCAGTTAAATCTAAATATGCCACGCTTGATTCATGAATACAAGCTAAATCTTGTCCCGTAGCAGCAAAAATGGATGCAACAGTATTTGCTGCATTTATTGAATATCCCACCATCCCATTTCGCTCTGCCAGTTTTTTTGAAGGTCCAAAAACATGCAGCATTTTTTGGGAAGTGGTTCTTAAAACATCTTTAATTACATGTTCTTTGATTAAAGCACTTGCAACCACATGCATACCTCTGCCATTGATACGATTGTATTCGGATACTTTTTTATCTGAGGAACCATTTCCTTCTAAAATAAAATTCACACACTTTATTCCAGTGGAAATATGAAACTCTTCAATGATGAATAACATGGCATGCCAAGTGCAGGTAGTGGTCATATTTTGACCCGAAGCATCACCCGTTTGGTAGAAGAAAACGGTATGAATTCTCTCTTCATCTTCGATAATATCTATCTTCTCGAGTGTTGCATAATTCGAATAACTTTCAGCCTTTTGTTTGATTTTATTAAAAGCCTCGTTCAAAAAAGCCACGAAGCTTTTAGCCTCATGGATGTTCTCAAATTCGAACATTGGCGCTCGCGACATGCGCTGCCATTTTACCTCGCTTTCAAATCCCCCGCTCAAAGAAATAGCACGTGCACCTCTATTCATCGATGCAACCAATGCGCCTTCCAAGGTTGCTGAAGGTGCAAAAACGAATTGTGATTCGTCTTTTTTTAATAGAGGGCCTACAACACCTACAGGAATTTCTACTGAACCAATATACGACTCAATATTCTTGTGTATTTCATTTAATTTCAACTGGGAATTTTCCAGCTGGGTTAATGAATAGCCCAATTTTTTAAGGGAATCTTGTCGTAATTGAGTACCTAGTTGAGTGACTAAACCTCTTCCAGGTAAAATTACGACTGTATTCGAACAATTATCGTCTATTGGTTTAATGGTGTCTTCAGATTTGGCACTAGGTGATATGTTAACTTTAAGATTTTCCACAGAAATTAAATCTTTTGCGACTTACAAATCAATTGCAAAAAGGCTTTCAGCAATTACGGCTTTTCCGTAATTGGTTTTTCATTTTTACGGAAAAATCCCAAAAAAATAAATGACTATTTCAATATCAACTACTTATAACAAGTTACAAATTTGAAACAGAAACAATAAAACCATAATGATTAAGTACGTTTTGCATAATAATTTGTAACATTTATTAAATAGATGGTAAACAAATTACCTTTCTTTACTAATTTCGTTTCGTTGCAAAACATTAATATACAACGTAGTATTAGTTTTACACAAACAAACTTTAGGAATCTTAATTATGCCTTATCGTACATTTCAACATCCCATCTATAAAACTTCCAGCAAGTGGACGAAGTTCTTATACTTAACCCTTTTTATCTGTTTGGTTGTTCTTTGGGTGTATTTAGTGTTTTACAATCTAAGTGCTGAATGGCCTCAGAACAATCCGATAACTTTTAGGGTTGTGCAATTATTAACTATTTTAACTTCGATGACAGCCTTGTTCATATTTCTGGCAATTTACACCAATGAACAAGATGAAATAAGATACCATCGGCTTCTGGAAGAGAATCAAATTCAGTTCAATAAAAATAAAAAACCACTTAGAAATAACTAAGTGGTTTTTTATTGCTGTAATCTACAGCGATTCGATTTAATGGTTATTATAGATTATTTGCAATTTTTCTAATTTTCAATTCCAAGAATTCTTGAGTGTAGGATTCCAACAACTTTGTTTCTTTTCTTGATAAATCCATTTTCTTCAAAATAGCCATTACGCCTTCTGCTTCTTCCACTTGTCTTAATGCAAAATGACCTTCTAAAAGATTAAAGCAAACAGAGATTGTAACTTTCTCATCAATACGTGCCTTTTTATTTGCAATATCTGACTCTTCGAGCGCCTTTTTCCAAATAGAAACTGCTTCTCCTATTTTAGCTTTTGCTTCTCCATCTGATTTATTCATCAATGCGTAACCCATTTTAGCTAGATCAAAAGCATTCATTAAATCGTCATAATCGCCCTTTTTGGATTTTACATATTCCAAAACAGCGTTGCGATTACTCACCTCAAATCCAATACGATCGTTTACCAAATGATTAATAAATTCTAGGTTTTGTTTCAACATTTGTGATTCCATATTTTTCACTAATACGGTAACATCCATGGATGGAGAATTTTTCGAATCTTCCGTTTTGTATTTAGTGAATTCCATCAGTTTTGCTGGCGCTTCAAAGTAAATTTCCTGAGAATTATTTCTCAACACTTTTACTGTCATTGGCTGGCGGTATTCGAACTCTAAATGGTAATATGTCACGTTATAGGTATTTGATTTACCGTTGGCAACGCTGGTTTCTTTACGAGTTTCAGATACCATTCTAGGACTTGAATATTCAAATGGTTTCATTTCAACAATATATTGGATTTCACCTGCGGCAGAACGTTCAAAACCATCAATTTTCAAATACGTCGAAGCTAAAGTACTAGCATCGTATACGGTAAACAACTTGGGTTCAGACACATATCGTTTAGACGGTACAGCAACATATTGTTTTACCGGTTTTGAGTTTTCATTCAACAATTGGCGCTCAACAATTTTAGCTGCAGTTGATTTAGAATTATATGCTTCCATATCCTTTGCATACTGCTCCTCTGCGGCTTTAACACGTTTGTCATAATCAGCTAATTCACGCTGGTAATCAGTTTCTGCCTGGATTTTCTCTGTTTCATAATTTGCCAACAAACGGGCATTTTCTGCATCAGCTGTAGAAACCAAAACCGCAGTATAATTGGCTGGCTTTGGAGCAATTGGGTTACTTGGTAACTTTACATACTGATACGATACTTTTTCATCCTTGATGTTTTGAGCAGTCAAACTTGCAAAAACGGCAAGTGACAAGAAAAGGGTTATATTTTTCATAATTAGGATTTCAAAAATACTATTGTATTTTGCTCTTAGGTTATTGTTCCATGAAAATTTCAAAGTTGAAATCCAAATCACTATAAATTCACGAAACACTACTCAAATAATTCATCATTTAATTTTATAAAATGACATTTATGTGTTCTGATTAAAACTAAATCAATCTATTACAACAGTCATAAGTCGGTCGAAAAATCTCTCGTCGATTAAAATCTCTTCTTCGAAAATTTGTATTTTCCTCAACAATAACTCCTTTAAACTAATGCCCTCATGTTGTAAAATTGCCGGCAATAAACTCTTCTCAGGGTGCATATTTGGCATAGTATTTACATCCAATACATAAGGAATATCATTCTTAACTCTAAAATCAATACGCGACATATACTTCAAACCCAACATGTTATGAAGTTGTACTGAAATGAGTTTCATATTTTTAACTATTTCAAGATCTAAATCTGTTTCCAATAATCTTTCCGTTGCTCCATAGGCTGAGCCTGCTATGTATATCTTTCGATGAGGTTTTGGTGAAAATTCAGCGGGACTCAAGGATATGTAGTGACCAGAAATACCAGGAATTACCCCTACTGAAAATTCTCTTCCTTCTAGATACTCTTGAACTAAAAATTCTTTGTTATTTATAAATTCAACTATTTGATTATGGTTATTTTCATCGTTTAACAAAATTGAAATCCCTCTATGACAGCCGCCATGTCTAGGTTTTATTATAACTGATTCGAATGATTTATCCAACTTTGACCAGTGTCTAATTGTTCGAGCAACTGGTATATTCTGTTCAATACAAAAATCTTCAACCAGCAATTTATCTTGAGCAATTTCCTGTATTTTGCCCGATGTTGTTAAGTGATTAATATTATGCACATCTAACCAATAAGCCACTTCTGCTTGATTGTAATTCCCAAACCCATAACACAAGTTGAATACAAAATCAAATCCTTTCAGAAATTCTGCTAATTCCGTATTTGGTTCTGTCATATGAACCACAGTCACTTCAAAATCATCCGATAAAGCTTCGAAGTAAGTTTTAACTGTTGAAAAATCTATATTTTCATGCCATGTTGTAAATCGACTATCGGAATACAGAATTGCAATTGTTTTTTTCATAAGGTAAATGCGAAAATATCCATGCAAAATTGACTAATCTTAATGTGTAGATGACCTTTTCAAGGTGATATAGTTACCAAATTGTATCTAAAGCAATACAGAATATTGATTGTTTTATCTTTTGGACATAATCAAACAATAATGAAACAATAATTGGTTTCAAATCTCCATGCATATTTAACAATTAAACAACATAATATTAGGTTTTTCACAATTCTAAAATACCCATTTCTTGGTATTCAGTAGCCTGTTAAAAGGAATAATTTCGTTACCAAATAATCAATTATGAAATTATCCATACGAAATCAAATTTTATTGCTCATTCCATTTAACATGATTGACAAAATACGATTCAATTTCTCCCTAACTATTGCAGTTCTTTTTTTCTGGGGATGTTTTGGCGTGGCTACCGCCCAAGTGCTGAAACAACTTCCAACTGCTGAAAACATCACGCATCAACAGAAAAATAAAATCCATTCCCAACTCGAAACGCGTCTATTTATTGAAAACAAAGGTCAATTCGACGCCCCAGGCGAAACCAATCCCATACTATTCCAATGCGATGCCGATGGATATCGCATTGCTATCTCAAAAAAAGGACTGCACTACTATTTCCTAAAAAATGAAAATAACGAAATCAGCAACCATCCTGCTATTTCAAACCCATTGGTAAACCCAACACAAACAGCCACCAAAGGAATAGAATTGCCCAATTTAAATCCGAAATCGGAATTAAACACTTCTAAAAAACGAGAAACCATCATCACATCCTACCGTGTAGATGTTTCATTGATCAATAGTTCATCCCCCAAAAAAATAACCACCGAAAATCCCGGAAATTCCTATTATAACTACTACTTTGGTAACAACGAATTTGCTCAAGTTCGCGGTTATCAGAAAATTCGGATGCATGAAGTCTACCCCGGAATTGACTGGGTCATCTATATGAAAGATGGAAAAGTGAAATACGATTTTGAAATTGCCCAAAATCACACCTCTTTAAATCTGCTTCAATTGGAATTCAAAGGAGCCACAAATCTATCCATTTTATCCAATGGTAATTTGAAAATTACCACCCCATTGGGTGAGATTATTGAAGAAAAACCCATTAGTTTTCAAGGTTCCAAAGAAATTAATACCCAGTTTGTATTGAATCTAAACAATATCGGGTTCAAATTCGATGAACCATTAGATCCAAAACAGCCGCTAACGATCGACCCTTGTGTAAAATGGGCAAGATATTTTGGAGGAAATTCAAATGATTACAGTGTGAATATTGATATTGATAACTCGGGTAACATCTACCTTACTGGACAAACCAATTCAACCAACATTGCCACAACCGGAGCATATCAAACTTCTATTGTTTCCAATCCCGACTGCTTCTTGGCCAAGTTCAATAGCAGCGCCGATTTGTTGTGGGCTACATACATGGGCGGAAACAGTACAGATCTTCCCTTGGATTTGGTAGTGGACAAATCAAACAACCGAATTTACATCGTTGGGAACACCTACTCCACCACAAATATTAGCACCACCAACGGATACCAACCATCGCTTGCTGGTGTAACAGACGGATTTATGGTCCAATTCAGCGCTTCCGGCGATAGAAACTGGGGCAGCTATTTCGGAGGAACTTCTGATGATATAATACATAGTGCAACAGTTGATAATAATGGAAATTTTATCGTTGGCGGATATACAACATCGTCAGCTGGAATTAGCACTACCGGGAGTTTTCAAAGCTCCTACTCTAATGGTTATGACGGATTCCTTTCAAAATTCAACAGTTCAGGGGCCTTGCAATGGTCCACCTATGTTGGAGGTGGCGGCTTTGATCAAATATTCGCAATAACTACAGGTTCAAATAACGAAATATATATCACAGGAGAGACTTACTCTACCAATAATATAAGTACCTCAGGCACACATCAAACCTCATTAAAGGGAAATGGCTATTATACAGATTGTTTTATCATGAGATTCGCTACCACTGGCAGCAGAGCATGGGGAACCTATTTTGGAGGACCTTCAAGGGAAAAAGGCAATGCTATTCATTGTTCAGCAGATGGTAGTATTTTAGTCACTGGTTTTACTTTTTCAACATCAGATATTGCAAGCACTTCTTCGTATCAAACTACGGGTTATGGCTATAATGGATATACGGATGCTTTTTTACTTAAATTAAACAATTCTGGCACTCGCAGTTGGTCAACTTATGTCGGTGGTGTTTACGGTGATAATGCTTATGCCGTAACATCCGACGCTTCAAATCGAATATTTCTGGCTGTTGAAACTAATAATTCAGGATTTGGAACAAACGGATCCCATCAATCAACCATTGGAGGTAGCAGTGACCTTTGTTTATTTAGATTCGCTTCAACCGGAACTTTTCAATGGGCAACGTATTACGGAGGTAGTGCCGGTGATTTTCCTCATTCCATGGTTTCCGACGCCTCTGGTGCAGTTTATTTAGCGGGTTTGACCACTTCCTCCAATGGAATAGCTTTTGGTTATAGTTCAACCTTAAGTACTTCAAATGGGGATTATGATGCATTCATAGTCAAATTTCAAGATGGTGCCGAAACGACTATAAGCAAAACCAACGTCAATGCCTGTCCTTTTGCCTCACAATCGTTAAGTGCTACTAAAACTGGAAATTCATACTCATGGAACACCGGTGCTACTACCGCTTCTATAAACGTTTATAATCAAGCCAATTATAAAGTAACTACCACCTCCAGTTTGGGATGCAAATTCACGGATTCCTTTTTTGTTAAACGTTTCGTACTCGACACAACTGCAAAAATTACTCAAAACAATTTCTTCTGCCAAACGGGTCAACCCATTACACTCACTTTCAACTACTCACAACCAGTTAATTCTCTTTCGTGGAGAAATACTTCTTGGACAAATCTAGGTAGTGGACAACAAATATCCGTAAATCAAGCTGGAAACTACAATATGATTGTTCGGTACTCTACAATCAACTGCTTCGACACGATTTCATACAACTTAAAACAGCAAGTTTTCAATGTTACCATTCCCAAAACAGGTAATATAACATGCGGAGGATCCTACGGCGTGGAAATTTCTCACAATGCGCAGGGAACCACCCCGCCCACTTACAGCTGGACACCTACTACAACCATGACAGCGAGTTCTTATGGCCGTGCCCTACTTTATCCTACTGCGAATACTAAATATATTTTATCCTCTAGTGTTGGGGGATATTGTACCACTAACGACACCATTGATGTAACTGTAACCAATAGCACAGCACCAAAAATTCAACGCACCTACGATTCCATTCAGTGCTATGGGAACACATTCTTTGCATTTAATCCTCAATTCAATAATAATTCTGGAAACAATCGATTCTCTAAATTATCGCCTGTTTCTATGTATCCCGCTTTACCCGACCTCAATGATACCGTTACCATTATCTATAATGCAAACTTTGGCAATACCAAGCTTAAGAGCGCTTCCGCCGTATATATTTACACTGGAATGATTACTTCTTTAAGCGAAACCGATAACCAATGGAAACACATTCGAGGTAACCTCACTACCGCTGAAGCACAATATAAAATGACATCCATGGGCGGGGGACTTTGGAAGATTACACTTCCGATAAAATCATTTTACGGAAAAACAGAACCATTCGTTCAAGGAGAAATTGGCCGTAAACTGGCCTTTATTTTTCATAATGCTTCGGGAACAATTAAAGGTGCTGGCATGGGAGATTTAGATATTTTCTATCCTATGTACAATCCCGCAACGCCCACCACGGCCACCAATCAAGTTCAAGCCACCGTTCCCTATGCAGGAAACGATAATCGCTACGTAGTTGAAATAGGCGAAATAGTTCCTGTGTTCATTGCAACCGGCGAAAAAATGTCCCAAATTACATTAACCGTTGGCAGCACATCCCGCACAGTTTATAATACCGATACCGTTTCGTTATTCCACAAAGTCACAGGTTCGTTTAACGTTCAAGTTTATTACTATAAAAACACCAATCCGGTTATCAACGCCAATTATCACTACCCCATTTATGTAAGTGCAGTAAATCTAACATCCTCCAATTCATACAAATGGGATTATGGTGATGGAAACACGACCAATTCGTACAATCTAAATCCTGTATATAAATCGTATACAGACGCCGGAACATACACCATCAAAATGGATGTTACCGCCGGCAATGGATGCACCTACACTCAAGCACAAACTAAAGTTGTGGTTCGACCTAAAGCTGCTGCCAATATTACCCTTCCTTCATCTCCATTCTGCCTGAATGAAGATTTTAAACCATCAGCCTCTTCAAGCACCATCCTAGGCGGCACAGGTTCCCTTGCTTATTCTTGGGATTTTGGTGATGGAACTAAATCAACTTCTACCAATCCTACAAAACGATATTCCACACAAGGAGGTTACAACGTGAAGTTAAGAGCTACCGGTACAAATATCTGTGCTGACTCCACTACAAGATTCATTTCAATCCGACCACAACCACCAGTAAATATTACATCTTCTAGCCAGTATGGATGTTTGAATGGTACTACTTTAGAAGCCACATCGGGTTTCTCCAGTTATTCCTGGAACACAGGACAAAACTCCCCCACCATTTTTGCATTTTCAGCTGGAAGTTTTGATGTGGAGGCAACCACCAACTACGGTTGCATTTCAACCAATTCCATTAAACTATTGGAACATCCTGGAATCCAAATTTCGACCGATAACGGCCAAATTCTTTGTAAACCAACGGATAAAATAAACTTAACTGCCACATCTGGTTTTACAAATTACGAATGGAACACTGGAAGCAATTCGCGTTATACAACTGCATCTAATCCAGGCACTTACGTTGTTACTGCCTTTGATGGCGCTTGCCAAATAACGAATTCAATCTCGATCGAAGACGGATCGTATATTAACCCAAGCATCATTTACACTCCCATTGCGCCAATGACCTGTATTTTTACACCCAAAAGCAACCTGGGTGAGTATTACTCTTGGTCTATGGGGGATGGTAATGTGTCAATTGAAAAAAATCCAGAACATACTTATGCTAAAGATGGAGAATATCTCGTCTGTTTAGACATCATGAACAAGTGTAAAGTGAGAAATAGCTTCTGCGGCACGTTAAGCGTTCCATTCAGTACATCTAGCAGAGTTGAATTGAAAAAAGCAGAATTAAAAATCTATCCAAACCCAGGGACTGGTACTTATTGGATTGATCTAAATAATACAGAACCTTTAACATCCATTACCATAACCGACATGAAAGGCGCGATAATCTATTACAAAGAAAAATATAATGTAAATGAACGCATTCAAATTTCCTGCGCCAATGGAATGTATTTGGTCAAAGTCCAAACAAACAACCATGTGTTCACCGGAAAAATCAATCATTCCAATAACTAATCCCCCGATAACCAGAAATTCACACACATGCTTTCACGATTTTTAAACAACATATCTATTTCTTCCCCAAGCGTAAAACAGTTTATTTTTTTGGGGATGCTTTACTTGGCCAACACACAGAACGTTTGGGCGCAAATGTCTGGCGGCAATATACCATCGCCACCATCGGGTGTTTCTAAGTCGAAAAACTCTGTAACCATCGTACAAAAACGGAAAGTTTTTGGCAGCGAAATCATTTCTAGAATCGATATTCCATATAAATATTTGAATTATGGGGTATTTGTAGAGTTAAATCCAGTTGGTTTTAATCTGATTAATAGTAATACTTCCGTTTATTTGGGAAGTTCAACTGAAACGCCCAATTTATATTATCCCAATCCAGGATTTTCAAAAATTTCATTTTCTCAAGTACAATCCAATTTTCATATCAATGCTTCAATTGGAGTTCAGGACATCT
>JACCDS011442425.1_pt1 | contig 24996 bp, 24 predicted proteins | sample 7446441 | NCBI WGS metagenome assembly JACCDS01 (sample SAMN15323445, study PRJNA562643) | freshwater metagenome | isolation source: river surface water | place: USA:Blue River Watershed | collected 2017-08-17 | reverse complement strand
GCCGCAGCCGTGGATGTCCTCAACGTGGGCGCGGACGTAGAACAGCGGGTCGTCGCGGACTGCGCCCATCGCGCCCAGCGGGCTGGTCGGCATGTCCTCCAGGGAAGAGCCAAAGCCACGGCGCTGCACTGTGAGGGGCACTTCCAGCCACTTCAGCAGCGCATCGGTGCTGCGCAGGAAGATGACCAGGCGGCTCATGAAGGCGTCCCGCCCCATGTTGTGTGCCGTGGTCGCATCGCGTAGCGCCTCGGCGGTCTCCGGGCGAACCTCGATGTTCACGCTGGTCAGGTCCTGGCGTTTCAGCACGCCGGCAATGTGGCGCTTCGCTCGCGTGGACTGCTTTAGCCCCGCCAGCTCGGTTCGGAGGTTGGCGAGCTCATGACGGACGACGTAGTCCAGGAACGGCGCGCGGGACAGGAACAGGTCGTCGGTCTGTGCCTTGAAGGCATCCCACAGGCGGGTGGGTATGCGGAAGCTGATGGCTGACTTTGGCATGGCGTCTTCGGCTGGTGGAGTGCCGAGACTGTGCCGTAGAGCTTTTCCTCTGGGAAGGCGTTGTTTTTAGAGGTTTGGCCCCGGAAAACCGCTGCGGCAGGCAACCGGCACCCTGTTCGAGACTTGACGAGTATTTGCGTGGTTGCAAGTCGGACGGAAAACGGTATCGTGCCGCCGCTGCGACACCCACAAGTCTCATGACCGACACCGTCTTCCGTGAATTCAGCGACACCGAGCTCGACGGCTTGGAGCGGCTCAAGGCGTACGCCTCGAACTGGTGCCGGGAGCATCAGACGGCGCTCGGCGTGGCCGAGATGGCCCTGGGGGCCGCCCTGCTGACCGCCGGCTGGAAGAACGGAGCGCTGCAGATGGGCGTCGACTTCGTGGCCCACAAACTCAACCCTGGCTGGGCGGCTGAGCTTACGGGAGCCAGTGGAGTCGGAATTGGCGGGCTGGCGGGCTACATCATCGGCAACATCGGCGTGACGGCTATGGGCACCGGCTTCGCCATCCCCGCGCTGGCCCTCGCCGGCGGTGCGGCCCTGGTCTTTGGCCTCGCTGGGTATACGGGCGCCAAGCTGCTGGAAGACTTCCTGCACCAGGCCCCGAACATGGACCAGCTCTTGAGCGCCGCCGGCATGGTTGCGGTGGGCGCATGGCTGCTGGTGGATGGCGCCCGACGGATTCCGCTGGTTAGGGAAGCTGTTGCTTTCGCAAGGGCATCGAGTTGGCTCGCGTGGCCAAGGATTTCGTTATCGACAGCGCTACAGCCTTTGCAACGCTGGTCGACGAAGAGTTCACCCCGTTCATGCGGAAGTTGGTCAGCTCTGGCGCTGGCGCTGCGTTCGCCGGCGCGGCAGGCCTGGGCACTGTCGGCGCGGTAGTCGCTCCGTCCCTAGTAACGGTTGCAGGGTCGAGCACCCTTGGAGGCATCGGCCTGTCGTTGGGCTTGGTCTCTGCGCCGGTCTGGCCCATCGTCGCGGGGGTTGGCGTCGGGCCCGCCGCGGGTTATGGCCTCTGGTCGCTTTTCAGGCGCGACAGCCCCGCAGCGGACTCGTAACACGGCCCCCGGTGACCATCAGCGCCGAGACCTTTTCCCCGGCCATGGCAACTCGCCAGTCAGCTCTGCCAAGCCGAGGTCTTCCGAGACTCGCACGCCAAACCTCGTAGTTTCAATCTCCGGCAGGTCCTCTTCATCGAACCACAGAAGCGCAACGGTCGTGTCGGTCTTCGCGTAATGCCGCGCGAGCTCCATCATGTCTAGGCCAGCGTCCCAGTTTTCAAACCAAACATCTTGCGCGACCTCGTCGGTCTCAAGCTGGCTGACACCAGCAGCACGGAGGCGGTGCGCCACTGAGCCTGGCGGTATGGGTGACTTTGGCGGTATCCACGCTCGCGCCTTGCGCAGCGAGGTCGACCGCGCCGCGTATCGGACCATCCCCCGCTCCATCGTCACGTACGCGCAAGGCAAATCCGACAGGCTCGCAAATCGCGACGCTGCAGCAGGGAACGAAACCCGAAACTCTGCCGCCATCTGCTCGATGACTTGTAGCGAGGGCTCGGCCTTCGGCACGACCTGGCTCCATAGCGTGTAGGGCATCAGCAGCTCAGCGGCGAACACGTCGCACGCCACCTCGTTTGGGTGTCGCTTTGCGAATCCCCAGGCGGGGACCTCTTCATGGCTCGAGGCCAGTCCCAGCTTTATGTGGGCGACCTCGTGGCAGATGGTGAAGCGACGGCGCGCTAGCGGCTCCAGCGAGTTCACCGTGATGACGTGCTTGCCACTTGGCAGCGTCATCGTGGTTCCGGACTCGCCCTCACCGAGCTCTTCCTCGACGACCTTCGCGTTGGCCGCCTTTACGTAGACGGAGAGGTCGTCACGGACATTTGAGATGTCGAGGCCCGCGATGAACGAGCGTGCAAGTTGCTGGGCCTCCGCCTCGTCCATGCGCTACTCGTCGTCGTCCTCGAAGGCGCGCTTGACTCGCGCTATCAGCGTCGCCGGGTCCGGGCGGGCGTTCCCGCGATGGCGAACACCCGCAGCTGTCGCGAATACGTCGACGCTGACATCCGCCTCACCAAGCACGTAGCTGACCAGGTCTGGGTCGCAGTCAGGATGGCCTACCAGCCACTTGACGATTTCCGCGTCGCGGTCGCTGGGCTTGAGCACCTTCAGCAACTTGGTGACCAGCTCTTCAGAGGGCGACGTTTTCTCGCCCGTCTCAAGCCGATGCACGTAGGCATGGTCGACGGTGGATAGCTGCGCCATTTCCCGCAGCGACAGCGTGCGTCGCTCTCGCAGGGTGCGCAGCGCCGTGCCTAGGCCGGTCTGTGCCATCAAAACTCCATAAAACGCAAACTGCGGAAGCCACACCAACAAGGGGCTTCCACTTTGTAACTTGGCTGGCTACACTGTTGTCCAGCCAGACAACGGAGCGTCGATTTGCCTCGTAGAGCTCCGGAGCTGGTGTGATTGGGCCGTGTTGCCTGCATAGAACAACACACTCTGCCACAGCACGGCCCGTGGAGCAACAATTTCCGGATACACGCGCGATGACTACGCAGCAGCAGTTTTGGGACTTTCTGGCGGAAATCGAACCCTCGCCTTCGACGGTCGGCGCGTGTTCCAGCGCCCACAACACCTTGCGCGAGGTCCTGCGCACCGACGAGAGCTTCTCCAAGGTGCACGTCGAGACCTTCTTGTCGGGCTCGTACAGGCGGGACACCGCCATCCGCCCGCAGAAGATTGACAACGTCTTGCAGCGCCCTGACGTCGACATCATCGTCGTCACCAATCACACGGCTGACGATGACCCGCACGACGTGCTGGATGCGCTTCACCAAGCCCTCGTCGACGCCGGCTACAAGACGCTGAAGGTGAACCGCCGCTCTATCGCGGTGACGCTGACCACCGTGGACATGGACGTTGTTCCGGTCATCGAGAACGGGGACTCGTACCTGATTCCGGACGTCGAGCTCAAGGAATGGCTCCACACGAATCCCCCGGCGCACACGAACTGGACGATTCAGGTCAACAGCGACGCCAGTGGCCGCTTCAAGCCCCTGGTGAAATTGGTGAAGTGGTGGCGCCGCTGCCACCTGTCGGACCTGCGTCGGCCGAAGGGCTTCATCCTTGAGTGCCTGGTGGCAAAGCACATGAGCTACACCGAGGCCAACTGGGAGAAGTTGTTTGTCCAGATGCTCGAGGCCATCCGTGACGCCTACGCTGGCCACGCGTTGCTGGGCATGGTGCCCCACCTGGAGGACCCAGGCGTGCCGGGCAACAACGTGTTCTCCAACGTCACGGCGGACGAGTTCAAGAAGTTCTACGACAAAGTCAAGGAGTACGCAGGCCTCGCTCGCAAGGCGCTGAACGAAACCGAGGATGACGAAGCACTCAAGCAGTGGCGCGTCATCTTTGGGCCTCGATTCCCGGCATCTGCTTCAGCGAAGTCCGCGACCAATTCGCTCCTGCGCCCCGCGGTTGGCGCTGGCCTGGCGTTCCCCTCGACTCCCGTCCGGCCCAACAAGCCGGCCGGCTTCGCTTGATGGGCCTGCTGAAGGACCAGCCGCAGCGGATGGCGCGTGAGAAACGCGGCATTGAAGAGCTGGCCCGAGCTGAAAAGTGGCTCAGTTTGGGCACTTGGACGGCATCGGCCAACGGCCTGCAGCTGTCGTTTGGCCTTCCAACCTTCGAGTTCGACGGACTGCTTGTCTACCCGCCGCTGTTCCCCAAGGTGCCGGCGTACGTTCGACCGACGGTGAACGGGGACTGGAGTCAGCATCAGTACGGAAGCGGCGTGTTGTGCCTTGAACGCGGACCTGACAACTGGGACCCTAGCGTCACTGGTGCAGAGCTGCTCCGCAGTGCCTACAACCTAATCTTCAGCGAGGTGATTCGGGCTTTTGTTCCCAGTGCTGCGGCCGCCCCCTCGCGACACCATCTGACTCAGGGGCAGGCTGTCCGTGCCGAGCGCCGACGGTTTGTCTACTCCACCGACATCGACCTTCGGCTGAACGGTATGCAGGCCGGTCAGGCCTGGCGGTTGAAGGTGGCGACGAGCTGGCTGGAGGATGTCGCTGTCACTCGGCCGGTTGCCGTTGGGCTTGAAGAGCCCGTTGCGTTGAACGGCCCCTCCCTGCCGGAAATCGCCCTCCCCGAGGACGGCTGGGCGTTTCTAGCCACCACGTCAGTCTTCAGGATGGACGCCACCCTTGAAGCGGTGGTTGCCCTTGCGGCCTCCTGTGGAGTGTCCCGGGACGAGCTGAAGAGTAAGGGCGTCCTGGTGCGTGATGCAGCCGGAGGCATCCGAGCTTTTCGCGTCTCCGACGCCTTTGTGATGACCGAACTCGGCATCGTCGACGCTCGGACCAACGACCACGACAGGCTGCCGCCCGAATTTGCTCGACTGAATGCGCTGAAGGTTGCGGTCGTCGGCGCCGGTTCCCTGGGAAGCAAGGTTGCGGTATCGCTTGCTCGGTCGGGCGTCCGGATGTTCAGCCTGATTGACGCCGATGTTTTGATGCCGCAAAACTTGGTCCGCAATGAGCTCGATGGCCCGGCTATCGGATTCGCGAAGGTTGATTCACTCGCGGAGCGTATCAAGCGGGTAGCCGCGGATTCAGCTGTGCTTGCCTATCGGTTCGAGGTGGGCGGGCAGGAGAACCCAGAAGTGGCCGCGCGTCTGGCAGAGGTCATCGACAACAGCGACTTGGTTGTTGACGCGACAGCAAGCGCCGAGGCGTTCGTCGCGCTTGCAGCGCTGTGCGGCAACAAGGTGGCGCTTGTGTGGGGCGAGGTTTTTGCGGGCGGCATCGGCGCGATGATGGCCCGAAGCAGGCCTGGGCGCGACGCCGACCCGCTCGCAATCCGCGCGCACATCTACGGGGTGATGGACGGCATGGCTGAAGCGCCGCGCGTCAAATCGAAGCGCTACGGCCTTGAGACGGAGGGCGTCACCCTGGTTGCGGGCGATGCTGAGGTGAGCGCCTTGGCCGCGTCCATGACGGCGTTCGCCATCGATGCTGCTTGTCGAGAAGAGTCTGATTACCCTGCTGGCGCCTACCTCATCGGCTTCAAGAAGTTTTGGGAGTTTCGGGCCCCCTTCGACACCATCCCCATCGACTGCCCCCCGCCTGCGGCCGCCGAAGAGCCGCCTGTGTTGACAGCTGACGAGGTTGCGGCGCTGGGTGAGCTTGCCGACGCAGTATTGGAGACTGTGGGTGCTACGAGTAACGCTGCAAGCTGACGTGCGTGCGGTGCTGGAGGCAGCGCTGAAGCGGGCCGGGCACCGAGAGTGCGGTGGCGTGCTGATGGGCGAACACATCGGACCGAATCACTTCGCGGTTCGACAGCTCACAGTGCACCGGCCGGGTGCTGTCGCGTTTTTTGTGCGGCGACTCGGTGGCGTGGTGGGCGCCATTAAACGCTACTGCCAAGCCCACGACAACGACTACCAGCGCTTTAACTATCTTGGCGAGTGGCATTCGCATCCACTCTTCAGCGTGCAGCCGAGCGCGCAGGACCACGCCAGCATGAGAGAGCTGGTGACCGACCGCAGCGTCGGCGCCAACTTCGTCGTGCTGATGGTGGTTCGCCTGAACTCCACCGAGCTAGAAGGTAGCGTCCATACGTACCTTCCGGACGGGAGCGTGCATCCCTCAACACTTGAACTGGAAAACTGACCGCATGAAAGCCAGCTTGCTTGCGCCTGAATCTACCGGCGGCGACACGGCACGCGACGGGTTCGGATATCAAGACTCGTACGTCCTTCAGAACCTGCCGCTCTTCCTGTCTCAGCCGGCGTTCAGCCATGTGGTCAGCGAGGCGACTGGCGACGTGGAGGTCTGCTACTTCGGCGATGGCGGCCTGACAGTGCGTACCTTCATTGAAGCCAAGGGAGGCGCTGCGCTTTCATGGGGGGCGTTCTGGGCGGAAATCGAGCAGTTCAAGAAGGTCTTTGACACGTCGCCGACAGAGTTCCCTCGGTTCATCCTCGTGTGTCGAGACTTCAACTCGAAGACCTCGCCGCTCGTAGAGATGGTCGGACGCCTGCGCGGTGTTGGACGGTCTTACGACGCGGTGTCGCCGATGCTGATGGGAACGACTGAGGAAATCGTCGCGTGGGGCATCGACAAGGGGCAGACCGTGGAGATGATGAACTTCATCATCGACCGCGTTGCATTCGAGACCTATGCCGACGAGAACGCGCAGTCCGCCTTCCAAGGAGAACTCGCGAAGCATCTGCCGTCGGTGGATATGCGCAGCAGCGACGTTGCGGCTTTCAAGTTGATGTGTCTGGAGATGGTTACGCGCTCCAGCCGCGAGCCGGTCTACCGAGCTGAAATTGAGGCTGCGCTCTCGAAGGTACTGGGCCGTGATGCAGACCTCTGGACCAAGACCCCGACGCCGCTGCAGCTGGATGGCAAGGTTCCACACTATTCGTTAGGTATCGATGCCACGGCGTTCAACGGCCCCCAGCGCGCAAACCTGACCTCTGACGACTGGTCGCAAGCGGAGGAACAACTGGAGGCCATTGGCACGTTCATCCGACTTAGCCGGCGGCGCTCTGCCGTGGCCCTGTCCGCCAAGCAGCGAATGTCGCTCGCGTGCACGCTCGGCTTTGCGTTTTCCGCGACGCGAGGCTTCATTCTCGACATTGAGCACAACGGCGGACGACTTCGCACCGACGACCATGCTCAGGCGCCTGACCAGTTCTTCGAGGTCCAGCTGTCGGAGGGTGTCGGCGACCACGGCGTCGCCACCGTGGCGTTTCCGACGGAGGCTGCAGCAGACGTCGCATCAGCAACTGCGGGCAGGCTAGACAGCGCCCCGTCAATCAATCTCTTAAGCGCACGTGCTGTCGATGGCATCGCGACGATGAACAGAGCGGTGGCGGATGCCAAGGCCGCGTTGGTGGCCTTCCGTGCCCGGCACAGGCTTGAAGTCATTCACCTGTTCATCAAGGCGCCATCGCACTTCGCAATGGCGCTGGGCCACCGACTGAACGGTGTTGGTCGCGTGCAACTGTACGACTGGGTAGACTGGCGTTACGTGCCCACAGTTTTGCTGGGCGACTGACGCGCGCAGGTCTCTGCGGAAACTGCCCGTGCCAGGTGAGCTCAAGGGCCTCCCAATGGCAAGGCTCCGTCGTAAGCACGGGGTTTCAGCGCATGCCCGCTGATAAGGTGCGTCGCTTTATAGCCGGCGAACCCTGCTTCCACCTGCGTACTGATGGCATCAACTCTTCAAGTCCCCTTCGGCCGGCGCGCTGACGGACGCCTCGTCGAAGTCGCTCAAGTTGAGCGAGGGCTCGCCTGCGCCTGTACATGCCCTGGATGCGGAGAGCCGTTGCTGGCGAAGAAGGGAGCGGTGAATGTTCAGCATTTCGCGCACCAGTCCGGCTCGGACTGCGCCACCGGTGCTGAGACGGCGCTCCACCTGGCAGCCAAGCAACTCGTTGCAGACAAGCGCTGGCTTCGGCTGCCAGCGCTAGATGTCTACGCAAGTCGCAGGGACCCCGAGCTTGGGCTGTTCGAGGCGCGCCAGTGGTTCGGGGCTGACGACGTGTGGCGATTCGACCGCGCGGCGCTTGAGCAGTCTGTGGGGCCGGTGCGTCCAGATGTGCTGGGTTTCGTTGCGGACGTCGGACATGCAGTGGAAATCAGGGTCACCCACAAGGTCGACGAACCCAAGCTGAGGCAGCTGTCTACGCTCAGGCTGCCCTCAATTGAAGTGGACTTGTCGAGCGCGGTTGGCCGGGTGTTCACCTTCGATGCGATGGAGGCGCTCGTCATCGAATCGGTGGAACACAAGCGGTGGTTGCACCATCCACGACAGGCTGAGTGGGAAGCACAGTTGTTGACAGGCTTCGAGGGCTGGCGGCAGGCGCAACTTGCGCAAGCTGCAAACAGACGCAAGCCGTCCACCTCACCGGCGCCCGAGCGCACCAGTCGCACGGACGTCTATCGGGCAGCCAACCAGAAATACCGGGCGTTGCCGGACGCCGACAAGTGGTCTCGGTTGGAACATCAGCTCGGCCAGCCCCGAGGCAAGTTCCCCAACCACCTTCGCGTCAGCTTGCGGGACGGGGCCGACGTGGTACTCGCCGACCCCGCCCTATGGCAAGCCGCGTTGTTCGCCCAGTTCATTCATGGCACCTCGGAGGAACCCAAGGTGGGCAAACGCATGCCGACCGAGGCCAACCTCACCGTGTGGGTGGGCCAGCGCTTCGGTGCCAGGGGTGGCGACTACGCACCGCGGCCTGTCGTGCGGGCATATCTGAACTATCTGAAGGCCTGTGGGTTCCTGCAGTGGCAAGGTGACGGGCTGTACGTGGTCCATGACCAGCTTGCGGCTCCGCCCAGAACACCAGCCACGCCATCCGCGCCTGCTCGCGTCGCGCGCGCAACCAGCGTTCCGACAGCGCCGGCAATTCAATGGTCCAGCACCTGGCCAGACGGCGAGCGCCTGCGCCTGTGGGTCACCGAGGCGAGCAAGCAAGGTAGTGGCTTCGATGCCGACTGGTTCGTTGGCTGGCTTGTGCGGTTGCAGGAGCCACCCGCGACGGACGAAGTGCGGGAAGCGTTTGCTGCTGCGGGTGGGAATCCTGACGAGGTTGCTTCGGTGCTGCGCAGCGTTGGCGTGGTGACCAACACGTGGCGGTACTTCTCCTACGGGGAGCCTGCGCCTTGGTTCGAAGTTTGACGAAAGGCTGCCTTCGCCGCGCGGCAACCCTGGGCGGCTTTGCGCCCCTCGGCGGCAACCTGTAACAGGGTGCACGACGCTGGCACAATCGCACTCCGTCGAGCTCCAGTGAACTCCGCTACGCGCGGTTGACCCGTTTAAAGAAGTCCCATACACTACGCATCAAGAACTACCATGAGCAGGGTGCGATAGGTAGCGCCACCCGGGAAACTGGGTCCCACCTGGAGTGGGAATTTGCGGAAACGCGATAGAGAACCCTGCATGCGGCGGCCACTTCGGTGGCCGTTGTCCTTTCTGGCGTCGCAGGCGCTATATCTTGCGGCCTTCGAATGCAGCTCGAAGCAGCTTCACGAAGCGGACTTTGCCGGCCTTCTTCTGCCGGTCGGTCACCACATCCAGGGTGTAGGCGGACTGAACGTGAAGCAGCAATCGCTTTTTGCGCTTTGCGTCTTTGGTGACGTCAAAGAAAACGGCATACCGGAATTTCACGTCGCCTGAATCCGAGTACTCCTCAAGCGTGATGAAGTTTCGCTGCTCTTCGTGAGCTAATTGAATCTTGCGCTTGTGAAGTTCTTTGATGAGCTTCGGCAAAAACCGTTTAGATTGCTGGTATCGAATTTCGTTGAGAACTCGAATTTCGCGGCCGTCGTCATAAATGTCTTCCGGCGGGATTTCGGCGAATGGCCAACCATCCCACTTCAGCGAGTGCGTGAAGCAGTGGCAGGAAAACAGAACCACGACATCGACCTCGAATCCTAGTTCGGGGTCAACGCGCAGAGCAAAAGCATCGAGATGCGCCAAGTCCCATGGCACGCCTCGGAAGACAACCCCGGAAAAGCGATGATGCGACTCCACAGCATCACCGTGCCCCTCCATAGCTACTTCGACGTAGTCCCGGCCCTGCGCTGATTCTTCGATTGTTTTGGTTATCACGGAAATACCAACATAGGTATGCTGGCAGAATAGCTCCCAAGCTTATCTTGTAGCTCGAAATGCCAAATCAACTCGGCATACTGCGGGAATTTTCCATCTTGTGCATTGGTCACTTCGCGGGCAAGTTCACGTGAGCTCCGCGACGACCCCAGCGCCTATCTCCGTAACGAGCTGGCGCGAGCTTTTGGCGGCTGCCGCGCACGAAGGAACCATCGTTGGCGCCGACGTCATGTCGTCCAGCGGGTTCCTCTACCCTAGGTCGGGGTACGTCACTTACCTCCAGGCCGACAAGCAGGAATGCAACATTGCCGGCCGGACGGTGTGGCTGCCGAACCTGGTGCGGCTACGGTATCCCGACGGCCGGGTATATGAGCATCCGGTGGCCTTGGCCAAGCACAAGAAGCTGATGGCCGAACGCGAGGCAGCCAAGCAGGAGGTCCAGCGCCTGCAGTCGGACGACACCTTCGTTCCAGCGGGGAACCAGGGGCTCGTTCGAATGGTTGGAGAACTAGACGCGACACTGAACGGCCGGTCGATTAAGACCTACGCGTTCACGCTCCCGGGCAAGCCGCACTTCGTTGTGCTGTTGGGCAAGTCACGCGCTGATGCAGAGCGTGCGATGGGCATCTTGTTCAGCGGTGTAGGCTACTGGGACGCCGTCGGCGTGCTGGTGAAAGCCCATCTGCTGTGGGCCCAGTGGCACAACATGCGCGAGTTCTGTGGCGAACGAGCGGCGGCAATCAGGCAAGGCCTTCCGCATGTTGACGATGCTTCCCCGCCCGGGCTTGCTGGTCCGACCGGCGGCGTCAAGCGCATCAGCGCGGAAGACTACGGCGACTGGGCAAACAACGGCGACCTGGAAAGCTACCTGGGTCTCGACTTCGAAGGCATCTTCAACTGGTTTGACAGCAAACCTACCCAGCTTGTCACCACATTCCTGACGAAGGGCTGGGACTCGAACCAGTTCATCAGTGGCCCTGATGACGACCTCGACCAGACGACTTTGGATGCCTTCATGCGCGTGGGCCTGGCGCAGCGCGAGGTAGTGCGTCCACCGACCGTGGTGGAGATGTTGTCCGAGGTCAGTGTGGCTGACTTACGCCTGTGGGTGAAAGAGGTAGGCGGCACGCTGAAGGGCCGGAGCGGCCCACTTCTGCGCGAGTATCTGATTGAAGCTGCACCTGCGTTCCTTGAGCCTCGATTGCGCGCAAGGCAGCGCGGGCCGCGCATCCAGCTCTGCACACCACCGGGCACGACTTGGCGGCAGTTTCAGGTCTTCCGACAGACCTACCGGTCCATGGTGGAGACGATGCAGGAATGGATGTACAGCGGCGCGGTCGCGCCTGAGGCGGACAGGTTCTTCCGCCCGCCATCGAAGACTGTCACGCCATAGAACGGAAACCGTCGCGCACGTGGCGTTCGCTCGCTATGGCAGGTGGAACGGCACCGTCTGCGGCTTCAACCGCTCCAATGTTCTAGTGCCGATTTTCGCAGGGTCAATACCGTGCCGTATGACCAAACCTTGCACCTCAAGGGTTTCTACGTCTGACCAATCCTGTAGTTCAGCTTCAGAGTGCGCACACTCGACGTACATGGCCAAGTTTACTTTGTGCGTTCGCCCCCAGCATCGAGGCCCACAGCCGTGGCCTATCGGACTCGTGCTTCGAAGCGAGCATCCCGGGAGCAGCACATCTTCTTTGTAGGCCTCCATGTAGCGCGCAATCAAAAGCGCTACGAATCGGTTTAACGGATAGCACCAACTGAAGTGGCGGCATTTGAAGGCCAGACTGACCGCGCCTCGCCGACGGCCGTTGGTAATGCCATCGAACCATGCCACAACGGCCGGCCAATCCGGAGAGTCAGCGAGCCTGTCGACCTCTAGAACATAGCGCTTGTGCAGCCTGTTCAAGACTTCGCACTCCGTGAGCGGGCTGGGCGTGAAGTCCCGTGCCCTGGCAGCTTGTTCATCCCAATGCCATAGGCCAGCAACTCGTTCCCTCCAGGCGCTGTCATTGATGATTGGCCAAACGCTTTTCAGCACTTCCCGTGCAGACCGCAGCCCAGTCGATAGCCTGATGAAGTCCTGCAATGCGCCATCTCCAGCTCCTGACACAAGAACTTCCCCATCGGGCGCAGAGAGCCCCATGTTGGGCTGTTCAAAGCGGTCAGAGCTCCAAAAATCCAGTCCTCGGAATGTTGCCCCCGGCCAAGACGAATCTTCAACGGACGCCTGTTCGAGCCCAAAACCGACGGCGAGAATAATGATGTCCGCTCTTAGGTAGTCTCGCTCCTTCCCATCGGGATGGGTTATCTTTACGCTGAACCAGTTTTTTCCGCGTACATTGTGCCAACCATCGACCACAGTTGAAAAGAATGTCCTGATACTTCCAAGATATGGCGTCGTCCGGTTCTGAAACTCGATGGCCAAGTCTTCGGAGGTTGCCGCGGTGAGTCTGCCGAATGGCACGTTTACTGCGGTGAAGAAGCGATGTCCTTCGTCCCTGAGAATGGCCGCTGTGAGGGGGTAATTCCGAGGCCTGGAAGGTGCCGTTCCAGAGAACTGAAATTTCTCGTCAAGTGGCCAGACAGCCTCGTGCCAGTGCGAGGCTGGCCAGTCGTATTGAACAGGGTCCAACCAACGTGACGTCGTTCGAGCTTGAAGCGACATGATTGTGTGGGAGCGCTCGACAAGCGTAACGTCCCGCACCCCGGCTCTTGTAGCCAATACTGCGGCCGTGACGCCTGCCGCCCCCGCGCCGATGATTACGAGACGCGACTCCTTGGATAATTCCCCGGACGCAGTCAAATGTTTTGCCAAATAGGCAGCACGAACGACTTGGTCTCGAATACTGACCGGCGTAAACTGCCCTAACCGATATACCCCTGGCTCGAGCCGGAACTTCTCCAGCACGTCGGTCATGAAGCAGATAGCTCTCTAGCGAACCCCGTCGTCGTCGTCGGTTCCGTATACCGCGCGAAGAATATCCCGTCTTTCATCTGGCGTTAAATAAGGAGTATTTGAGTTGGGCGATTCAGGCAGCCGTGGCTCCCGCGCCTCTCTTTTCCTGGCAAACCCGGGGCCCTCGAAGGGATACAACGCGGGCCCGCTAGGGAATGCCTCAAAGGCTTGGTCAAGGGCCTTGTCCACCGCGGCCGACAAGTCAGCTTCAGTGAATTCGTCCCGGAACCTGTTCGGCACTGCCAAAAAACGCCAGCCGTGCTCAAGGACTTTCAGAAAGAAGGCGTGGTCAGGCATCGGCTGACTTGCCAGTCTGAGCAAAACCAAGCGTTCTCGCCGCTTGGCGGCGTCAAGCGCCTCCGCCAAGGCTTTGTCGTAGCCTGTGAGCCATGTGTAGATGAACCGCGGAGGCCGGCTCGCTGAAGAGTCGCGCGTTGGCCCTTTCCCCGCGGACGGAGTGGGTTGCAATCGCTGGGGCCTAGCCATCCACCAATACTACCGCGTTGCTGTCTTCCACACATGCCGGCAGCGGCTACAGAGGATTCACCGAAACAGTGGTCTTGCTTCGGCTACTTGGAGACGGGCAGGGTGCTGCGCATCGACGACGAAGCCGGAGTGCCGGCCTACCCTGCGTGCCACGTCGACCCGCCCCTTAGCCAGGCAGAGCTCTCATCGGTACTGAAGCGGATTTCGGACTTCCCGCCCACCGCGCGATGGCTGTTCCTCGCGACGCCGAAAGGTTCGCTCGCCGCTGCCAATGGCAGGCCGCGCACGCCGCTGGATGCGCTGCGCGCCGGAGAGTTCGACAAAGTCGAGCGGACTGCAGCCGGGTTCGTCGAACGCTGACCGAGACTTTGGGCCATGGCCAACTCGTCAACATCCCCGAAGAGCTACCCGACAACACCGGATGGGCGGTAGTTCGTCGTGCATGGCCGACTTTGGCGCAAGACGAACCCCGACCTGGCTGAGAGCGAGCGCGTTGCACTGACCGCGCAGCTTATGGCGGCACGACGAGCGCTGCGAGGCAGCGGCCCACCGCAGCAGCGCCCGCAGGCACGCGCTGCGGTTGACGAAGCTAAGACGGCTCTCGGTGAACGCGGGCCTGTTTGGTGGTCCGATGGTGCACCCGACTACAACAGGCACTTGGTGAAGAACACCCCGTATGCGGCGTGGTTCGAATCCGTGGCTGCGTGAGAACGAGGCGCGCAAAAGCCGCGTAGCTACGGCTTCTTAGCTTCAACACTGGTCGGTGTGGCCTCCATCCGCGCGCATGCTGGCAACAAGTATCATCGGATGACAAACCTCTGCCAGGACAGAGTTGCAAACGCACAGGGAGGACGTGTGGAGCCTGCACTCGACCATACCGCTCGCCGGCGCGATGCGGTCCGAATACTTTTCATCCTCGACCAGGCAGGCAGCAAGCCAAGTCGCGGCGCTCCCGCCGGAGCTGTAGCCGTGATTCGAGCGGAGAAGCGCCTTCAGGCTTTGGACTTCTGGGTTCGCTGTCCGGACTACTTGGCCGCGGAACTGCTCTCAATGCACGAGAAGTGGCCGGAAGATGGCTATCTCGACAGGGCCTTCGAGGTTATGAAGGGTGATGAGCCAGACATCAGGCGGCTTCACATGATTCGCTTCTTCTTTGGAGCGTGGGAGCAGATTGACGACTCAATGGCGCAGCTCACCTCTCTGGGGCTCGCCACTATCAAGCGAAGCATCAAGCCAGACGGGAAGATTTCTCGCACTGATTTCTTCTTGCTTGATGCCGGCCGTAAGTTTGCAGACGACTTGGCAGCCAATTCACCTGAGCTGGCTTGGTACCGGCAACGCGCCCAGTTAGTCGCCCTCGTCGCTGGTGACGGAAGCGGCGACGAACTTAAGGAGCGGCAGTACCAACAGGCCGAATACGAAGAGGCTCGCTGGGGGCATGTAATCGGCCCCATTAGCCCGCGAGTGTTGAAGAGGCTTCAAGAACTCAAACAGGAGGCTACGCAGTGAGCAACACGTTCGTCGAGCTCGTCGCTCACCGCTCCGAGAACACTGTTGATGACGTCCGGGCAATCTTGAGCCGGCACAACATCGTTGATTCTCCCACCCCACCAATCTCGCGACCGCTGCGACTGAAACACCTGAAGTTCTCGGGCGAGAAAGACATTCATGGCGAGCACAAGCCGTTCGCATTTGACTGGGAGCCAAAGCAGAGCGGCATCAACGTCATTGCCAGCGACGAGAACTTCGCGGGGAAGTCCACCGTCTTCCAAACGATGCTGTGGGCTCTTCGTGGTGAGCCGAAATCGCTGACGGCTACCACGGAAAGCTGGATTCGAAAGGTCGAGGCTTGCTTCCAAGCCGGCGACCGTCATGTTCGCGTCCGCTTCGATGTGGAGGATAGGAAGCCAATTGGCTCGGTTGACCTTCTGCATAGCGACGAGAGCGTTATCCATTCGCTTTCTTTTTCATCCGAGGAGGCCTTCAAGTCTCAGATGAACAGTGTCATGCTGGAGGCATTGGACCTTGAGCCAATCGCCGCATCGCGTGAAGTTCCGACGCAAGACAAAACCGTTATGTACTCCGACGGTTGGACTTCTTACACTGGGGCGTTCCTTTTCGATGGCGAAAGTGGCGCGCTTATCGGAGAGAACGTCGGAAACAACCTTCCGCAGCGCCTGCTCCAAGTCTTCCTCGGAATTCCTTGGGCTACCACGCAGTTTCAAGCTAGAGCGGCTTGGCGCGTTGCAGACTCGCTCGTCAAGAGCCGCAAGCGCAAACTTAGCCAGCTCGGCAACCAATCGGTTGAGCAGATGCAAGCTCGCCTCCGGGAAATCGCGGACCTGATTGCAAATGGCTCAGCTCGCGATAGCGAACTTCGAAAGCTCGACCTCGCCCGCAAGAAGTACGAGCACCTGTCGTCCGATGTCTCGCGGCTCAAGGCGGCCACGACGGTGGTCGACGCGGAGGTCATCGCGGGCAAACAGGAGCTTCTTCAAAAGCAACGCTCACTCCTTGCTATCGAGGAAGAGATGGCGGCATCGCGCTTCCTCGGCAAGCTGTCCCCTACGTGTTGCCCGCGCTGCACCCAAAGTTTCGCGGCCAGTCGTGTCCAAAAGGAGCGTACATCGGGAGAATGCTCCGTTTGCCTGACGCCCGTCGACGAGGGGGTCGAGATTGATTTCGATGCACTTAAGACCTCAGCTGTAAAGGACATCGAGAAACTCCAGAGGGCGCTCAACAGCGTCACCAAAGAGTCGCAAGACCTCAAGCAGAAGTTCCAGCAGGCCCGCAGGGACCTGGAGAACGCTGCAGAGGATGTTGCCAAGCTCTCGACCAGCGGAACGGCTCTAGACGAACAAAAGCTGCGCCTTGAAGCTGCGCGCACGGAGGGCATGCTGGACGCGGTATCCAAGCTGGTGGAAACGGACACGGGAGAGCAAGCGGAGTTGGCCGTGCTAGCGGCGGCGGACGAGTGCGCGAAAGAGCTAGTGACCGCCGCTGCCGAGGATATTCTTCGGCGTAGCAGCACCTTGATTCGAGCCCTTGTCACACGTCTTGGCATGCGCGACGTTGAGGAAGTCTCGCTCAAGCGCAACGCTCACGTGGACATACGCAAGGGAGGGAGTGAGTCGAACTTTGGCCGCCTGTCCGCAGGCGAACGGCTTCGCGTACGAATCGCTACGGTAATCGCGCTGCTGCAGGCCTCCAAACAGTTTGGCGCAGGACGGCACCCTGGACTCCTAGTTATCGATTCACCAGCGAAGGAAGAGATGGCCGATGCCAACGTTGAGGAGATGCTGGAAGCATTGTCCGAGCTCGCCGAAGATGTTGATGTCCAGCTATTTGTAGCGTTCCGGGGAACTGGACGAGCGCTGAAACACTTCCCGAGAGAACGATGCCTCCTTGCTGAGGGCAAGGAAACCCTCTGGTAACTCAACACCTATCGGAGGTGCCATGTGGATGCCAAAGTCAGTGTTCGAAACGCGTCTGTTTACAGCGCTTCAGAACGGCACGTCGCTCAAGCGAACAGAATTCACTGAAGACGAGCTTCTGGCGGCGGCGCCCGCGCTCGCAGCGTCTCCGCTGTTCGGCGATTTTGTCGAACTCCTTCTGTTGAGTTGGCAAGACCTTGACGACGCGCCCAGCGCGGCAAAGGCAATATGCATCGGCTTGAGGAAGAACACTTCTCGAGACGCAGTCATTCATGCGGTTGACGCGATTATCGCGGCCGAACTCGTCGACTTAGGTCCCTTCGCCCGAACCTTAGACGCACTCGCCGGGGATGAAGAAGCGCCTCTAGCAATCAGAGTGGAAGCAGTTGTCGGGCTGACTCGATTCGCGCTCCAGAACCGCCGCTTCACGGCTTACGCATCGAGCGGTGTTCTACGCCTTCTTGAGGTTGAAGACGACTTGGTGAAGGCGAAGCTTTGCCGGATTGTCTCGGTCCTGCACGACCAACTTGAATGGCCTGAGGCCATCGATTCGTTGAAGATTCTGTCAAGATGTGAAGCATGCTCGGTCGAGGCGAACCTGGAACTCGGCTTTGTCGAGATGGCAAACGCATTCCGAAGCACCGACCTTCCAACCATGAGCCTACGCTTTGAGCAATCGGCAGAAAGGTTCGAAGAGAGCTTTCGAATCAGCGAAGGCGCACCGCGTGCTCGGATGTATGGCTCGGTTGCACGAGCTCTTGCAGGCGCGTTCTCGAACGAGGCGCCACAGGTGATTGACTTGCGAGCACTCAACTCGGACGCGCAGTGGGTGGCTCACTATCAGGTTCCACGCGCCGGCGCGAGATGGCTCACACCTCCACCCGACGCCGAGCTCGAGTGGCTTCCTCTCCTTGCCCAACCTCAAGAGCCGACTGCTACAGACCGATTTGGACTTCTAGCGTCTGCTGTGCGTCTATTCGAACAGATTCGCTCAGTCGGGTTTCGCGCTAACGGAGAGCAGCGGTACCGGCCACCGCAAGGCTTCAGCCAGCTCACTGAGCAAGGATGTCTGCTTGGAGCCATGCGACGCTGGATTGACGGCAATGGTGCGAGCAGCTTGACCGACGCCGGACGGTCGCGATTGAGCACCAAACTGTCCCAGCTAGGAGCTCCGCCGGGAAAAGCCTAGAGGAGGTGGGCACAAGGCCGGCTGACCTCCTCAATAAGCTCTTGGCCGACCAAAGCGACGACGACAGAGAGTCCATCATCTGCTTTCGAGACGGGTTCGCCTTGACTCGCGTCCCCATGACAATCACCGAGCAGGCGATGGTTGAGCGCGCGAGAAATAAGTTGAAAGGCGCGAAGGACTACGAGGGGATTGTGCGAGATTGGTTCGACCTTCTCGTAGTTAGGTTGTGCAAATTCCTCTGCCATCGAAACGACACTGGAGTGGTCAAGGACCACTTCATCTATCTCAAGCGTGTCCATGACCGCACGAAGTTGCCACACGAGTCGAAGTTGCAGCTGGACCTGCTCGACTTTCTACGCGCCAACTTTCAAGCACCCCTTCTTGAGGTATCACACGTTGCGACAGGTCGCACAGACATCTACATAGGCTTTGAGAGCTTTCGCTTCGTCATCGAGGTCAAGCGCTCAATCGCCGCAAACTGGTCAAGTTTCGCCTCGCGGCCGCACTTGCGACAATCAGCAGCGTACAGCGCGTCGGACGTTCGGCTCGGTGTCCTCGCAACGCTTGACTTGTCAGTTAGAAAACCGGGCGAACCTCACATCACCGAGTGCTTTGGCGTCCTTCGTCGTCGACCGACCTCTAGAGACGAGCGCACGACGCTGGTGCTTCGCGTTCCTGGCAACCGAGACACACCTTCATCGCTCTCGTAGGTCGAGCAACACTTGGGCAGCAATGCACCGCTCCATGTTCACGTGAATCCAGGCAAGCCGGTACGAGAGCAGAAAGGCACGACGCTGAGCAGCGCCCTCCGCCCGCAGGGCGTGGTCGAGTGTGTATCGAGCTTTAAAGGCTGGCCGGTTGCACATGGACCTTCCGCTTACCGGGGAGACAAGCGTTCGCAGCCAAATGCGCAGGCGAACAGACCCGAACCCTCTGTTTGTTGATGCTAAGTTGACTGCCAGATTCGCGTCGCTCGGAGTCCGCGTCTTCATCAAGGTCGATGTGTCGGCGGCCTTGCCAAACCTGTCGACTTCCTCATGAGGGCCGTGGCGCCGCCTCTTAGCCGTGAAGAATGCTCATTGGCAGCAAGCCGAGCCCACTACCATGGGCAAGCATTCGCGCGAGGGAGTAAAAAATGGACTACATCCGATTCAGCTTTCACCCGGTCGGGCAAGGCATCTTTTCGTCCGGCGCATTGAGCTTCGCTGAACCCAAAGGGGAGAAGTTTTGCTGGGTCTACGACTGCGGAACGGTGAAGCGCTGGCAAAAGCAACTTGAGCTGGAGGTCGACCGGTTTGCGGCTCTGAGTTCCGTAGCCGACGCCAAGCGCCCTCGCCTAGAGCTCGTATTCGTATCGCACTTTGACCTTGACCACATCAGCGGACTCACGAAGCTACTAGGACAGTTTGATGTAGGGTCGCTGGTATTGCCGTACCTGCCGCTTTGGCAGCGACTTGCCACTGCAGTCGGCGGTAAGCGCTTTGACAATCCAACGGCGCAGGCATTTGCCGTTGACCCAATTCGCTTTATTGCGAGCATCGAGGGCGCCAACGTCGAGCGAATCATTCTTGTTCCACCCTCCACCGGTCAGCTTCCTGAAGATGGCCCTGAGGGTGACCCACTTCCCGGCGGTGCTCCTGACAACGTGCCGCCGGTGCGAGGCTCTCGTGTTTCAAAGGACTCTGGTGCATTCCTCGCAGCAGGCGATGAACTCACGAGCGGACGCACGCAATCCAGCTCCAGTCCGGCGGTCATGTGGCTGGCGCCCGGCGGTCGGCTCACTGCCTACGGGCTATGGGAGTTCGTACCGTACAACGACCCCAAGCTAAGCGTTTTCTCGACGCTCGAGTTCCGGATGAAGGTACGTCGACTTCGCGACGAGCTGCTGGCGACCACCAATCCATCAGACCGCGCGTCAATGTTAGCCGGCCTGAAACGCATCTACACAAGGACTTTTGGAGCCTCGTCGAAGCGGAAGAACGAGATTTCGCTGCACGTCTATGCGGGCCCGACGAACAACTTGAACTGGATGTCGTCGTCTTCGACGTTCCCGAGCCTGGCGAAGGACCCGAGCGCGACAATGAGCTGTTATTCCGGATTGTGCCCGCTGTGCACTACTCCGGAAGGAAAAGCCAAGCCGGCAATCTTGTATACAGGAGACGGTTACTTGGCCTCGAGGCGGCAGCTGGCTTCACTGTCGGCGTACCTTGGCGCAGCACGCATGGCGCGCTTAGGTACCCTTCAGGTGATGCACCACGGGGCACGCGCGAACTGGTTCCCGGGCTTGGCGTCGGAACTGAGTCCGGATAGGAGCGTCTTCTGCGCCGACAAGCGGTATACCCATAAACATCCGCATGACGAAGTGTGGTCCGACTTCTCCGGGTTTGGAGCCGTGATGGCGGATTCTCTGGACGGCTACTCGCGTTTTCTGCGGTAGCGCTCGTCCGCCGTTGTGTCGAGGAACGAGGTTCCCATGCCGATTGCTAGTCTGGTATGCAGCGCCAGTCGCTGCTAGCGCCGAGCCGCACAGAGCTCACAGGGCGTAAGGCCCACGAGGCACGAAGCACTGCACTGTCAGTACGGCGACGCGGGTCCCCTGCATCCAGGTTCGCCGGAGTCTCAAGACGACAGCAGGCTTACGCAGAATTTTTGAGGCAGGCAGGCGGGCTAGAGGGCGGAGCAGCAGTCTGACTTTGCCTTCCATTCAGCCCAGGTTGTCGTCGGGTCAGTCGGAAACTTGACGAGCAAGCGCCGCTCTCCACGCTGCTTCAATCGCGCGTTTTCGTCCCAAGCCCCTTGTCCTGCTTTCGAAACGGCCAAATGGATGGTGGCTGCGACTGCGCTTGACACCTTCATGTCGTCCATAGAAAAACGGAACACGCTATCGGCCGTAGTCTTTGAGTGCTTCTGCGTCCAATACATGTAGTCGTGGATGATGGCAGGGAAGGTATAGATGCCATCGGTAGGAAGCAACGACCAGAAGATGCGCGGGACGCTAGTAAGGTCCGTTACGAAGCCGACGGGCACAACCACTTCAGGCCCGGCTTGGCCTGGCCCCGGCTTCCAGCTGATTTCTTTGTCAAGGTAGTACATGCGGTCCTTGAACCGGCCCAAGTGCAGGGCTCCCTGTGAAGCGGCAGGCGCAGCAAACAGCGGCTCGAGCCATTTCTCAATCAACGCAGGGTCAGCGTAGGGCCCATCAGTTGCAGCTTGCGCCCAAGCGCATGCAGCGCTCGATGAACTGGCCAGTGCAGCGCCCCTTTTGAGCATTTCACGGCGGGAGAAGTTTGACATGCTGAGCTTCAAGAGTGGGTTGACGTGGGGTACGGGCGGCACTAACGCGATGCGAGGTTGCCCAGAATCGCCTGCTTGCCGTTCTCGGCAAGCCACTTGAGGTAGTCGCGTCCGCTGCCGAACCAAGAGGCGCAGTCGCCAAATCCAACGACGATGACGGACACGCTGCCAAAGTCGGATTGAACGTTGGTCTCGCCGTCGAGCGTGAAGATGTAGGCTCCGATTGCGCCCTCACCATCTTCCATGCACTGGCGGCCTTCAGTTCGCATGAAGAGGCGGATGCCAGGAATTCGACCTGCCATCTGACGCCTTGCCCCAAAGGCGATGTTGGTCGACATCTCCTTCGCGGCTTGCTCCTTGGTCTTCCCTGTCTTCAGCTCGAAGTCATCGTCATCCATCTCTTCGAATTCCTCGTCTTCGAAGCGGCTCGCGACGAGGCCGGCCAAGTCGTCAGCCAGGGAAATGCTCTTGTCGAGCTTTGGAGCCAACGGAGCCCGTCGCATGCTGACATCGACCGAAGCCAAGTAAGCGTCGAGCCCCTGCCTCTTGAGCATTTTCAAGAATGGCGCAGCGAAGTCGTCCGACGTGTCTACGCGGAGTTCCCAGTTTCCCAGCGGAGTCCGCGGGCTGAGCGCTGTCATCATGGCAGTTGCGAAGGCAACGTATTCGATGGCGGCAGGGCCTCTTGCTGCCACTTCAGGGGAAGTTCTCGCGAAGCCATGCGTCACCATCGAGGTACCGGGGCGGGTCTGGCCGTATTGGACGTTGAACCCAATCTGATGCTCGGCCACGTGCAGCAGGGTCCGTGGAAACGTCGAAGGGACGGCTCTCGACGCATCGCCATTGCTCCCTGTGCAACGCTTCGCTGCCTCCATGTAGTTCGACGTGACAGCGGAATACTGACTGACGAAGTTCGCCTTGTAGGACTCCAGTTGGGCTAAATCGGCTTGACGGTAGCAGGTGAGCGAACCGCTACCTTGGTACAAGAACTGAAAGCAGCGGAAATCGTTAAGTGATGAGACCGGGGGCGCTGAGAGAACGCAAACTTTGGCGTCGGTCCCCGCCACTATGTCGCGGACTGTTCGTTCAATCTGCGTCCCAGCAGCAACACAGCTTGTCGCAGGACGAGAGATTTCAGCAAGTACCCGCGCAACGTCCGCGCAAGCGGTCAGCTTGTTGAACTCAAGGTCTGCAGCGACTGACGCGCTGCTGAAAGCCAGCAGGGAGCATTGGACGGCGGACTTAATCCTTCCAGCAGATGATTTGTGCATAGTGATTTCCGTCGAAGTATTCAAGCGCCTGCAGGTAGGTCAGGTTTGGGTACGGGGCGGCGCGAGTTGCGCCCACCCGAAAGGCCTGGGTGCGGTCTTCGGGGCAGCCATGGTCGTTGCCTCCGCCGGTATAGGAGCCAATGAGTCTCAGATTGGTCTCAAAGTCGCCCTGTTTCAGCTGGCCAAGCACGGCGTGGAAGGCAAGTCCGGCAAGAAAATCCGCTCCAAGCTCAATGCGCCTTGAGTCAGCGGCGGCTCGAAGTTTGAGCAACCCTCCGGCTTGCTTCATCTGCACGACGTGCGCAAGCTCATGTACTACGGGAGCGAGAAAGTCAGAGCGCGCGTCACTAGGGTAGGTCACCACGTAAGCCGCGGTTCCGTTGCTCTCTTCGGCACTGAATCGCCCCCCCGGGCAGGACTTAAATTGAACAGTCTCTTGTGGCAGGCCAAAGTAACGCATCACCGCTCGAATGTTCCCGTTCGCACCTACGCCTAGGCTGTCGGGGCCGCAAGGTTCAACGGCGAGCCGCTCGGTGCCGACGGCCGTGGCGTACAGGCATCTCGGCGGTCCCCCATCGCTTGCCTGGGCTGCGAAGCAAGCCAGCGCTGCGCCGGCAACCACAAGCAGCGTTAGTCTGAGTCGAGTCACTAGCCAGTCCGTGAAGTCGGGGAGTCGACGGAAGGTGCGCTGCCACCCGCTGTTGACAGGCTATCGCCCGGCAGTTCGCCGCACAACCGGTGCTCCCTGCAGTCGATGGGCATGTCGGCGCGTTCATCCTCAAAGTTGGGGAGCGCGGGTTTCGAGGGGATTTGTTGCGGATGCGCTAGTTCCCCGGTCGTGTGGCCCGCACATTCACATGTCGGCACGTAGCTTGCTCACGCAGTGTCCGAAACGCTACCAGGAGCCGTCGTGAGCACCGAGACCATCCAGCCCCTCCCAGGTCGCCGTGCGGTCTATCCCATTGAGTCGGAAAGGCAGGACGGTCAACAGACCCCGGCACCAGTCAAACCAAAGATTCCTCCTTGGCTAAAAAAGAATCCGTTCCCGAGCGCCTGGCTCAGTACGGCAAACGCGGCGGTTGGTCAGGTACGCGGGCGAGCCACGGCTCAAGCCAAGCGTCAGGTGACCGCGGCGGTGACGAAAGCGACAGAGGATGCTGTTGCTATGTGGATGGCGCCCTTAAAGGCCACGCCGAAGGGAAGAGTGAAGCGGCGGACGCGCAAATGAGGCTGCCGAAGGCAAGCCGTGGTCACCTCGCGCCCCCATGCAGGAAGCAACGCCATGCGGCCCACGTCGCTGTTGGCCAAGGACGTGCGGTCAGAGCCATAGCTCCCTGATGACCACGGGAGTTGGCAACCCGCTATGCCATTTCCACGATGGCACGGGGCGGAAAACCAGCGAGGAAACGACTTTATTGCCAAGCCGAGTTGGCGCTAGGAAACGACTTTCTTGTCAACAGAGCTCGCTCAACACACTGTTTCCCGGGAACTTCAGGAAACTACTTTATTGCCAGAAACCACCGGGCGCGCCAGCCCTCGGCCGGCTCGGCCCCGGCCGCCATCAGCAGCGCCACGGCGCCGAACGACAGCCAGAAGCCCGGCTGCATGAGCGCCCAGGGGTCGACCGCCGTGACGGCAACGGCCGCAGCGAGCAGCACCAGCGGCCACGGCCAGCGCAGCCCCAGCGTGCGCAACGCAGCGACCGCCGCCAGCATGACGACCGTGCGCTGCGCCGGCACGCCCCAGCCCGAGAACAGCGCGTAGCCGAGGGCCCCCAACACACCCACCCAGCGGGCAGCGGTGGGCGCCGGCACGCGCAGGCACAGCCAGGCGCTGCGCCGCCAGCCGGCGCCGGCCAGCGCTGCGGCCAGCCACGCGAACATCGTCACATGCAGGCCGCTGATGCTGAACGCATGAGCCACGCCGGTGTCGCGCAGCAAGGCCCAGTCGGCGTGGGCAATCGCGTTCTGGTCGCCCAGGCTCAGCGCCGCCAGCACGCCGGCGAGCTCGGGGTCAGCCACGCGCTGGCGGATGGCCGACCGCAGCCCCTGCCGCAAGGCATCGATCTCCCACCACGGCGCCGCCTGCAGCCGCTGCGCCCCACGCACGACACCGGTGGCGCGCAAGCCCTGCTCGAACAGCCACAGTTCGGCGTCGAAGCCGCCGGGGTTGGCCAGCCCGTGGGCGCGCTTGAGCCGCACGGTGAAACGCCAGCGCTCGCCAGAGGT
>JACCDS010871890.1_pt1 | contig 25002 bp, 19 predicted proteins | sample 7446441 | NCBI WGS metagenome assembly JACCDS01 (sample SAMN15323445, study PRJNA562643) | freshwater metagenome | isolation source: river surface water | place: USA:Blue River Watershed | collected 2017-08-17 | reverse complement strand
GAAAAGGAATTGAACGACTAATACAGGCTGGCATCACCGTTGATACAGGTATATTAGCAACCAAAGGGGCTCAAATCAATCATAAATTTTTTCATTTCCATGAAAAATCCAGGCCTTGGATAACACTTAAGTTTGCGGAATCTGCAGATGGATTTATCGCTCGAGAAAATGGAGAACCCGTTGCGTTTTCAAATAAGGTGAGTCAACAACTCGTTCACAAACTACGTACACAACATCAGGCAATTTTGATTGGGGTTAATACGGCGAATGCTGATAATCCAAAATTAGATGCTCGATTTTGGCCAGGAAATTCACCGATTCGCATGGTCGTTGATCCTAAAAACCGAATGCGGCGTGACATTCAGCTGCTGCAAGATGAAGCTCCTTTACTTATTTTCACATGCGAATATAATTTTTCAGAAGGAAATAAACAGTGGATTGCACTTGGTGATAACCTTTTAAAAGGGATCATGGAATACGGCAGTTTACATGGAATTCAATCCATTCTCGTAGAGGGGGGAACGCATACACTGGAGGCATTTTACCAGGCGGGACTTGCCGATGAAATGATAAAAATAAAATCAGTAGTATGTCTTGAAAAAGGCATCAAAAGCCCGTTTAAAGGCCTTTTATGGGAATTAATGGAACAAGTTGGTTCTGATAATTCTTGGCTACAGGTCAAAGAAAATTTGGCCCAATAGATATAAATTAAGACTCAAAATAATGGCGCTTATGATCCAAGCGCTAACAGTCAGCCAAGTTGCATTAACAAATTTACCCATCTTTTTAGCGTCACTTGTAAACCAAACTAAAGGAATTACCGCAAAACTTAGTTGCATCGAAAGAACAACCTGACTAAAAATTAACAAATCTCCAATCTTACTTTCTCCCCAAATCCAAGTAATAAAGAAGGCGGGTAAAATGGCAAGCATGCGCGTTATCAGTCGGCGAATCCAAGGTTTCAAACGCAACTCGAGGAACCCTTCCATGACAATCTGACCAGCTAGAGTCCCAGTCAACGTAGCATTCTGTCCGGACGCTAATAAGGCTATGGCAAATAGAATTGCGGCCCAACGACTCCCCAAGGCTGGGTTTAATAATTCAAACGCATCACGAATATCAGCCACGTGTTGTTGGCCACTCCAATGAAAAGCAGCAGCAGCTAAAATTAGGATGGCCGCATTGACAAAAAAAGCTAAAGAAAGTGAAATGGTTGAATCCCACGTCGCGTATTTAATCGCATGGCTGCGTTGTTCATCCGTATGTGCAAAAGCTCGAGTTTGCACAATGCTTGAATGCAAATACAAATTATGCGGCATCACTGTCGCGCCCAAAATCCCAATCGCTACATATAATTGATTCGAATCCTGAAAGATTCCTGGACTCGGAATAAGACCTTTTAAAACAGGCCCAATAGCAGGTTGTGCAATAAAAATTTCATATAAGAAACACAAACTGATCACGCCCAAAAGTGCCAATACAATTGATTCCAGCACTCGAAATCCTCTATTTTGAAAATATAAAATCAGAAAAACATCAAGAATCGTAATCGCAATACCACCCAAAATCGGTATCCCAAATAGCAAATGCAAAGCTAAAGCAGATCCGATGACCTCTGCCAAATCACAAGCAGCAATGGCCGCTTCACATATCAACCACAAGAAAATGGCAACAGGTTTTGAAAATGCATCTCCGCAGGCTTGAGCTAAATCACGCCCTGTAGCAACCCCCAGCTTAAGAGCCAAATGTTGCAAAAGAATGGCGAACAAACTCGAAATTAAAATGACTGATAATAGCGTATAACCAAACTGAGCTCCTCCAGCTAAATCAGTGGCCCAGTTGCCTGGATCCATATACCCTACGGCCACCATAAATCCTGGGCCCATAAAAGCCCGTAGATTCTTCCAAAAACCGCCTCCTTGCGGAATAGGAATAGTCGCATAGACTTCACTAAGTGAGTGGGTTTTAACTTCTGAGCGCCAAGGTTTCGACATAGACAAATAACGAAAATCAAATATAGAGAATATTCTAAAATAATTTTTAGACTTGCCTAAAAATAATATTAGTAAAAATTTAGTACTTTTGATTTTCAAACTAATGCTATGAGCATATCCTTTGCTGAAGAAAACTACCTCAAAATCATATACCGACTTTCAGAGTCGACTACAGAGGATATTTCAACAAATGCAATCGCCGAATTAACTCAGAATAAGGCCGCTTCAGTTACCGACATGCTTCGAAAAATGTCTGAAAAGGGCTGGGTGAACTATCAAAAATACCAAGGTGTACGATTAAGCGCCATTGGCGAAAAAATTGCCTTAGATATTGTGCGTAAACATCGATTGTGGGAGGTATTCTTGGTCAATAAAATGGGCTTCAACTGGGACGAAGTACATGAAATTGCAGAACAATTGGAACATATTGAGTCAGAGGTACTCATCGATAAATTGGATGCCTTTTTAGATTACCCACGGACAGATCCACACGGTGATCCTATACCGAACAAAAAAGGAGAATTACCGCAATTGGGATATGTACCACTGGCTAATATGCCGATCGGCAAAGCAGGAAATCTCGTGGGGGTTGCTCAAGATTCTGCCGTATTTCTACAGCTTTTAACCAAGCTAAACTTGAATTTGGGGGCGAAATTAGAAATCACTGAAATCAATGCATTTGATTTATCTGTTTCTCTTCGAATTGATGGGAATGCGCCCGTATTAATCAGCCATGAAGTGGCCAAAAACGTGTTAGTTAAACGCTAACTTAATAAATCCAAGACTTCGTCTTCGCTCAACGCACGTAAAATACTTTCATCTGAGGTAACTAAGTCATTCGCCAAGTCCAATTTGCGTTGTTGCAACGATAGAATTTTCTCCTCTACCGTCTCTTTACTGATAAACTTGTATGTGAATACCGTTTTCTTTTGTCCGATCCGGTGAGCACGGTCGATCGCCTGGGCTTCCGCAGCTGGATTCCACCAGGGATCTAATAAGAATACATAATCCGCAGCTGTCAAATTCAAACCAACCCCACCTGCTTTAAGCGAGATTAAGAAAACGGATTGACCATCCTCTTTTTGGAAACTTTCAACCTGTCCCATCCGATCGGATGTACTTCCATCTAAATAGGCATAAGCGATTCCTCGTTCATCCAATGCCTTCCGAATCAAGCCCAGATGCTGAACGAATTGACTAAAGATTAATACTTTATGATGCTGCTCAAGTACCGTTTCCAACTTCTCTAAAACGGCCTCCATTTTACCTGATTCCCCCGTAAATCCATCTTCACACAGAGCAGGGTGATTGGCCAATTGGCGCAATTTCGTTAAGCCTTGTAATACAGAGAAACGTGATTTCTGCAAGCCTTCATCCTTAATCTGCTTCAATAACACATCGCGATAGAACGATTTGGTCTTATCATATAAACGTTCTTGCTCCTCTGACATCGCACAGTACGTAATCGACTCCATCTTTTCAGGCAAGTCGGCCGCCACCTGACGCTTCTCTCTCCTTAATAAATAAGGCTTAATTAAGAAATATAAGCGCTTTTTCTGATCACCATCTGCCTTTTTCTCAATTGGTATTTGAAAAGAATCCTTGAAATATCGCTGCGTTCCAAGCAATCCTGTATTGACAAAATTCATCTGCGACCATAAGTCCATCGTGGAGTTTTCCAGCGGTGTACCTGTCATCACTAAACGGAATTTGGCATTTAATTTTTGAACAGCTTTCGTAATATTCGCTAATGGATTTTTGATTGCCTGCGACTCATCTAAAATCACGTAGCTAAATTGCTGTTTCTCAAACCAATCAATATCTGAGCGAACCATTCCAAACGAACACAAGATCAAATCTACCTTACCGATCTGTGCTTGCAATTTTTCGCGTTGAGGTCCACTATAAACTAAGACACGTAACTGAGGCGTGAATTTCTTCGCCTCCATCTCCCAGTTATACAAAAGCGAAGTGGGCATCACCAATAATGTAGGTAAGGTCTCCCCTTGCTCCTTCAGACTTTGTAACAAACAAAGCGTTTGTACCGTCTTTCCAAGACCCATATCATCCGCCAAACAGGCACCTAAACCTGCCGCTTGACGCGTACGCATCCAACGGTAGCCCTCGAGCTGATAAGGACGAAGCGTCCCTTTGAAATTTTTAGGAACTGGAAATTCTTTGGTTTCTAATTTTAAATCATTGAGTGTTTTTGTCTTTAATGACGTCTTCACCAAATCTTGGTTTTCCCACTCTTGAATCAATTGAAAATGCTGTCTGCGCAGATAAACTCCATCTTCACCAGGACGTGTTTCTGAGAAATAGAATAAATCCTGGTAGTCGTGAAACCAATTATCAGGAATAATAGCAATAGAGCCATCTGGCAAGTGGAATTCTTTTTTCTTTTGAAGAATCAATTGACGAATCTTCAGAAATGGAATCTGGAATTGCCCAAATGAAATAATTGCCTGAATATCAAACCAGTCAAATTTTTCTCCAATTCGAATACTAATTTCAGGCTTACCCAAGAAGTAACGTGGCGCAGAACCATCTCCTTTAAACTGGACCGTAAAACCTGCTTGATCTAAATCTTGTTTGTGGGCGGTCAACCACTGTACCGCATCAGAGCGAGAAATCGTCGCACGGCCGTCTGCTTCCATCGGCAATCCCATCGTTTTCAAACTCTGAAAACTACGCTTTTCTTTAACCAGCGATCGCATAATCTTTTGAAATGCATAGCTGTCCCCTTTCTTTTCAAATAACACATTTGCCTCCGCAGCCAAGCCATCCCAAGGAAAACGGTTATTACCATATTGAAAAGACAACACAAATTGCCAACGATCCGCTGCTTCTAAGGCCTTTTTAGAACTAGGCTTTTCATCCCCATCTATCTTCGGAACTATCGGTCCGTAAGACAATAAATATTGGCAATTCTTTTCGGTATTCGTAATTTCAAAACCTTTGGCATGCACCGGATAACGCGCAACCATTGCTTTCACAAACTTTCGAAAGTAGTCTTCTTCCATGTTTTTAGGAATGACCACAAACTTTTTGTTCAGGAAAGCGCGAAGTTTTTTGCCTTCTAACTGCGGCTTGAAATGATATAATTTCTGATTTAACAGCATCCAAGCCGGCTCGTCACATAAGATGAGCGCGTCCTTGTATTGAAACTCTAACTTGTTTCCTTGATATTTTAACGACGGAAAATAATGCGTATTCTCTTCATTTCGCATGAAATGGAATAATACTTCGACCGCTTCTGCTTGGATTTGCACCGACTGCCTCATTGGGTTTCCATCATTTCCCATGATGAAAAGTGTTTTATCTGGACAAATCAACTCGAAGATTTGGCCACGCCGACGTTCAATATTGGCATTCACCGCCTCAGCAATTTCCTTATCTCCTTTCTCAGGATCAAAGGTCTTCAGATAAAACTCCTCAATTGTCTTACGCTTAGAGGTATTGTATTTTTCAAAAATAGCCGCTGGCTTCATTCCCTCGATCAACTTCACACAAGCTTCGTCACGTTCATCTAAGCCCGCCGCAAATTCATGGTAATTACGAGTAGTAAGTGTTTGATATTCCCACGTTAGCTGTCCCTTTTCATTTAATTGCACGACGAACACCTCGAACAAATAGCCCAGGCATTCATGTGACAATAAGGAGTAAACAACCTGAAAAGGTTTGTTCGGGGAGATCTTCATGTGCTACAAAAAACTCAATCGAGCGAATTACAAGCGTAAAACCTTCAAAAATAAGGGTTTTTCATGAATTAATGATTTTTTTGCACATATTTTATGCTAGACCTTCTGAAGTCTCAAGCAAGTCCATTGCTCTTTTTCTGTTTGTGCTTGCAACAATAATCCGTACGAAGCAGCTGACTCTTTGAGCAAAGGCACGTCGGACGCGTAAAACCCACTTAAAAACAAATACCCTCCAGGAACAATGCGTTTAGCATATTCTTCCATTTCATCCAATAGAATATTCCGATTGATATTTGCTATCAAAACATCATAGGGAGTGGTATCCTCATCACGGATGGTACCTTGCGCAAACGTAACGGCAACGCAATCATTAAGTGCTGCATTTTCAATGGAATTCTCCACGGACCACGAATCGATATCAAAACCATGCACACGAGCAGCACCACGCTTCAGCGCAACAAATGCTAGAATTCCGGTCCCTGTACCAGCATCCAATACTGACTTTTCGGTTAGGTCAATTTCCAGTAAGGCCGCGACCATCAGAGCGGTGGTCTGATGATGACCTGTACCGAAAGACATTTTGGGATTAATGACAACTTCTAGGGGAACTGATAAATCTGGCTCATGAAAACTAGCTCGAATATAGACTTGATCTGAAATGCGAATCGGATCGTAATTTGTTTCCCAAACCGCATTCCAATTCTCCTTTTCAATGTCATTATAAACAACATCGATTGGGCCTAAAAAACGATAGCGGTCAACAATTTCTTGCGCTTGCGCCGCGTCATATACATCTATTGGACAATAGGCAGCTATCCCACGATCGAGATCCTCAAAAATATCAAAACCAATCTCGCCCAATTCGGCCATTAAAATATCCGTTATTTCAGCCGATGCTGAAATAAGCAATTGCTTCGTAGCCATGTTAAGATTTATTTGTCGGTAGGTGGATTGGGATCTTTTTTACCAAAAACTGAAAAATGAATGTAGCGCTTAGGTTGTGTTCTAAAATCGATTAAGAGGCGATCCAAGTCAACGATCGTCTTATTCAAGCCTGTATATAGCGAATCATTCGTCATGAATTTACCTGCACTACCTTGGCCTTGCTCTAACTTCGTAACGATCCGTTGGAGCGAAGTAATCGCTCGCCCAGCCTCTTGGATCGTTTGACCAATACGAGCTGCTTGAATGGAATCGGCAACAGAATTAAATTTTGTCAATAAGGGTTTTAACTGCTTTTCTGTTTCGGTCAGACTCTGAGACAGCGCACGCATGTTGGCCGTAATCTGCTTGATATTCACGCTATTCTCAGCCACCAACGTATTTACGGAACCATTAATATTCGAAACTGCGCTATTGGAATTCTCAATTAAGCGATTCAAATAAGTCCCAGTTTTTTCAAATTTGGTACTCACTTTCCGAAAAGAAACTAGTAAGGAATCTGCATTCGACAAGACAGGCAATGCACGCTCTTTTAACAAAGAAGAAAGTCCTTTTTCGTTAATACCGGTAATCGTTGATTCGTCAGCTAATGCGCCTGTTCCCAACAATTCTAAACGAATTACTTTTCCGCCAAGCAAGGCTCCGTCAGATAATATTGCCACGGTTTTGTCTGGCAAAATCAATCCTTTATTGACCCAAATCTCTACTTTAATTTTATTCCCGTCAGCCGGATCTAAAAACACCTTCTTTACCTTTCCTACCTCGACCCCATTCACCATCACAAGATTGGATGCGGTTAACCCGTCGACATTATCGTATTGAATGTAAAAGGTATTTGACTTCGAAAATAGGTCATTTCCTTTCAAGAAATTAAACCCAAAATAGAGAATCAAAAAGGCCATCAGGGCCAAAAAACCTACCTTTAATTCGTTGCTTTTGAACATTTGGGTTATTTTTCTATGTCTTCTTTGTATTTCTTAAATGCTGTTGCGATCGCTTCCGCAACCTCCGATTGCCCATGTTCCGAATTCAAATATTCTTCTTCTTCGGCATTCGTCAAAAAGCCAGTTTCCACTAGCACACTGGGCATCGCTGTTCGCCAAATAACCAAAAAACCCGCTTGCTTAACACCAAAACTCTTGCGTTTATATGTTTTCGCAAACTGATCTTCAACATGTGAAGCAAATTTAACCGAATTAGCCATAAAGGCACTTTGGTAATTTGCCATCATAATATGCGCCAGAGGGGAACTAGGGTCAAAGCCGTTGTAAGCAGTTTGATAATCCTTCTCTTGTAAAATTACCGAGTTCTCTCGTTTCGCAACGTTCAGGTTGCCATCCGTTTTATGCAAACCCATGGTGTAGGTTTCGGTTCCGTAGGCCGACTTATTTACGGCTGCATTGCAGTGAACTGAAATAAATAAATCTGCTTTATTACGATTCGCTATATCTGCGCGCTCAAATAACTCAATGAACTCATCTGTCTCGCGGGTATAAATAACCTTTAAATCTGGGTATTCCGCTTTCAATTTACGACCCAATTCCAAGATAATCTTCAACGTAACCTTGCCTTCTCTGGCACCTTTGGGACCTAAACAGCCAGGGTCTTTTCCGCCATGTCCTGCATCCAAACATACCGTCCGAATTACATTCTTTTTAGGTGGATTATTCGAGGGCTGTGGTTCTGCTTGGGCAGCTCCCATAACCAAAAATAAAGCCGCAATAAAAATAATTCGAATCGCTGAAAACATTATTTTTTCAATTATTAGACGTATGGTAAGTAGCAATGATGTAATTTTACAATTCCCATTGCCACACACAAAGATAATTTTTAAATTCCATTTGGTAAAGCAATCCACATATTACCTTTTTCTCTTCATAGGACTATTCCTAGTTATGTCGGATTCCTTCGCACAGCGGGTCATCGTGAAAGATTCTGCGCAATCACGTGTTATCCCTGTTGACTCAGTAAACAAATCTCAAGATCTACAAACAACGGTTTATTATTCAGCAGCGGACTCAACGATTCTTGATGCCGCAAATCAGGTCGTTCATCTATATGGCAAGGCCAAAGTAAAGTATGGAGAAATTAGTTTGGAGGCCAATTATATTCGCCTAGATTGGGAAACAAATGAGGTTTTTGCCAAAGGTACTTATGACTCCACTGCCAAAAAAATGGAAGGACTACCTGTCTTTACCCAAGGCGGCGATAAATATGATTCAGACGAAATACGTTATAATTTCAAGAGTAAACGCGCGGCTATTAAAGGGATTGTAACCCAACAAGGCGAAGGCTACGTCCAGGGAAAAACGGTTAAAAAAGATGAGGAAGAAAATCTCTATATCCGAAATGCCATTTATACCACTTGCAATTTAAGTCATCCACATTTCCATATTAATGCCAGTAAAATTAAGGTTGTAGGCAAAAAAGAAATCATATCGGGCCCATTTCATTTCGAACTAAATGACATTCCTTTGCCGATTGGTCTTCCTTTTGGCTTCTTCCCATATTCTCAACCCAAAGAGGCTGGGAAATCGGGCATTTTATTCCCTACTTATGGCGAAGAACCCACAGGACGCGGATTTTATCTACGTGAGGGAGGGTATTATTGGGCAGCCAGCGAGCATATTGGAATCCGATTTACAGGTCAAATATACTCCAAAGGCGGCTGGGGACTAGGTGCAAACTCGCAATACAATAAGCGCTATCGCTACACGGGAAGTTTCAACTTAGCGTTTAACCGCAATAACAATGGGGCGGAATTTAACCCAACCAAGCGAACGGATTTCGCATTACAATGGTCACACAGTCCGCGTAGCATCGGAAATTCAAGCTTCTCTGCATCGGTCAATATTGCGTCTAATTCATATAATCAATTCAATACTTACTCGACCCAACAATACTTAACTAACACGATTGGGTCCTCTGTTCAATACACTAAAAATATAGGTCAAATCGTCCGAAGTGGTATCAGTTTACGTATTAACCAAAACACAACCACACGCGTTTTTGATGCAGGTACCGAATTCAACTTTGGTCTAAATCAATTCCAACCATTCAAACGTAAAAATTCAATTGGCGACCGATTTATGGATCAATTTAGACTAGGCCTAGATTTTTCCGGAAGTATATCGCTGACCAACCAGGTTTCTGATCCGTATACACGATATGAATTTGATGTATTTCCACGCGAATCAAATAGTCAGCGTGGTATTATTCAAAAGCCTTTTCTACCCACTTCCGCTGACGACCTGCCTCCAGGGGTAGTACCTGTGAATGCTAGCACCATCCCTATGCTATGGGAAAAAGCACAAACGAAATTCCAATATAGTGTACCTCTTTCGTTACCAAATATTAAAATTACGCCGTATATCAACCTAACTCCTGGGGTTTCGTTGGCTGGAAATATGTACACCCGATCATACAAATACACGTATATGCCGGTGGATTCAACGGTCCGAATTGACACCGTGGGCGGTCTACCGAAATTCAATTCTCAACTCTCCTTTTCGGCCAGCATGAACACCCGTATGTATGGAACGGCGCGATTTAACAAAGGACGTTTAGAGGCGATACGCCATACGCTTGTGCCGAGTATCAGCTTGAGCTATGCGCCAGATATTTCAGATCCATCACTGGGCTACTTTCAAGATGTGCGAATTAATAATAGAAAATTTATTAACGCAGAAGGGAAAGAGCAAGTAGGTGATATCCGCCGCATTTCGAGCTTTGATCCACGAACCTTAAGTTATGGTGGCGCCACGGGGGCAATCAGTTTTGGACTTCAAAATACGCTAGAAGCAAAGTTGAAGACCAAATCCGACACAGCCACCAAGCAGAGTGAAAAAATCAATTTGATCGACAACTTTGGGATTAACGGTAGCTATAATTTATTAGCTAAAGAATTTCCGCTGTCTAACTTAAATTTTAATGCCAATTCACGCGTCAGGGAATTTGACATCAACGTGGGCGGAAGTATTGACCCCTATTTATACGTTCAAGACAAGGCATTTTTCGATATGGGTCGGCGGACAACGGACCTCATGTTCAGTAAGGGGGAAGGCTTAGGCCGACTTCAAGGGCTTAATTTTTCCATTGGGCGCCGATTTGCGCCAGCGAAAACAAAGGAGAAAACTAGCAAAGAAGGAACGGAGTCTCAGTTGCGACAGATCAATCGCAATTTGGATGATTATGTCGACTGGAATGTACCTTGGACTTTCTCATTCAGTTATCAATTTTCGTATAGCCGAATGGGTCTAGCAGCAGCGCAAAAAATTGCAGGCCTTACCTTTCAGGGAGAATTGAGCCTTTCTGAAAAATGGAAATTCTCTGTTTCGTCCGGATATGACTTCAAGTTTAACGGTTTGACCTATACCAATATGTCCGTGCACCGCGATCTCCATTGTTGGGAAATGAATTTTAACTGGACACCGATTGCGAGTCCATTTTATGGTCGAGCGAGTAATTACTCATTTGACCTACGTGTCAAATCATCGTTATTGCAAGACTTGAAATTATCTCGCAGAAGAAGCTTTTACGACAAAGGAGGATTCTAGTTTAATTTGTCTTTAAACGCCTTTAGGAATTTATCCATCTTGGGTTTAATCACAATTTGACAATAAGGCTCCGTTCCATTTTGATTAAAATAATCTTGATGGTAATCTTCCGCTGGATAGAAAGTCGATGCCGCCGTAATTTCTGTCACGATTGGATTAGGGAAAACATGCTTTTCGTTCAAATTACGTTTCCAGTTTTCAGCAGCTTGTTTTTGAGCATCATCCGTAAAGAATATCGCGGAACGGTATTGCGTACCCACGTCAGCTCCTTGTCTATTCAATGTCGTTGGATCGTGCGTTTGCCAAAATACTTCTAACAATGTTTCAAAGGAAACTACTTTCGGATCATAGGTGATTTGACAAACTTCAGCATGACCAGTTAGTCCTGAACACACTTCACGATAGGTAGGTTGTTTGATTTTACCCCCCATGTAGCCGGAGGTCACAGAATGAACCCCTTTTACACGTTGGTATACGGCCTCAACGCACCAGAAACATCCGGCTCCAAACGTGATTGTATCTAATTTTGCGATTGAATTATCTTGCATGGTTGGCTTTTTTATCGATGTTCCCCCACAGGAAAAATGAAGAAATGCCCCAGCGATGCTCAGTATAAATCCGACTTTTTTCAAATAGAAGTTCATATCCTTTTTATTTTTAGCGTAGTTTTGCGAACCCAAAACCTAGGAAGTATAACCAACTAAGTGGATGAATAGTTTTAGAAAATCAATTTCAACTGCTTGGGCTAACGCCTGGCAAGATAAACAATTTCAGTGGCGTTTGATCTTGGCGTTAGGGGTGTTCGCCATTTTTCCTTTGAAAGCAGCTGATTATTTTCAGTGGATTCAGTTGCGTGAAGGGGCTGTTTGGCCTGATTTCATTCTTGCTCAAATTCCGGCAGCCAATGTTTCATATCCGATTTTTGGGATCATTTATGCCAGTGTCTTTTATTTGATCATCCGTTTATTAGCTTCGCCACATCAATTTTTGTGGTTTGCTTGGGCATTTAATTTCGAGACTTTGTTCCGATTTACTAGTATCTATTTTGTTGCATTAAATCCGCCCGTTGGCCTAGTAGATTTACATGACCCGATAGCAGAATTTTTTATTTATGGTGACAGCATGGCCATAACGAAGGACCTGTTTTTTTCAGGCCATACAGCGACCATGGTCTTTGTTTGTTATTTTCTAAAAGGAATTGAAAGAAAGATTAGTTTGGCGCTAAGTGTTGTTTTAGTCAGTTTATTACTGATTCAACATGTACATTATACGTGGGATATTTTGGCAGCACCAGTTGTAACTCTTGGGTCAATATGGCTAGCTAAACGTTTGATTAACGCTTAATCGTAACAGATTTCCGATCCAATTTTTCGAAGACGGAATTGTTTGATTTGTATTCAGGGATCACCTCTTTGATTTTAGCAACCAATTCATTGTTCCCACCATCGGCTAATAATTTCAACATAGACGCCACTTGAATTTCCATAAATGCGTATGTTGGCGTATTTACTTTGGCAATTAATATTTTAGGATGGTGCGTTGGCAAGGTATTCTCATCATTATTCAATAGCTCCTCATATAATTTTTCACCTGGGCGCAAACCTGTATACTTGATTTCAATATCACGATCAACCCGTAATCCGCTCAGCGTAATCATTTTTTTAGCCAGGTTGACAATCTTCACAGATTCTCCCATATCAAAAACAAATACTTCACCACCTTCACCCATGGTTGCTGCTTCCAGAACCAATTCGCAGGCTTCAGGAATTGTCATAAAATAACGAGTTATTTCAGGGTGAGTTACAGTTACTGGACCACCACGTTCAATCTGCTTCTTAAATAATGGAATTACGGAACCATTGGAGCCTAGTACGTTTCCGAATCGCGTAGCAATAAATTTCGTACGAACACCTTCCAATTGATTCATTGACTGGGTGTACATTTCTGCAAAACGCTTGGTCGCACCCATCACGTTCGTTGGATTGACAGCTTTGTCTGTTGACACCATCACAAATTTATCCACGCCATTTTCAGCAGCTAATTCCGCTAAAACCTGTGTCCCAATGATATTTATTTTAACGGCCTCATATGGATTTTTTTCCATCAAAGGAACGTGCTTGTAGGCTGCAGCGTGGAATACGATTCCTGGCTTGTGCGTCTTGAAAATCAAAGCCATTCGTTGGTAATCCGACACATCCGCAACTTTAACCACTAATTCTGTATTGGATGGAATCAGCCCAGAAAGTTCATATTCTAAATCAAACAAACCGGATTCAGCTTGATCAACAAGTATGATTTTCGCGGGGAAATAGGCGATCAATTGGCGCACAATCTCACTACCAATCGACCCTGCGGCACCGGTAACCATAATGGATTGTGAGTTCATTTCCTCGCTAATCCGCTTGTTGTTCATTTGAATTTCTTCGCGGCCAAGTAAATCTTCAATTTTGACATTGTGAATTTGATTGATGGCAAATTCACCTCCAACCCATTTATCTACGGGGGGAAGCGTTTTTACAACTACTCCGCGGTCTAAGAACACATCTGAAATCTTCCGTTTCGCTTGTAGACCAATGTTATTAATGGCCATGATGACCTGTAATCCTTCATAATTGTCGACAAATTTATCGAGCGCCTCCACCAGACTGTATACTCGAATACCTTCAATGGTCTTATTTATTTTAGACTCATTGTCATCAATAAAACCAAGGACCTGATAATTGATACCACGGTCGTTTTGAATGACATTTTTGGTTAATAAGCCTGAGTAACCAGCTCCATAAATGAGCACACCTACAGCCGGTTTAAATTCATTGATAAAGGACTCATAGAACGATTTCACTAGAAACCGCAATGTCACCATCAAGAATAAACAGATGAAAAAATCGATGGCTAAAATGGAAATGGGCACATAAAACAACATGTCCAAACCACTGTAATATCGCAAGGCAACTGAGAATAATGCGGCAATAAAAGTACCTGTAAAAACCGCTTTCAAAATCAATACGGCATCCTCAATACTCGTGTGACGAATGATCCCGGTGAACGATTGAAAGTAAAGAAATGCCCCAATTCTTATCAAGAAAAGGAACAAAAAGTGAAACTGAAAATTATATAAATCAATTTCTTGATATCTGAAATTGATACGCAATAAAGTCGCAAGCGTAAATGAAAACATCACGATCCCGAGGTCAATAACTAAGACCAGCCACCTAGAAAGGAAGCGGTTTGAGTATTTACGTATGAAGATGGATTGAGTCATTTGAACAAAGTTACCAATAACTTGATAAAATAGGTGCGAAATTTATTTTACGGAGAAAGATGGGCTTAGACTAACTTATAGTGCGTTAACATTTCACGAATTTGAGGGATGTCATTCCACATCAATACATCTATCATGGATAGACCTGCTAAAAAATCTGGACTATTTCCTTGCGGGTATGCAGGCAAGTCTCCTTGAATAAATTGCAAGTCTACCCCCTGAAGCGCAAAGCTGGGCTTGTCATACAGTGCTTGACCGTTGGCTGCATTAATATATACAGATTCCCCAAAAGACTTTGTGATTTCCATTAAACGCTCTGCCCTGCCAAGTTCTGAGGAGACTGATAGCTCCGAACTAAAGTAAAACTTCTTAGTTAAGCCTAAGTAATTCCAGGAAGCCTGAATACTATTTCCTGCCAAATCAGCCAAACTGATAGGTTTTTCAGCCAAGACCCCCTCAATCAGATTCATAACAGCATCCACATGTGGCGCCTTTTTATAGGCCGACCGTAATTGCACTAAAAATTTTGAGGGAAAATCTGCGTTCCAGGCGACGGTTGATTCGCGAATTGTTTTGTTTTGACTTTGTTTTTCAAGCGGGATGGTAAACATAAAATCTTGCCCTTGCATCCAAATCCGATTGCGATTAATCCAACCCTTTTTGATAAACATCACATCATCGTACAACACAAAATGTTCCACTGCTTGAACTAATTGAAAATAGCCCAAGTAAGGGAAAAAATAGGGTTGCATGATTGCTACTGCCATGACTATGCGCCGAATCCAGGGGCTGTTAGATTGACCAATTGATCTGATTTCATCACGATGACTTTCTCTTCCTGCTTATCGGTCATATATCCAATCGCCGTAACATCCGAGATTTTCTCTATTTTCTCATAGTCGGCCTGCGACACCGTAAACACCAATTCGTAATCCTCTCCTCCATTCAAAGCAGCCGTTAAAGGGCTTAGATTGAATTCAGTTGCCGATAAATAAGTCTCATCGTCGATTGGGATGTTTTTCTCAAAAATACGCGCGCCGGTATTGGAAGCTTTACATAAATGTAAAATTTCAGCAGCTAAGCCATCAGAACTATCGATCATGGACGTAGGGACGACACCTAAATCCCTCATTTCATGAAGTATGTCAAAGCGTGCAACAGGTTTTAGCTGGCGCAATACCACGTAACTCTTGTTATCTAGTTCTGGCTGCATTTCTGGATTTGCTAAAAACACTTGCTTTTCGCGTTCCAACGATTGCAGCCCTAATAATGCCCCTCCGAAATCACCCGTTACACAAATAACGTCATTCGGTTTTGCCCCCGAACGTTTCACTAATTGCGTGGAATCCACTACGCCAATAGCCGAAACAGACACGATTAAACCTTGAGGTGACGCGGTGGTATCACCGCCTACTAAATCAATTTGGTATTCATCACAAGCGTTTTTCACACCTCGATATAATTCTTCGACCGCTTCTACCGAGAAACGGTTGCTTAAACCTAATCCCAAAACGAGCTGAGCTGGAATAGCATTCATCGCAGCCAAATCTGACATAGCGACACTAACAATCTTAAATCCTAAATGAAGTAAAGGCGTATATGAAAGATCAAAATGTACTCCCTCGATGAGCAATTCGGTCGTCGTTACTGTTAATTTCCCACCTGAATTTAATACGGCTGCGTCATCTCCAATCCCAACGGAAGTCCAACCTTGGTGTGACTTAAACGGTTCAGCCAGACGATTAATCAATCCAAACTCACCAATACTTCCAATTTCTGTTCTGTTTTCCATATATAAAAAAAGCCGCCCCAAAAGACGGCTATCTATTCAAAATGACTATTTACGGGTTAACCAAAGCTAAACTAACTCGCTTGTTACTTGCTTTGATGTAGGTCGTTGTCGTTTCTAATCCGAGTGTAGTTGCGGTAGGCGTGCCCACAATTCTAAATTCTAACGTACCACTTGTTCCAGTGGGAGCCCCTTCCGAGCTTTTTAAGTTACTCAAAGTGATTTTTGTGTTATCGGAAGCGAGTACATAACTCCCTGTAAATTGCTTCCCGTCAAATTCAGTTAAGGTTACAGAACCTGCGACACTTAAGTCTAATTTAAATTGTGAATAACCACTCACCAGGTTCGAACTTCCTCCTTTCGTGTATTGTGTGGTTCCATCCCATTGAGCAGAACTAGCAGACCACGTTTTTTTGATCAATTCTGAAACTGGAGTTGGCGCTTCTTTGCTACATCCAAATAGCATGAACGCTGTCATTACAATCCAAATAAAATTTTTCATCGTGCAATTTTTTACACTGTAAAATTAAAAATCTTTAGGAATAAAACGGGGTTTGGCTCTTTTTATTTAGTTTCGTACAAATTAGAATTCCGTGTCCAACGAGCTTCCTCATATTACCAAATCGCAATTATCCCTTCGTAATGGGCAAGATAAGCCTGAAATTTGGATGGCATTTCAAGGGCTAGTTTATGACATGACCGCATCGAAGTTATGGAAAAATGGAAAGCATTATGAACATTGGGCAGGTCAGGATTTGACGGCCGAATTAGCTGATGCCCCACACACAGCAAATGTTTTTGAAAAATTCACGCCCATCGGGAAATTAATATGATATTAATCGTTGAAAGCGGTTCAACCAAAACGGAGTGGCGCTACATTGCTGACCCAAATGAGGCTTACGAAAGTTTTTATTCTGATGGAATCAATCCATATTATCAATCGGCCGACGAAATCACCATAGCTCAAAAGTCCATCTTAGTTGAACTGGCAAAAAAAACGATCCAACAAGTCTTTTACTATGGTACGGGGATTACTGATGACGCAAAAAGGGACATAATCCGACAAGTTATTAAACCATTTGTAGGTGAGGCTGAAATCACCGTGGAAAATGATTTAGTTGCTGCAGGAATTTCGTTATGCGGGGACGGCGCAGGCATTGCATGCATCTTAGGAACGGGGGCTAACTCAGGATATTTTGAAGGTGGAAAATTAAAAGAGCAAATTCCACCACTCGGTTTTTGGTTGGGAGATGAAGGCAGCGGAGCTAATCTTGGGAAGCGATTAATACTTGCCTATTTACATCATGAATTACCGAGCGATTTGCGAGATGCATTTATTAAACGCTTCGGAGCTTTAAACCGGCTCGACATATTCGAGCATGCTTATCAAAAAGAATTTCCTAATCGCTGGTTCGCTACCTTTTCCAAATTCCTGTTTGATCATCGCAAACATCCATTCTGTTATGCGCTCGTTGAAAAGGCATTTCAGGATTTTTGCCAATTGTACCTTGTTAAGTACGAGACCTCCCAAACAGCTCCCATTCATTTTACAGGATCCGTTGCGTTTTATTATTCAGATATCCTCAAACGAGTTGTATCGAGTTTTGGACTACGCGTAGGCATCATAAGTGAAGCTCCAATGGCTGGACTTACCCTTTTTCACAAAAAAATGATTTAGGATTTTTTCAAGAAAAATGACCCAAGCTATGGGAATATTTTTTTAACTTGCGGGTAGCCTAAACATCATCAACAAAATCACGCATGACAGCTTATATGAAGTCCATTGGGACGAAACAAAAAGCATTGAACGTCAACTTAGATCGCAGCATCTACGGGTCATTTGCCGAAATCGGAGCAGGACAGGATGTAGCCGCCAATTTTTTCAAAGCGGGAGGAGCTTCGGGTACAATCGCTAAAACTATTTCCGCCTATGACATGGCTTTTTCGGATGCCATTTATGGTGAAGAAGAATCAGGAAAATATGTTTGCGAACCGCGTTTGATGAAAATGTTAACGCGTGAATTTAAATTACTGAAAGTCCGTTTGACGGAATCAGCTAATGAAAAACGATTTTTTGCCTTTGCCAATACCGTATCAGCACTTAACTACCAAAAAACAAATGATGCACATGGCTGGATCGGCTTGCGGTTTCAATTAAAACCTAATGGTCCTGTTAATAACGTGGTTATCCACGTGAACATGTTGGACAATGACAATATTCTGCAACAACAAGCACTCGGAATCATCGGTGTAAACCTTTTGTATGGCTGTTATTTCTTGCATGCAGACCCAGAAAAATTATTGCTTTCATTGCTAGACGATCTTTCAACCGACCGGATTGAAATCGACATGATTCGTTTCGAAGGTGACGATTTTGCCGAAGTTGACAATCGCTTAATGTCTTTATATTTGGTTAAACACGGATATACACAAGCTGCTGTTTTTGGACCTGATGGCACCGTGATGCAGCCTTATGATGCTTTAGCCAAAAAACATATCGTGGCAATTCGTGGCCGATTTAGGCCGGTGACGAATATCTTTTTAGATATGTTGAAAAAAGGTCAAGCGCAGTTCGAGCAGGAATCTGACGTAGATGATGATAAGATTTGTGTTTTATCCGAGCTAACCTTACGCAGCTTGGAAGATGGGTCGCACCATATTAACGAAAAAGATTTCTTAGACCGCGTGGATATTTTATGTTCCTTAGGCCAAACAGTACTCATTTCAAATTTCCATGAATACTTTAAATTGGTAGCCTTCTTGTCCCAATTTTCGCGCTTAAAAATGGCGTTAATCATGGGGATGCCAAACCTAGAATACATATTCGAAGAGAAACATTATACCAATGTTGACGGCGGGATTTTAACGGCATTCGCGAATCTCTTTGGACATAATATCAAATTATACCTTTATCCGACCATTGACGATTCTGGCTCGGTCCTAAATTTAAAGACCTTCAAAACCGCGGCACATTTGCGAGGTTTATTGCAATATTTACTCGATAATAAGAAGTTGGAGGACATCAAAAAATCCGACGAAAAATTGATGAATATTCGCACCGACCAGGTTTTGGCGATGATCCAACAAGGACCAGGGGAATGGGAGAACTTAGTCCCTGTTTCCGTTGCGAAACAAATTAAAGAGCATGCATTATTCGGTTTTCCGCAATAACAAATTATCAGTTTAGCGACCCGAAAAGCGCCGAAATTTTCCTATTTTTGTTGTCCTATTGAACAATAAAAATCACCCTATGGATTATTTGGCAGGCCTTAATGAGCCCCAGCGAGAAGCAGTTGAACATATCGACGGCCCTTTAATGATTATCGCTGGTGCAGGCTCCGGAAAAACCCGTGTCCTAACCTACCGAACAGCTCATTTAATCGAGAAGGGTGTCGATCCATTTAGCATACTTTTATTAACATTTACGAATAAAGCTGCGGGCGAAATGCGCCATCGGATTGAAAGCGTCATCGGGACTCAGGCCAAAAATATTTGGATGGGAACTTTTCACTCGGTTTTTGCGAAAATTTTACGTTTTGAAGGAACCCGCCTTGGTTATACATCCAATTTTTCCATCTACGATACGGATGATGCCAAATCACTCATTCGTGCATTAATCAAAGAACAAAACTTGGATGACAAAGTCTATAAGGTCAACTTGGTTCTCAATCGAATCTCGAATGCCAAGAATAGGCTGATTGGCCCAGAACAATACATGGCAAGCTCCGTGCTCGAACAGGAAGATCGTTATGCGAAAATTCCAATGATGGGTCAGTTGTACAAAATGTATTGCCAACGTTGTTTCCAGGCAAATGCCATGGATTTTGATGACCTATTATTTCAAACCAATATTTTATTTAGAGATCATTTAGATGTCTTGAATAAATACCAGCACAAATTTAAACATGTGATGGTGGATGAGTTTCAAGATACCAACGTATCTCAATATTTGATCACAAAAAAGCTTTCAGCCGTCAATCAAAATATCTGTGTGGTAGGAGATGATGCTCAAAGTATCTATGCTTTCCGCGGTGCGGATATCCAAAATATTTTAAATTTTGAACGGGATTACCCTGATTTGACAACAATCAAATTGGAGGAAAATTATCGTTCAACCAAGGCAATTGTTGCCGTCGCTAATTCCATCATTGCACGCAACAAAACGCAGTTGAAAAAAGATGTTTTTACTTCAAATGAAGATGGCGACCAAATCGAGATTATCCGTGCAGGAAGTGATAACGAAGAGGGTCGAATCATCGCATCTACGATATTAGAAACGCGCCAACGAGACGGTTTGATTTGGTCAGACTTCGCTATTCTATATCGGACAAATGCGCAGTCTCGTTCGTTTGAAGAATCGTTGCGGCGATTAAATATCAAGTATAAAATCGTTGGGGGGCTCTCATTTTACCAACGAAAAGAGATTAAAGATGTTTTGGGCTATTTGCGTTTTGTCGTAAACCAGCAAGACGAAGAGGCATTCAAACGTATTATTAATCTCCCCAAACGTGGAATTGGGGATACCACCATCGCAAAAATTGCCATTACTGCAGCAGAACAAAATTCGTCCGTATGGGATGTCGTCGCTAACATTCAGCAATTTCAGGGTGTCAGAGGTACAGCTCCGATTGAACAATTTGCGGATTTGATCAAGTCCTACAAATTAATGGTGGAAGTAGAAGGCAAAGATGCTTACGAAGTTGCTAGTCACGTCGCCAAAACATCTGGTTTAGTGCGCGAGCTCTATGAAGATAAAACGGTAGAAGGCTTAGCGCGCTATCAAAACGTACAGGAATTATTAAATGCTGTTAAGCAATTTGTCGATTCTGAAGAAAACGAAGACAAATCATTGGCCACGTTTTTGCAATCCGTTTCGTTACTGACTAACGCAGACACGACGGAGGATCCGAATGACACCGACAAGGTCACCTTGATGACTGTTCACTCGGCCAAAGGACTCGAGTTCAAACACGTATTTTTAGTTGGCCTAGAGGAAGACCTATTCCCGAGCCAAATGATGTTACAGAGTCAAGCCGACTTAGAAGAAGAGCGTCGTTTATTTTATGTAGCTATTACGAGAGCGGAAAAGAAATTAATGATATCCTATGCGGAATCGAGGTATCAGTTTGGCCGATTAAAATCTTGTGAGCCAAGTCGATTTATCGACGAATTAGATAGCACCTATCTGAAAATGGCTAAAACGCCAGGCAAAAAGGATGTTTCGAATTACCGTCCAGTTCAAAAAACAGGTTTTGTAGAGAAATCCACTAGTGTTTCAGCTGCTCAATTGATTCAAAAGCCAAAACAAAATACAAATTACCAACATGTACCTTCAGCTGAATTTAAGCAATCAGATCCACTGAGCTTACAAGAAGGTCAGCGAGTGGAGCATCAAAAATTTGGTTTTGGCACGATAAACAAACTTGAGATTAATGGGGCGGAGCGGAAGGCCCACATAGCCTTTGAAAACGGCGTTGGCGAAAAAACGCTATTATTAAGCTTCGCGAAATTGATGATTATTTCTTAGGCGTGTAAAATATATGTACTGGGCTAGAAAGGTTTGCCAACTCAGAAATGGTACTATAGCCATTTCCTTCTCGATCAAAGGCGACAGTTTCCCCCTGTGGCTCTAAAGAGCTAGGAACCACTTGGGGTTTCCGGCGTAAGGCATCAGCCAAAGATTCGTTTTTGCCTTTTTTCCAAAAGTATATTTCTAGGTAATTGCGAATAAGCACCTCTTCGTTGGAGGCAGACACATCTCCTCCTGTGATGTAATACAATTGTTTCAAAATAGCCAAATTGGATGTTGGAACAGAAAAATTAAGCTCCCGAATAAATTCAGCCTCGTGCAATTTGTCTTCATAAATAAAGGCTTCGGCGGGGATCCGATATAAATGCTTCCGGTCTTCTCGTTTAGAAATAACAAACATATCACCTGTAATTTGGTCAACTAACAGGCATTCTAAATCGCGAGATCCGTCAGGTAATTGAAAGTGTATAGTTTGAGTTCCATTGATTACACGAGTCATCGGATTTGACAACTGAAGTGAAGGTTCTAAGAAACGATGAATAGAATAAACGGAATGATTGCTCGCGTTGTCCCCAATGTCTGCAATGTAAAGATAGGTTTGGCCTGTTTTATTTTGCCAGCGGCCCATTGCTTCCCAATCTCGATTCCTCAATCCATTAATCAGGAATTCAACTTTCCCCTGTCCTGCTTGGTCAACTAAAAAAATTCGATTGATGTCTTCTGAGTCATTGATTACCCAGTAGGACCCTGGATTTCTCCAAGATGCAACCATGCCCGAGGCTTCATTTAGTTCGAGGTTTGCTACCACGCCTAAATCCTGGGTTGGGGCAAATTTCGTGTTTGTCAAATTGGATTCTTGAAGATAGAACGATTGACTCGCCCAAATCAAAAACCCTACAAAAACCAATTTTAATTTACTTCGAAACCTCACTTTTTCTTGTAATAATATAAGTGAGCCGCAGATCCTTCACCTAAAGAATAATACCCAGAGCCATCAGCTGCGAAAGTAATAGCTTCACCTTGAACCTCTTGGCCACTTCCATCTGAATTAATTCCAGCATAAGTTACCTTCACAGGCGGTCTTTTCAGCGCTGCAGGTATAGTTTCGCCTGAACTACGCTTCCAATAATACATCTCAAAATAATTCTTTATCAGTATTTCAGAGTTGTCGGCAGATACAGCCCCACCGGTAATATAATTAACCGAAACGACCCGCGAGTCTGCAATGACAGGAATAGAAAAAGTTAATTCCTGCACAAATTCAGCTTGAACACGAGCCCCTTTAACAACATTCGAGGCAGGAATTTTATATAAGCGTTTGTTGTTCTCACGTTTAGAAACGATGAAAATGTCTTTCGATTTTTGATCAATTAATAGGCATTCCATATCGCGAGCGCCGTCAGGCAACGTGAATTTTAGCGAATTTACAATAGCAATTTGAGCCGATGTACCTGCATTAACGGTGGGCTCTTTGAACCAATAAATGGCATAGTCTGAATATGCCGCATTATTATCACCGAAGTCTGCCACATAAACAGTAGCAGAACCATCTGATTCAACCAAGATGGCCATATCTTCCCAATCACGATTGCTGGACCCAGCCAACTCAAAAGAGCGCAAGCCTTTTCCTTTATCATCAAAATAGTATAGAACATTGGGGTTACCAGAGTCATTGTGCGACCAAAAATATCCCGGATTCATTCGGCTAGCTGCTAGACCGGATGCCTCTCCTAAAGCCGGATTTTCGACATCTCCTAAGTCAATAGATGGCTGAAAAGTAGCACTTGCGGTATCTGGGGCAACAGGAACCAAGCTGATATCACAAGCATTCAGCCAAAGTGAACTCAAACATAAAATGCATATTTTAATTAGTCGATTCATCATCCCCATTTTCTTCAACGGCAACTTTTACATGTACCTTTTTTACGCGGCGCAGGTCAACTGATTGCACCTTAAAAACAAACTTTTCAAATTTAATTTCTTCGCCAGCATTGGGAATTCGGGCAAATAATTCAATCATCATGCCCCCCAACGTTTCACTTTCTCCTCGGGCTTTCTCAAAATAGGTGCTATCCAAATCAAAAACTTTACAGAAATCATTCAATGAAGTTTTAGCCTCAAACAAGTAATTTGAATCGTCTAAACGTTTATAATCCTTTGTTTCGTCATCAAATTCATCGTTTATTTCTCCCACAATTTCTTCGATGATATCTTCCATCGTCACCAAGCCCTCCGTTTCTCCATATTCATTGACTACAACCGCCATATGAACGCGTTTTTCTTGAAAATCGTACAATAAATCGTCGATTTTTTTGTTTTCCGGCACAAAAAACGGTTGATGCAATAAAGAAACCCAGTCGAAAGTTTCATCTCGATCGACGTGCTTCAATAAATCTTTTATGTATAAAATACCTTCAATTTTATCAATAGTATCCTTAAAAACAGGCACACGCGAGTATCCATTTTTATTAATTTTATCCATTAATTCATGAAAGTCCATTCCCGTATCAAACGCAACAATATCGCGTCGTGCTTGCATGACTGATTTAACAGAGGTATTCCCAAAATTTAAGATACCACGAAGAATATCTTTTTCTTGTTCGGTTGTATTTTCATCTGTCGTGATCTCTAAGGCATGATTTAATTCATGCGCGGTCAAGGTATACGATTTCTTTTCTACCCGTTTTTCAATCAAATTCGAAATGGCTAATAATGATTTGGCGAGCGGTAAAAAGATCAATGTAAAGAACTCGATTAAGGGCGAAGTGAAAAGCGCAAATTTGAGATTATTTTGCTGAGCCCAGACTTTAGGGATTAATTCACCAAAAAATGTAATGATAAATGTGACGCCAAATAATAGAAACAAAGTAACCACTAATGTCCCCACCGATTGAGGACCCAAAATCATTTCGGTTAAATAATTGGCAAGTGTAATGAAAATAATGTTTACAAAATTGATTGCAATCAACAGCGTAGCTAGAAGTTGCTGAGGCTTGTCCAATAAAATGCTAACTGCTTTTTCCGCTGATTTATCGCTTTCACGTAGGGCAATTCTTTGGTCAGCATTTAAGGAGAAAAAGGCTACTTCGGAACCTGCCAACAAGGCAGAAAGGCCTAATAAAGCAAGCAGAATTATACCAATGACGAATACCGAACTGTAATTGAGCTGAGGCTCAAGAATAGCTGCTAATTGAATCGTATAGGGGTCGGCGTCCATGTTATAAAATG
>JACCDS010012962.1_pt1 | contig 25010 bp, 23 predicted proteins | sample 7446441 | NCBI WGS metagenome assembly JACCDS01 (sample SAMN15323445, study PRJNA562643) | freshwater metagenome | isolation source: river surface water | place: USA:Blue River Watershed | collected 2017-08-17 | reverse complement strand
CTTGCCGCCAGCCTCGGCTTCCTTCAGTACGCCGATGATTTGTGCTTCGGTGAATCGCGTCTTCATGCCTGCCTCCCCTTGAAGCAGACTCCATATTAACAAGGGACTATTTCAGGGGAGCAGGTCAACAGGTGCCGAAACGGCATCACTAGCTGCATGAATTGTTTAATGCGGCGTTAGTTGCTTCGCGCCGGTACTTCCAGCGTTTGCTGCCGACAAATTTACTGCCGTGGCTCACGGTCTACCAACAGACTCCGCGGTGTTTGAAAGCAGGTTGCATCGAGGACATCGTAAGCGGGCATGCGCTCGGTTCTCAGCGCCGCTAAGGGACGGTAAGGTCAACCAAATTCGCCATATTGGAGGATATATACCGCAATCGATGGTGGAGAGCGGTGCCCGCGCTGGCTATGACGGCCATAAACGCAAACGTGGCAGCAGGTCCACATGACAGTAGATAGATATGGCGGTACATATCACGTCGGCCAATGAGCAGGAACGCTCGTAAGTCGAGGAATTGGTGCATCAAGCGTATGTCGTCAACGGTGAGTGGATCACGCAGGCGTATCTTGATTAGGTGTCTCGGGTGATGCTCCCCGTCAGGCCGCGCAGCAGGTTAAAGTCAATTGCATGCGCTGAATTGTCTAATGGAAAGCACCGCGTTGTGTTGCTACCCAAGCGCTGGGGGGGGCGAACATAGCCTCGCGCGAGCCAGCTGGTTCCGGCGTTGAGCGCGGGCGTATGAGGGGATGCCAGTCTTCGAAGTGAAGACTTTAACAGGACCTATATTTCCGCAGCCCTCAGCATGCATCGTCCCAGCTTCTCAAAATACGCCAGCGAATCTTTCGTCAGTTCGAGCTGCTTGCGGCGGGCGTCTTCGGTCTCGGCTAGGAAAATCCAGCCTTTCTCGCGCATCGATTTCAGGCGGCCATGCAGCATCGCCGGCGAGCCCAGCGCCGACATGCCCATCAGATCTTTCACCGACAAGCGTTCCCGCGCATAGTGCGCATTGGCCACGATCATCAGAATCCGCTCTTCGAGCGGCTCCAGTGGCGACAGGCCCGGTTGGTCGCGCAACACCTCGGACAAATGGATGAACCGCAGGTAGACCCCGGCCATTTTGCTGGATTTTCCCATGCTCCTTCTTCCTTCCACAGGTGGAATTCGCGATCACGCGATGGGTGCAGTCAAGTCTGCAGGCAGGGACTGTATTTTGTTCTGAAATGTATATTCGATGTCCGGCTCGGGGGCTTGAATTGACTTTGCTCAATGAAGTACGGCCGCAGGTATCAAGATTTCATCGACATGCGACCGACCGTTCTATTTCGATGGCAGCCAGCACGGTCGAAATCTGTTTATCATTGCCGCGACCTGAATAATGCCGTTCCGCGGCCGGAAGCCTGAATAATGAAAAGATTCGTCGATGTGCTGGTCTCGTCCTTGTTGCTGTTGCTGCTGCTGCCTTTCGGCTTGCTGGTCGCCTTGCTGATCCGGCTGGATTCGCGCGGTCCGGTACTGGTCAGGATGCATCGCGTGGGCCGTCATGGCCGCATGCTTAAGGTGCGTGAATTCCGCACCGCGATCGCCGATCCCGACGCGATGGAAACGATAAGCGGGTGCGAAGGGGAGCAAATTACGCGCGTGGGGGCTTTCTTGCGTCGCCATGGCATTGCACGCTGGCCGCTGCTGCTGTCGGTCTTGACCGGCGAGCTGGCTATCGTCGGCCCGCGTGTAGAGCTTCCGCGTTATGTCGGCTGTTATCCCGGTGACATGCGCAAACGCGTATTGTCGGTCAAGCCCGGGCTGATCGATTTGTCGACGCTGGAATTCCGCAACGAGCAGAAAATCCTGCAGGGCCTGGAAGGCGATGCACTCGAAGAGGCCTATGTGGAGCAGGTGCTGCCGGTGCGCCTCGACTATGCACAGCGTTATCTTGATACGCGTGGATTCCTGACTGATCTGCGCATCCTGCTGAAATACGTTCTACATCTTCCCGAACGATTACTCCGGTAATTGGTTCGGCTAATCAAGCAAACCCAGCTGCAACGCTAACGTGTAGTGATATGCAACAGCCGGGTGCATTAATTACTCCTCTTTCATCGCCGCCGCAACGCGCTTGGTCAGCGGATGCAGCAGGTAGGTCAGCAGCGAACGCTCGCCCGTCTTCACCAGTACCTCGGCACCCATGCCGGGCTGCAGCTGCCGGTCGCCAAGCGTTTTCAGGCCGTCTGGCGTGAGGCTGACGCGCGCGAGATAAAAGGCCACATTGCCGGCGGGTGACTGCTCGGTGACGACGTCGCCGGACAAAGAATCGATTTTCGCATCGACGACCAATTGCGGTGAATGCGCAAATGTGGAGAAGCGCACTGCCACCGGGTCGCCTGTACGGACGCGGTCGATCACGTGTGTCGGTATACGCGCCTCCAGCACCACGCCCTCGGAGGCCGGCACAATATCCATCAGCTTTTGACCCGGTGTCACCACGCCGCCGATCGAGGCGATGGATAGCGCGACCACCTGCCCGTCGACCGGTGCCTTGATCTTGACGCGGTTGAGTTCGGCGCCGATCGCGTCGAAGCGCTCGCGGCCAGCCTGTACTTCGCGCCGCACCTCCGCCAGCTGCGCGGCTGATTCCCTCGATGCGTCCATAATGCGCTGCGACTTGCGCAACTTCAGCTCGGCGATCGCGCGCTCGACGCGCAATTTCGACGCTTCTAGCTCGGCCAGCACGGCCCTTAACTCGGCCTGCGACTGTTCGAGCTGCAGCGCCTGGTTGCGCGGCACATAGCCGTCGGCGGCCAGCTCAGAAACATTCTTCAGCTGCTCGGCCTGCTTCTGTGCCTGCAGCTTGCGGTTCTCAAGTTGCAGCCGCAGTCCGGCGAGTGTCGATTCCTGCCCTGCGATGGATTCGTCGACTGCGGCCAGCTCGCTGCGCAGCGCCGAGCGGCGCGATTCGAACAGCTGGGTCTGCGTGACCATGTGCTGCCGGATCAGCGGGTCGCTGCCGGCAGCAACGAGGTCGGGATGGAAGGTAATCGCAGAGCGTGCCTCGATCTCGGTCAGCAACCGGCTTTCTGCCGCACGCTGCGCCATGTAGTTCTGTCGTATCGATTCGTAGTTGGCACGTGTGGCGCCGTCATTCAGTTCGACCAACAGGTCGCCGGCCTTCACACGCTGCCCTTCACGCACGTCGACGCGCTCGACGATGCCGCCGGTCATGTGCTGAATGGCCTTTCGCTTGGTGTCGATGGTCACCGACGCAGCTGCCGGTACGCCTTCGTCGAGCGGCGCCAGTCCGGCCCACAGCAGGAAGCCGCCGAAGCCCAGTGCCAGCGTGATGAAACCGACGCGTATCGTGGAGGTGGTGTCGGTGGGCAGGTCCGGCGTGAGATCGACTACGTCGGTCGCATCGCTGGCGTTCTGTTTCGAGTGCTTGAGCGCACGTTTGTACATGGAGATAGTCCTTCGTCAGTTGCGTCAGTGGGCGGGCTGCGACTGGGCGATCTGCCCGGACGTGCCGCCGACGTCGAGTTTTCCCAAACGGGCGATGCGGCCGTCGGCCATCACGACGACGCGGTCGGCCAGCGCCAGCAGATTGCGCTGGTGCAGCACCATGAAAACGGTCTTGCGATCTTTTTTCAGCTCGCGGACGACATTCGCCAATGCTGCCTCGCCGGCGTCGTCCAGGTTGGCGTTGGGCTCGTCGAGGACGACGAGGTCGGGCCAGCCATACAGCGCGCGCGCCAGCGCCAGCCGCTGGCGTTGGCCGCCCGACAGCAGCCTGCCTGCCTGACCGACTGGCGTGTCATAACCCATGGGCAGGCGCAGGATCATGTCGTGGATGTCGGCCCGCCTCGCTGCCTCGATGATGGCTTTCGAGTCGACCTCGCCGAAGCGGCAGATATTTTCGGCAACACTGCCCTCGAACAATTCAATGTCCTGCGGCAGGTAGCCGATGTGCGGGCCGACCGCGTCGCGCGACCAGGACCGGATCTCGACGCCATCGAGCAGTACTTGTCCCGAGGCCGATGGCCAGATGCCGAGCAGGCAGCGCGCGAAGGTGGATTTGCCGGCACCGGAGGAGCCGACGATGCCAATCACTTCGCCGCTCTCGAAGCGCGCGTCGATGTTATCCAGGATGGGCTTTTCGCGCTGCTTTGCAAAGGCCGACAGCTGGCGCACAGTGATCTGTCCGGATACGTGCTCGGCGACGTGGCCGGGCTTGCGCTCGGGGTATTTGTCGAGCAGCGCACCGATATCGCGGTACGACTGGCGTGCCTGAACGAATTCTTTCCAGGTCGCGACCAGCGTGCTAATCGGCCGCAAGGCATTGCCCATCAGGACGTTGGACGCGATCATCGCGCCGGCGCTGATCTCGCCGCGGATCGCGAGCCAGGCGCCGAGCGCGAGGATCAGCGACTGCTGGCTGTACTGCACGAATTTCGAAAAGGCAGCCATCGTGCTTGCGCGGTCCTGCGCGAGCCAGTGCGCGTTCGCGTGCTCGCGATACAACAGCAGCCAGCGACGCTTCAGGTTGCCGAGCATACCCATGGCCTCGACCACTTCAGCGTTGCGCAGTTTGCCCGACAGATAGCCGCTAGTGTCGCTCTCGGCCGTAGTCGCGCGCTCGGTGCGCGCCGAGGTGAGCTTGCTGCTGATGAAGGCCTGCGCAGCGAGCAGCAGCGTGAAAGCGACGCCGCATATTCCCAGCAGCGGATGCATGACGAACAATACGGCGAGATAGATCGGTGTCCAGGGCAGGTCAAAAAACGCGATGATGCCGTTCCCGGTCAGGAACTGGCGCAGTCGGGTCAGTGCCGCAAAGGTGTTCGCCTGGTCGCCGCGCGTCTGTTCGAGGTTGGCTTCGAAGTTGGCGAGAAAGACACGGGTGTTGAGCTGCTCGTCAAAACGCACGCCGGCGCGCACCAGCAGGCGCGAACGTATCCATTCGGCGAACGCCATCACGGCAACGAACACGGCGATGATCAGGGTCAGCGAGATCAGCGTCAGGTCGCTCTGGCTGAGCATCACGCGGTCGAAGATCTGCAGCATGTACAGTGTCGGTGACAGCGTCAGCAGGTTGGCCACGAGACTGAATGCGCCGACCCAGTAAAACTCCTTGCGGAACGGGCGCAGCGCTGCTGTCAGCGACGATATTGGCGCGCGCGAGGCTGCGATGGCGATGCTGCTCATGCCGCACCTCCCGCAGCCATTGCCGGTGCTGCCGCTGGTACGGCGCGCGGTGTGCCGCCTTGGCGCAGTGCAGCTAGCACGTCGTCACGCGGGCCGAAAGCCGCGACCTGGCCGTCGCGCAGCACCAGTATCTTGTCCGCCGCAGGCAGTACGCTGGTACGGTGGGTGATGACGATGGTGGTGCACATGCGTGCCTTTAGAAACATCAGGGTGTTCATCAGCGCCTGTTCGCCGGCCTCATCGAGACTGGAGTTGGGTTCGTCAAGCAGTATGAAACTGGGCGCGCCATAAATCGCGCGGGCGAGCCCGACGCGCTGTCGCTGGCCGCCGGACAGGATCGCGCCCTCGTCGCCAATGCGGGTCGAGTAGCCGTCGGGCAGTGCATCGACCATTGCGGCCAGGCCCACGAGTTCGGTGGCAGTTCGCACCTTGTCCATATCGATGTCGCCGAAGCGCGCGATGTTTTCGGCCAGCGTTCCGTCGAACAGTTCGACCGTCTGCGGCAGGTAGCCCAGATGCGGACCGAGTTCATCCTTGTTCCAGGCGTACAGGTCGGCGCCGTCCAGGCGCACTTTGCCGCTGGCAGCCGGCCAGATACCCATCAGCAGGCGCGCGAGCGTAGTTTTGCCGGCGGCCGAGGGCCCGATCATCATCAGCGTTTCGCCAGGCTGCAGCGCGAAGCTGACGCCCCGTATGATCGGTGCGGTGCTACCGGGGGCGGCGGCCACGACGTTCTCGACCAACAGGCGGCCTGCAGGCGCAGGAAGCGACATTTGCTGCTGCTCGGGCAGCGGAAGGCCGAGAAAGTTATCGAGGCGGCGGTAAGCGTCACGGGTATTCACAACGAGGCGCCATTGCCCGATCAATTGCACCAGCGGCGACAGCACACGTCCGCCGAGCGTGGACGCGACGATCATCATTCCCCCGCCGCCGGTCAGCATGCCCTTGACCGCGAGCCAGCACGACAGGCCGAGGATCAGCGATCCCTGCATGGTCTGGATGAATTTCGAGGTGGCCGAGTTGCTGCCGGCGGTATCGGAGGCGATCGCCTGCAACGCGAGAAATTCTCGCTGGCGCGCGATCCATCGCTCGTAGATACGGTTCTTCATTCCCATCGCGGCGATCACTTGGGTATTGCGCAGCACCCCGCTCGCATAGTTCTGGGCGTTGATCGCGGCCTGGTTCGCCTCGGTCAGCACCGGCATCGTCTTGCGCTCGGTGCTGATGCCGATGAGTACCTGCACGAGCGCACCGAACAACGCGACCACGCCGAGCCATGGGCTGATGATCGATACCAGCACGAGGAAGAGCAGCGACGACGGCGCATCCATCAGCGCGGCGACTGCAGACGAGCCGATGAATTCGCGTAGCGTGCGCAGATCGTTGAAGGCCTGCACGCTTGCCGAACCGTGGCGCAGGCTGGCGGCGAACGTGGCGTCATGCAGCAGCTCACGCAGTGCGAGGTCGATGCGCCAGCCAGCCTGCTGCAGCAGCCGCCCGCGCACCTTCTCCAGCACCTCCATCAGCACGTACAGGCCGAGCACGCAGGCCAGCAGTGACAACAGCGTGACGCCGCTGCGGCTATTGACCACACGGTCGTAGACCTCGAGCATGAAAACAGTCGGCGACAGCGCAAGCATGCCGGTGATCAGGCTGAACCCGGCCGCCTTGCGGTAAATCGGCGTCTGGGCACGGATGGCGGCAGTCAGCAGCGACTGTCGCTGCTGGCCTGGCGAGTTTGAGGGTCTGGGGTTCATGCGGATTCTCCCATTACTTGTTTTTTCCGCTCACTGTCGTCTTCATGCACGATCACGTACTCGGGCAGAGTGTCCTCCGGCGCTGCGGGCGCATCGTCTTGCGCAAACAGGAAGCGCAGTTGGTATTGGCCGGCCTGCGCGGTCAGAACGATCTCGCGCAGCTTCTGCTGCCGGAAGCGCTCCTCGTCGTCGGCACTGATGCTGAGCTTGAAACGGATGCGTCCCTCCAGCGTGTACATCGACACGATGCCATCGCGGATACTCAGCGTGTGGCGGTCGAAGTAGACCGGTGCGGTCGGTGCAAAGCTCATTTGCGGCAGCGGCTTGTTGCCAAGCGCGCCGACGTTGAAAGGACTGTTCGCACCCTGAAACAGGATGCGGCAGGTGCGCGACACCGAGTAGATCGCGTTGCAGACCATTTGCGAACCCAGATGGGGGAAACGCTCGCGCATACCGCGATATACGAGATGATGGAGTGCGACGCGGTTCCAGCAGCGTGTATCGCGCACGATGGGGGCGATGGCGTTGCACACTTCGGCGAACGCGATCTGCAGCTGCTGCAGCTGGGCTGCCAGTTCCGGCGGCGTATCGAGCTTTATGGAGAGTTGCGCACTCATGGCTGGATCTTGTCGAGGGCAGGGGGATTCATGTCGGATTCAGGTCTCACGTTGCCGTTACTCGGCCGGTCTGAAGGAGGCAGCGATCCTGCCGAGGCTTTCCTCGTCGAGTACGCCGGCGGCAGCGTGCAGCTTCAGGTAGGCAAGCAGATAGCCGTGACGCGCGTCGGACAGGTCGCGTCGTGTCGTGTAGAGCTGCTGCAGCGCGGACAGCACGTCGAGGTTGACGCGCTGTCCGCCTGCGACGCTTTTGCGCGTAGCCTCCACCGCTTCGGCGGCGGAGCGCTCAGCCTGTTCCATTGCCTGCATGCGCAGGCGGCTGCTGTTGACCTGCAGGAATTGCTTGCGTACTTCGACCAGCGATTTCTGCAGCGCTGCGTCGAGTCCGGCCTCGTTCGATGCCAGTCGTGCCGCGGCCTGGCGGGTTTGCGCACTGACGCCGCCGCCGCTGTAAATCGGCAGCACCATCTGTATGCCGACCGAGTTAATGGTCGAATCCCGGTCATAGGTGTAGAGCGTGTCGGAGACATTGCGGCTGTAGGATGCGATCAGGTCGACGCGCGGAAGATGGCCCGCCTGGTTACGGCCGACTTCGGTATGCGCATACTCGACTGAATAACGCTGCGCGCGCACTTCAGGGTTGCGCTCTCTGGCCAATTGCTCCCACTCGGCCAGAGTGAGGGACATGGGTAGCTCAGGAAGGCCGTTGACCAGCGTGTCGAGCGTACCCGGATCACTGCCGACGATCACGGCGAGCTCCTGACGTTTATTTGCGACATTGTTCCGCGCCTCGATGACCGATGCTTCCGCGAGTTCGGCACGCGCGCGCGTCTCGAGCATGTCGGTACGGGTTCCTGCGCCTTTCTCGAACATTCGCTCGTTGGCGAGCTGGTTCTCGTAATAGGCATCACGTTGCGCGATCGCGAGGCGCTGCTGATCTTCGGCCAGTAGTGCTTCGAGGTAAGCGCCTGTCAGCCGTGCGACCAGATCCTGCAAGTTGCCGGAAAACTTCGCGTCGCTGTAGCTGCTCTGCGCCTGCCCGCCTTTGTAGCGCTGCCATGCCTCGAGGTTGAATAGCGGCTGGCGCAAGGAGAGACTGGCGACCTTACTGTCGTATTTAAGGGGGCTCGGTGGCTGGTTATTGACGCTGACATCCGCATCGTTCTTCGCATAGTTGTAGGAGACGCTGACGTTGGGTAGCAGGTTCGAGCGTCCGATGGCAGCATATTCTTCGCCTGCGTCGCGCTCGGATCGCGCGCCGCGAAATGCCGGATCGTGGTCGAGCGCCGCCTTGTATGACTCCATCAGCCCTAGCGCGTGCGTCGGCAGGGAAAAACCGGCGGCCAGCAGGACTGCAAGCAACTGAGGCTGCAGCATTGGCATTGACCGAGGCAAAGTTACGGCACGGGCGGGTGGTTTCGACATGATTTTTTCTTCCGAGGGTTCCGACAGTCGTGACTATCAGGCAGGAAATATTATTGCTGCGCAATCTGCATATATGAACATCATAACCTTAGGCGGTCGGGAAATTTTGATTTGTGGCCTGAATCACATTTTCTGAGTTTTCGGTAGCGGCTCGGACGAATCGTGCGATTCGTACCTGGCATTCGGCGATCCGCAGCAGGGACCTGACAAGGCGGTCGAAAATGAAAAAGCCGCCCGGTGAGGGCGGCTTTTTCAGCTGAGCAGCGTGTGGCTGACTTTCAGCCCTTGGGAGTTCAGGCGTTATGAATCAGGAACTGCGCTTTGTCGCGCCCCGCCATCCACTTCGGCGCCTTGCCGCGACCGCTCCAGGTTTCTCCGGTCGCGTTGTTACGGTATTTCGGTGCCACCGGACGGCGCACGCCCTTGGCGACTTTGCGCTTGGCCCCGGTGCCGCCGCCAAAACCCAGGTCTTCCGGCGAAATGCCGAATTCCTTCATTTTCGCGTGGATTTCCGCAATGGCATTCGACAGTTCGGTTTTACGTGCTAGCTCGGCTTCTTTTTGCAGTTTCTCAATCTGGACTTGCAGTTCCTTGTAGGTCGTCATGGTATCCCTCTGTGATTAAGATTTCCGATGGTAAACAGCACGCGGAATTCAATGCTATCACCGACCGTCGAATTATAAGGCAATTATTAGTACAAATATATCGTCTCACTAATAATTGCAGAAATAATCCAAATAACTGATTTTTATGAGTTTTATTAGATTGTGTTGAATTATGGAAACATAATTCCTGCATTCCTGAGACAAGATGGCGATTAACTTGTGGTGCCGGTCGGATGATTGTCTGGGCAATTCGGTTTCAGATTCGGCATTTTTTCACCGCGAACGCAGTGTGCCATTGATCTTTATTCAAACCGATGCGGGTTGGAATGCGGTTTTTCTATTCAGGACGGGGTATGCAGTTCCAGCATCGCCTGCTCATGCCGCCCTTCGCAAAGCAGTGGAATAATAGTCAGCGATTTGTCGACAGAGCGATCGATCAGTGACTGTTCTTCCGCGCGCGGCCGGTGCAGCACGAAATCGACGACCGGTTGTTGCAGTTTCAGCTCGCGCGGATGGCCGATGCCTATCCGCAGCCGCCAGTAATCCTGGGTGCCGAGTGCGGCGCTGATGTCCTTCAAGCCATTATGGCCGCCTGATGAGCCGCCTTTTTTTAGTTTGGCGACGCCGGGCGCGATGTCGAGTTCGTCATGCGCGACCAGTATTTCGTCCGGCTGGATCTTGTAGAAGCGGGCTATCGCGCCGACCGACTGGCCGGAGCGGTTCATGAAAGTCTGCGGTTCGAGCAGCCACACTTCATGGCCAGCGATCCGGATTTTCGCTGTCAGCGCATTGAAACGCGACTCCTTGCGCAGATCGCCGCGCGCGAGTTGATCAACCAGCCAGAAGCCGGCGTTATGGCGGGTTTGTTCGTACTCGGCGCCGGGATTGCCGAGGCCGACGATCAGGCGTATGGGTGCGCTGGGCATGGTGGTCAACAGGTAGGTTCGCGGATTATCGGAGGCGCGTAAAAAAGCCCGTCACCAGGACGGGCTTCTCGTGCTGCGAATGGCAGATTACTTCGGCGCTGCGCCGCCTTCGGCAGCTTCGCCTTCAGCCTTCGCACCGCGCGGGATGACCGCGACGGCAATCGTCGGGTTGTCCTTCGCGTGCACGGCGGCGACGCCGGCCGGCAGCTTCAGGTCGGAGACGTGGAAGGACGCGCCATCGGCCATGCCCGACAGGTCGACTTCGATGAATTCCGGCAGGTCTTTCGGCAGGCAGCTGACATCCAGCTCGTTAAGCACATGGCTGATCACGCCACCGGACAGCTTGACGACCGGAGCGATGTCGGCGTTCACGAAGTGCAGCGGCACTTTCACGTGCAGCTTCTGGTTCGGGTCAACGCGCTGGAAATCGGCGTGCATCACCAGTTGCTTGTACGCGTGAACCTGGAAGTCGCGCAGCACGACTTTCTCTGCCTTGCCATCGATCTTCATGTCGAGGATGGACGAGTGGAAGGCTTCCTTCTTCAGCGCGTGATACAGCGCATTGTGGTCGAGCGCGATGTTGAGCGGGGCTTCCGTACCACCGTAGATGATGCCCGGGGTTTGGCCAGCACGACGCAGGCGGCGGCTCGCTCCGGACCCCTGCTCGGTACGTGGGAATGCAATAACTTCCATGACTACTCCTGTTGCGGGCTTGCGCCCAGAGGTTGTGTCCCCCGCGACCAGGGGACATTTGAAAGGACGTGGCCATTGCCGCGTCCCGAATTTTCCATCAGCCCGCCGCCTCGTCTTCCGCGAACAGCGACATCACCGAGTCGCCCTTGCTGATGCGGCGAATCGTCTCGGCCAGCAGCGGTGCGCAGCTCAGCTGACGAATTTTCTTGCAAGCCTTTGCTGCGTCCGACAGCGGGATCGTGTTCGTGACCACCAGCTCGTCCAGCGGCGACTTTTCGATGCGCTCGATCGCCGGGCCCGACAGCACCGGGTGCGTGCAGTACGCAACGACCTTTTTCGCGCCGCGCGCCTTCAGCACCTCGGCGGCTTTGGTCAGCGTGCCGGCGGTATCGACCATGTCGTCCATGATCACGCAGTTGCGGCCGTCGACTTCGCCGATGATGTGCATCACCTCGGACACGTTGGCCTTCGGCCGACGCTTGTCGATGATCGCGAGGTCGCAGCCGAGCTTCTTCGCCAGCGCGCGCGCCCGCACCACGCCGCCGACGTCCTGCAGCATGTTCGCGACCACCTTGGCCGAGATTGCGACGCGCGCCGAGCGCGGGCGGCGATCCTGGCGCGCATAGCCGTAGTAAGGCAGCACGGCGGTGATGCGGCCGGCCGACGCGCGCTTCAATGCGTCGACCATCAGCATGATTTCCATCAGGTTGTCGTTGGTCGGCGCGCAGGTCGACTGCAGCACGAACACATCCTTGCCGCGCACGTTTTCGTTGATGTCGACCATGATCTCGCCATCCGAGAAACGGGTGACGACGGCCTTGCCGAGCGGGATGCCGAGCTGTTGCGCGACGCCGGCGGCGAGTTCCGGGGTGGCCGTCCCGGTGAACACCATCAGGTTCTCGTGGACCATGGTTGCTGAATCCTAAAAGTTGGAAAAGCCGCCAAGACCGGGCGCGGGACCCTGTATTGGCGGCTTTGCATTTTTTCTTGCGCTTTTTTTACCGTGCCTGCGGCGTCTTTGCCTGCGGGCCTGATTCAATGGCAGGGGAACAAGGATTCGAACCTTGGAATGCCGGAATCAAAATCCGGTGCCTTAACCAACTTGGCGATTCCCCTACACAACCTGTTGTCCGGCCGATCGGCCGAACGAATTCGTGGTTACGACTGCAGCAAGTGAGCCAGAGGGTGGGCATCCAGTGTCCTGGTTTTCCACGCGCGCCACTTTGAAGGCACTCGCCGGAGCGCCGCATCCGCATCGGATTCCGATGCAAAAACGGCAAAGACACAGGCGCCGGAGCCGGTCATCCGCGCATCACCAAAGTCCGACAGCCACTGCAGGGCGTCTGCGACCGGCGGGAAAGCGCGGGCGGCTACTGCTTGCAAATCGTTTTTCCCAAACCCGGGAAGGCGTTCAGAAAAGTCCGCTATTGTGACCACTTTGCTGTCTCTTGTCAATTCAGGTGACCTGAAAATCAGCGGCGTCGGAACCGACACCCCGGGGTGGATCAGCACGAACCAGGCGGCGGGCGTGGGCAGCGGCGTCAGCCTTTCGCCTATGCCCTCGACAAAGGCATTGCGGCCCAGCAGGAAAAACGGCACATCGGCGCCCAGCGCCAGCCCGATGCGCATCAGTTCGGCCCGATCAAAGCGGGTGTCCCACAGATGATTCAGCGCGATCAGCGTGGTCGCCGCATCCGACGAGCCGCCGCCGATGCCGCCGCCCATCGGCAAGCGCTTGTCGATCGCGATATCAACGCCGGTGGTCGCCAGTCCACGCTCGTCAGCCGCAGACTTCAGCCGCCGCGCTGCGCGGATCGCGAGATCGTCTTCGGCCGGCACGCCGGCGATGTCGGTGACGCGAACAATGGCCTCATCGTCGCGCAGCGTGAAATGCAGTTCGTCGTGCAGATCGATCAGCTGGAATACGGACTGCAACAGGTGATAGCCATCATCGCGGCGGCCGGTCACATGCAGGAAAAGGTTCAGCTTGGCCGGTGCGGCGCAATGGTTCAGCGAACGCGTCAAGGCTCAGTTTCCTTCGCCCCAGCCATCGATCACGATCCGAAGCGCGAGCGGGCCGCGCGCGGCCTGCGCCGATTCGTCGCGCGTGAAGTCGATGCGCCGGGGCACCGCGACACCGCCGCCATCCTGCCAGCTGACATAGCTCACCTGCCAGCCGTCGCTGCGCAGGCTGGCCGGCTCGCCGGGCATCACGGCATGCAGACGGTGGTTGGCGTCGTGCGCGAAGCCCTGCAGCCAGTAGCGCAGGCCCTCGACCGGCAATGGCCAGCCCAGCGCTTCCTCGGTCAGCGCATCGGCGCTGGCGGCTTCACGTATCTCGCCGCCCGATCGCAGCAGCCACGCGCGCTCAGGCACGATGGTGATGCGCACCAGGGTCTGCCCGAGCGGGGAATACAGTTCGATATCGGTCCGGCCGGGCCGCTGCGCCCATTGGAATTTGCCCTGCAGCGACTGCGACTGGCCGTTCTGCTGGAAGCTGGCAGACAGCCGCCCCGACAGCGTCAGGCTGTCGCGATAGTCACGGATTCCGGCAGGCAGCGGCAGCTTGGTCGCGCAGCCGGCGAGGGCCAGCAGCGACAGCAGGAAAAATCGACGCTGCATCTGCTTACAGCTTCACCTGCAGCCGCTGCAGCGTGCCTTTCAGCGTCTCGTTCTTCGGGTCTTTCGCGTTCGCGTTGCGCCACAGATTCTTTGCCTCGTCCTCGCGCCCCAGCTTCCACAGCACCTCGCCGAGGTGCGCGGCGATTTCCGGATCGGCTTTGATCGCGAACGCGCGCCTGAGCGTGCTGGCGGCGTCTTCGTAGCGTCCGAGGCGGAATTCTACCCAGCCGAGGCTGTCGAGAATGTACGGATCTTCCGGCGCCAGCTGGTTTGCTTTGCGGATCAGGTCGAAGGCTTCCGGCAGGCGCACGTTGCGGTCCGCGAGCGAGTAGCCGAGCGCGTTGTACGCGTGCTGGTTGTCGGGCGCGAGCTTGATGACTTGCCGCAGTTCGCGCTCCATCAGGTCGAGCTGGCCGGCCTTCTCGGCCAGCATCGCGTGCTCGTACAGCAGGTCGATGCTCTCCTTGTGCGATTCGATGGCCTCGCCGACCAGCTTCAGCGCTTCGTCGATGCGGCCGCGCTCGCGCAGCAGCTGCGCCTCACCAATAATCAGCTTGATGCGGTCGTCGTCGTTCTCCAGATCGGCAGCGTGCAGGATCTCGCGCGCGGCTTCCACATCGCCGGACTTTGCGACCAGCTGCGCGCGCTTGAGCGTCGCGCCGGCGTAGCCGGCCTGATTGGCCGGATCGATTTTTTCGAGCCAGTCGAGCGCGCCGCGCAGATCGTCGCGCTCCTCCGCGATCTGCGCCAGCACCATCAGCGCTTGCGTCGAATCGCGTTCCCGATCCGGCTGGCCGCCCAGAGTGCGCACATAGGCGGACAGGTATTTCTCCGCATCCGGGAGTTCGCCCGCCTGCACGGCCAGCAAGCCAAGTGCGTACAGCGTGGTCTGGTCTTCCGGGTATTCCTTAAGGATCTGCGCAAACTCGGCCTTCGCTTCAGCCACCTTGTTCTGCTCGATCAGCATGCGCGAATAGGCAAGCCGCACTTCGCGCGCCTTCGGATTCTTTTTCAGGAAATCAGCCAGCGAATCTGCTGCCTGGCCTTTGTCCTCGATGATCTGCGCCAGCAGCATGGCCGCCAGCTCAGAGTCCGGGTGTTTGTCCAGCGCGGTTCGCGCTTCGCGCAACGCGCTTGCGCGGTCGCCGGCGACCATCGCGGATTGCACCAGCGCGATTTGCACATCGATCGAACCGCGATACGGTTCCAGCAGTTCTCGCAGCAGGGTCTGTGCGCGGCTGCGATCGGCAACCCGCGCCAGCTGGCGCTGCAGAGTCGCAACTGCGGCCGGCAGCGTCTCCTGCGAGCTGGCCGCCAGTTGCTGCGCCAGCGAGGACTTCGCTTCATCGAGCTGCTTGTTCGCGATCAGCAGGCCGACCAGCGCTTGCGCCGCTTCGTCCGAGTGCGGCGCCAGTTCGCGCCACAGCCGTGCGGCCTTCAGCGCTTCGGCCGGCAGCGAGCCGGTCGCGGCGAATTCGAGGGCGCGGCGTGCGAGCCGCCCGTCGCCGGTGCTGCGCGCCAGCGCCAGCATGGTCGAGTAGGCCGCAAAGGTCTCGCCGCGCTGGAAAGCCAGCTCGGCTGACAGGTACTTGTAGATCAGCTGCTGCGACAACACCACGTTCGGCGGCGTATCCGCCGGTGCGGCTTGTGTCGTCGGGGGGGCGGCATGCGCCACGGCGGCAGACGCGAGCAGCGCGGACAGGGTTAGAATGGTCGAAAATTTTTTCAAGAGAAATTCCGTGCAATGTCCTGCGCGATGCGCAGCAAGAAGCGGTCGAACACTGATTTTACGCCGAAAGCTGCAGCCGTCAGCGCACCGTCAATTGAGCGGAATGATCTGCCTCCTCCCGCATGCCAGAACTCCCCGAAGTTGAAGTCACCCGCCGCGGTATCGCGCCCCATGTCGAGGGCCGTCAGGTGTCCGGCGTGGTGCTGCGCCGCAGCGGCCTGCGCTGGCCTTTTCCGCAAGACTTGCCGTCGCTGCTGGCCGGGCGCGTGGTCCGCTCGACTGCGCGGCGCGGCAAATACCTGCTGCTCCATTTCGACCACGGCACGCTAATCATCCATCTTGGCATGTCGGGTCATTTGCGCATGCTGCCGCCGGGACTGCCGCCGCAGAAGCATGATCATTTTGACCTCGAACTGCCGCCACAGGTGATGCGCTTCACCGATCCGCGTCGCTTCGGCGCGGTGCTGTGGCATCCGAACGAAAACGGCGACATCGAAGGGCACCTGCTGCTGCGCGGCCTGGGCGTCGAACCGCTCGGCCGCGACGATCTCGCGCTATTACTGCACCGCGGCACGCGCAATCGCAGCGCAGCGATCAAGCAGGTGCTGCTGGCCGGCGACATCGTCGTCGGCGTCGGCAATATCTACGCCTGCGAGAGCCTGTTCGAGGCCGGCATCCATCCGGCCACGGCGGCGAAGCGAATTTCGCTGGCCCGCTACGAGAAGCTCGCAGTGGCGATACGGCGCGTGCTGGCCGCGGCGATCGAGCAGGGTGGCAGCAGCCTGCGCGACTTCATCGGCGCCGATGGCGCGTCCGGCTATTTCCAGCAAAGCTATTTCGTCTATGACCGCGAGGGCGAGCCTTGCCGCCAGTGCAGCTCGCCGGTGCGCCGCATCGTGCAGGGGCAGCGTTCCACCTTCTACTGCGTGCGCTGCCAGCGATGAAGCGCGTCGCCGAGCCGGCGCAGGCGCCGGAAGATCCCTCGTTCTCTGAACTGCTGATCGCCTGGCAAAAGCAGCACGGCCGCCATCAGCTGCCCTGGCAGCAGACGCGTGACGCCTACCGCATCTGGCTGTCCGAGATCATGCTGCAGCAGACGCAAGTCGCCACCGTGATCCCGTATTACCAGCGCTTTCTGCAGCGCTTTCCCGATGTGGCCGCGCTCGCCGCTGCGCCGGTCGACGAGGTGATGGCGCTGTGGGCCGGCCTTGGCTACTACACGCGCGCGCGCAACCTGCATCGTTGCGCGCAGGCGGTGGTCGAGCGGCACGGCGGGCAATTTCCGTCGGATGTGACGCAGCTTGCCGCGCTGTCCGGCATAGGCCAGTCGACCGCTGCAGCGATTGCCGCTTTTGCGTACGGCGCGCGCGCGGCCATTCTCGACGGTAACGTGAAGCGGGTGTTCTGCCGCGTGTTCGGCATCGATGGTTTTCCAGGGCAGGCCGCAGTCGAGAAACAACTGTGGCAGCGCGCGTCGGCCTTGCTGCCGGCGCGTGATATCGAGGCCTATACGCAGGGCTTGATGGATCTGGGCGCGACCCTGTGCACGCGAACCAGGCCGCGTTGTTCCGATTGCCCGATGCAGTCGCGCTGCGTCGCGTTTGCGACCGGCCGCACGGCCGAACTGCCCGCACGCAAGCCGAAGAAGGCGACGCCGGAAAAATCGACGGTCATGCTGGTCGTGAGGCATCAGGGCGAGCTCCTGCTCGAGCAGCGGCCTCCGTCCGGCATCTGGGGCGGTTTGCAATCCTTGCCCGAGCTGGAACGGCTGGGCGGCGATGCGTCGGCCACGGACCTGCATTCTGAAGTGAAGCTGGCGCTGGCGGATATGGGTGAGGTGGCGGCGATTGAAGCGCTGCCGGCGTTCATGCATGCGTTCACGCATTACAAGCTGTTCGTGACCCCGCTCAGGGTTGAGCTGTCGCAGCGCCACCTGATGGCGGGACAGTCTGCGTACGGCTGGCGTGCCGCGGATGCGCTGGCCGATGCGGCTTTGCCCTCGCCGGTCAGGCGACTGCTTGTCGGCTAGACGTTCAGATCACGCCGTTCTCGCGCAGCACCTGTTCCACTTTCTGCAGCCTTGCTGCTACGTCCGCAAGTTCCAGCAGTTCCTGTTTTGCCTCCAGCGTAATCGGCAGCATTTCGCCCCAGCGGTTCGCGACCCAGCCGGCGTCGTCGAGCCGGTGCGGCTCCGGAAACGGACTGATGAAACCGTCGCCGGCCTCGTCGTGCGCGCGCTCGAGCAAATCGTCGATCACCACGCGCAGCACGTTCGCGCAAAGCTCCAGCGCTTCGCCGCCATCGACGCTGGCGTCGGCGGGCAGCAATTCGACGCGCGCCTCGATCAGCTGGCTCGGCAGCGTGCGGCTCTCCAGGATACGGAAGCGCTGGCCGCCGAGTGTGCTGATCAGCAGTACGCCGAATTCGGGCATGTCCCATTCGCTGATGTGCGCCAGCGTGCCGACTTCGTAAGTCCGGGCGGCCTCACCGACCTCGTCGCCGGAGCGGATCGCGACCACGCCGAACGGCGCGTCCTTCTTCATGCACGCGCGCACCATGTCCACATAGCGCGTCTCGAACACGCGCAGCGGCAGCACGCCGCCCGGGAACAGCACGGTCTTCAGCGGGAACAGCGGAATCCAGTCGGCGTCGGCCATGGCAATAACGCTCAATCGAGTTCGCGGTGCCTGATCAGCACGCGCGCGCGGTCGCGGAAATGTACGGCCAGCTGCTCGACCGTGAATACTGAACGATGTTGTCCGCCGGTGCAGCCGATCGCCACGGTCAGGTAGCTGCGGTTGTCGCGCTCGAAGGCCGGCAGCCATTTGTCGACGAAGCGACGGATGTCTTCCAGCAGGCCCGTTGCGTCCGGCTGCGCGGAGAGAAAATCGATCACGGGCTGGTCCCTGCCCGTCAGCGGCCGCAGCTGCTTGTCATAGAAAGGATTCGGCACCACGCGCACGTCGAACACCAGATCGGCGTCGAGCGGCACGCCGTATTTGAACGCGAACGATTCGAACAGCAGCGACAAGGGCGCGCTGTGTCCGCTGTGGACCAGGTCCTTGATCCACGCTCGCAACTGATTCGCGGACAGCCCCGACGTATCGATCAGGTGCCCGAGTCCTTCGATCGCAGCCAGCATTTCGCGTTCCTGGCGTATGCATTCGATCAGGGTCGGCATGTCGGACTGCGGCGCATCCGGCGCGATCCGGTGCGACAGCGGATGGCTGCGGCGCGTCTCGGAAAAGCGGTTGATCAGCGAATCGGTTTTGGCGGTGAGGAAGACCACGTCGACTACGTGGCCCTGCGACTTCATCTGGCTGATTGCATCTGGCAATTCGGCCAGCGATGAGGCGCTGCGCGAATCGACGGCGACCGCGAGTTTCTGTGCGCCTTCGGCGACGCGCGTCTCGACCAGCGCGCGCAGCAGGGCCGGCGGCAGATTGTCGACACAGAAGTAACCGGCGTCTTCGAGTGCGTTCAGGCCGACCGATTTGCCGGACCCCGAGATGCCGGTAAGAAGAATGATGCGCATCGCTGCATCATAGCGGAAAGCAAGCTGTACAGGATGCGCTTACTCTTCGCCCATCGCGCGCTGCTGCCGCTCCATGAAATTGGCCAGCGTGTCGATGCCGCGCATTTGCAGGATAGTGTTGCGCACGGCGGCTTCCAGCAGCACGGCGATGTTGCGGCCGGCCTCGACCGGAATCACAACTTTGCGGATCGGCAGGCCCAGCACATCCTGCGTCTGCTGGTTCAGCGGCAGGCGCTCGTAGTTTTCCTCGAGCGTCTTGCGGCGCACGAGATGCACGATCAGCTTAAGCCGCATCTTGCGGCGCACGGCGGTCTCGCCGAAGATGGCCTTGATGTCGAGCAGGCCGAGGCCGCGCACTTCGAGCAGGTTCTGCAGCAGCGGCGGGCAGCGGCCCTCGATCATGTTGGGCGCAATGCGCGCGAATTCCACAGCGTCGTCGGCGACCAGTCCGTGGTCGCGCGAGATCAGTTCGAGGCCGAGTTCGCTCTTGCCCAGCCCCGATTCACCGGTGATCAGCACGCCGACGCCCAGCACGTCCATGAACACGCCGTGCATGGTCACGCGCATGGCCAGCTTCTTCGACAGGTAGACGCGCAGATAGTCGATCACCTGCGCTGCCGGCAGCGGCGTGGTCAGCAGCGGAATATTGTGCTCGTTGCAGACCTTGACGATATACGGATGCGGGTCCAGCGACTGCGCGATGATGAAGGCCGGCGGCGAGCCGGCGACCAGTTCGCGGGTCTGGAATACGCGGCTGTTTTCCGACAGCCGCAGCAGGTAGTCGATTTCCTGCTGTCCGAACACCTGAATGCGGCCCGGATGGATCAGGTTCAGGTGGCCGATCTGGTCGGCGGCCGATGCGGCGTCGCCATAGATGACGCGCCTGCCTCCCGCTTCGCCGGCCAGCCAGCCTAATCGCAGCGAATCGCGATTGTCTTCGACCAGTTCCTGTATCGACAGCGGGATATTGGAGGGCATGTCAGGCTGCGCTGCGCTCGGACGGCTGCCAGTTCACCAGCCGTTCATGCAGGGCCGACGCATTGGCGTCCTCGGACATCGCGAGGCGGAAGGCCTTGTCGGAGAACATCTCGGCTATCTCCGACAGAATTTCCAGATGCTGCTGGGTGACGTTGTCCGGAATAAGCAGGAAAATCAGCAGCTTGACTGGCTCGCCATCGGGCGACTCGAAGGGAATAGGCTCTGAAAGCCGTACGAAGGCGGCCAGCGGCGCCTTCAATCCGCGGATGCGGCCGTGCGGGACGGCGACCCCGTGGCCCAGTCCGGTGGAGCCGAGCCGCTCCCGCGCGAACAGGTTGTCCGACACGGTCGAGCGGGCGATTCCGCAGTTGTTTTCGAAAATCAGTCCCGCCTGCTCGAAAGCGCGCTTCTTGCTGGAGCACTCCAGGTCGAGCACGACATTCGTCACGGGCAGGATTTGGCTGAATTGGTTCATGATGCGTTGCACAATAAATCCCTCGCCCGGCATTATAGGAGCTTTCCGGCGGCCTGGCGAAGCAAAGTCGGTGACGGTCTCTGGGTCTTTGTGGGCGCTCTTGCTGCAATGGCAAAATCGCAATTGTCGTTATCCGGTCCGGACTGCTGTCCGGGCGGTAAATCTATACCTGACCACTGCTGATAGCAATTGATTTGATGCCCGGGCTTGCGCAAAGTTGACCCGGCGACCATGAGCTTATTGCCGAGCGTTACGGGCGTTCGACGGCATTGCCGACAGCGGGAAGTTGGCGCGCCACGGATTGATGTCGATGCCGCCTCGCCGCGTATAGCGTGCGCTCACTAACAGCTTGGTCGGGTGGCACTGGCGCAGGATGTCGGTAAAGATGCGTTCAACGCAGTGCTCATGGAAACCCTGATGCTGGCGAAAGCCGATCAGGTACTTCAGCAGGCCTTCCTGGTCGATAGGCTGGCCGACATAGCGAATTTGCACGCTGGCCCAGTCCGGCTGGTTGGTGACCGGGCAATTCGACTTCAGCAGGTGAGACAGCAGCGTTTCCTCGACCGGCGCCTCTTCGGCGTTCGTTTTCAGCAGCAGGGTGTCAGGCTCGTAGCGGTCGACTTCGATGTCGAGGCGGTCCAGCAGCAAGCCGTCGAGTTCGCCCATCTGCAGCTTGCCGAAATCCGCCGCCGGCACCAGCTTCAGCTGGATAGCGGCGCCGAACGCGGCCGACAGGTCCGCGCGCAGCAGCTCGGCAACCGCTTCGGGGCCGGCGAGCCGGGCCTGGTTCAGCGAGTTGAAATACAGCTTCATCGACTTTGATTCGACGATGTTCGGCGTATCCGCCGGCACCATCAGCGTCGCGATGCCGACCTGCGGCTTGCCGCGCATGTTCAGCCAGGACATCTCGTAGGCGTTCCACACATCCATGCCGAAGAAGGGCAGCGTGCCCGACAAATTCAGCTCGGCGCGCTTGTCGGCGCGCGGGATGGGGAACAGCAGCGACGCGTCGTAAGTGTCGCGATAAGCGGTGGGTTTGCCGAGCGGCGAGTCGGCCGGGGAATGCGGATTCATTTACAGGAACAGCTTGTAGGCAGGGTTTTCACTTTCATCCCACGCACGATACCCCAGCGTGGAAAGGAACGCACGGAAGGCCTTCATCTCTTTCTTCGGCACCTGCAGCCCGACCAGCACGCGACCGACGTCGCCGCCCTGGCTGCGGTAGTGGAAGAGGCTGATATTCCAGTTCGGCGCCAGACTGTCGAGGAAGCGCATCAGCGCGCCCGGGCGCTCCGGGAATTCGAAGCGGTACAGCAGCTCGTCACGCGCCAGCGCGCTCTTGCCGCCCACCAGATGGCGGATGTGCAATTTCGCCAGTTCGTCATGCGTGAGGTCGAGGGTCTTGAAGCCCTGCTTCTCGAACTGCTTGCAGATCTTGCCCGGCTCGTCGCGGTTCGCCACCTGCAGGCCGACGAACACATGCGCTTTTTTCTCGTCGCTGATGCGGTAGTTAAATTCCGTCACAGCGCGCGCGCCGACCAGACGGCAGAAACGCCTGAAGCTGCCACGTTCTTCCGGGATCGTGACGGCGAACACGGCTTCGTGTGCCTCTCCGACTTCGGCGCGCTCGGCGACGAAACGCAGGCGGTCGAAATTCATGTTCGCGCCGCAGGCGATCGCCACCAGCGTCTCGCCGCGCACGGGCTTGCGCGATTTTGCCGCGCGTTCCACATAGGCTTTCGCGCCGGCGACCGCGAGCGCACCGGCCGGCTCCAGAATGCTGCGGGTGTCGGTGAACACATCCTTGATCGCCGCGCACACGTCATCGGTGTTGACCAGGATGATCTCGTCCACCACTTCCTTCGCCAGCCGGAAGGTCTCTTCGCCGACCAGCTTGACTGCGGTGCCGTCCGAGAACAGGCCGACGTCGTTCAGCGTCACACGCCGTCCTGCCTTCAGCGAGCGCGCCATCGCGTCCGAGTCGGTGGTCTGTACGCCGATCACCCTGATGTCGGGGCGCACTGCCTTGATATAGGCGCCAACGCCGGCGATCAGGCCGCCGCCGCCGATGGCGACGAACACCGCATGAATCGGCCCCGAGTGCTGGCGCAGGATTTCCATCGCGATGGTTCCCTGTCCGGCGATTACGTCGGGATCGTCGAAGGGGTGCACGAAGGTCAGCTTTTCCTTCTTCTCCAGCTTCAGCGCGTGCTGGTACGCATCGGAATACGAATCCCCGGCCAGCACCACCTCGCCGCCGCGCGCACGCACCGCGTCGATTTTCACCTGCGGCGTAGTGGTCGGCATCACGATCACGGCGCGGCAGCCCAGCGTTTTCGCCGACAGTGCGACGCCCTGCGCATGATTGCCGGCCGAAGCGCAGATCACGCCGCGTTTCAGCTGCGCCGGGGTCAGATGGGCCATCTTGTTGTACGCTCCGCGCAGCTTGAAGCTGAACACGCTCTGCATGTCCTCGCGCTTGAAGTAGATGCGGTTGCCCGTACGCTCGGACAGCGCCGGGGCCAGTTCCAGCGGCGTTTCGATCGCGACGTCATAAACGCGCGAAGTCAGGATTTTTTTCAGATAATCGGTGCTCATGGTGATTGATTATAAAGGACGCCCCTTGCTTCACTTCAGCCCGTCCGGGTGCCCATGCTGTCCGATCTGCTGAGCGCAACGCTGGCCGCGCTGGCCTTGCCGACGGTAGGCCTGCCGGCGCTGTTCGTCGTCAGCCTGGTGTCGGCGACGCTGCTGCCGATGGGCTCCGAGCCGGCGCTGTTCGCCGTGGTGAAGGCCAATCCCGACCTGTGGTGGCCGGCGCTGGCCGTCGCCACCGTGGGCAACACCGTGGGTGGCGCGATCAACTATGCGCTGGGCTACGGCGCGAACAAGGCTTTCACGCATGAGCGCCAGAGCCGCTGGTTCGGCTGGCTGCAGCGCTTCGGTCCGAAGACCTTGCTATTGGCATGGGTGCCGGTGATCGGAGATCCGCTGTGCGCGCTGGCCGGCTGGCTCGAACTGCCCTTCTGGCGCTGCGTGTTCTGGATGGCTGCCGGCAAGCTGCTGCGTTACCTGAGCGTCACGCTGGTCTTGCTCGAGATACCGGACAGCTTCTGGCACCGGCTGCTGATGCTGTGGTGACGACCGAAAACCCCTGTCAAAGTCAGGGCTTACGCGCGCGTCTTGTGCGGCGCAATACGTTAAAATGCTTTTTTAGTTTCTCAGGCATTGTTCCCTCTGATGAACGCCCCCGCGCAAATCCAAGCCTTGCTCACCGACGCGCCTGAAGGCAGCCAGCCGGCACGCCTGCGCGAGATTCCTTACAACTACACGTCTTTCTCCGATCGCGAAATCGTGATCCGCCTGCTCGGCGACACCGCGTGGGACCTGATCTCCCAGCTGCGCAGCCTGCGCCAGACCGGCCGCTCCGCGCGCATGTTGTACGAAGTGCTTGGCGATATCTGGGTCGTGCGCCGCAATCCCTACCTGCAGGACGACCTGCTCGACAATCCTTCGCGTCGCGAATCACTGATCGATGCGCTGTATCACCGGCTCAATGAGGTTGATCGCCGCCGCACGGTTGCCGAGGATGACGAGACGCTCGAACCCGAAATCCGGCAGCGCAAGCAGCATGTCGGCACCCTGGTCGAGCTGGCTCGGCAGGCGGTCAAGGACTTCGCGGCCGAGTTCAAGCAGATGCAGGAGCTGCGTCGGCGTACGAAGCGCACGCTGGGCCGCTACACCGCTGCCGACAACATCAAGTTCGATGGCCTGTCGCGCGTGTCCCATGTCACCGATGCGACCGACTGGCGCGTCGAGTACCCGTTCGTCGTGCTGACGCCGGATTCCGAAGACGAAATGGCCGGCCTGGTAAAGGGCTGCATCGAACTCGGCCTGACCATCATTCCGCGCGGCGGCGGCACCGGCTACACCGGCGGCGCGATTCCGCTCACGCCGATGTCAGCGGTGATCAACACCGAAAAGCTCGAAGACCTCGGCGCGGTCGAGATGACCCGGCTGCCCGGCGTCGACCGCGACTACGCGACGATTTATTCCGGCGCCGGCGTCGTCACCAAGCGCGTGTCCGACGCCGCCGAGAAGGCCGGCTTCGTGTTCGCGGTCGACCCAACCTCGGCCGAGGCTTCCTGCATCGGCGGCAACATCGCGATGAACGCCGGCGGCAAGAAGGCCGTGCTGTGGGGCACCGCCCTCGACAACCTGGCCTGGTGGAAGATGGTCACGCCGGATGGCGACTGGCTGGAGGTGGAGCGCCTCAACCACAACTTCGGCAAGATCCACGATCAGCCCACCGTTGAATTCCGCCTGCGCCGCTTCGACCCCAAGGGCGAAACCCTGCTGTCCGAAGAAATCCTCAGCATGCCCGGCGCTGCCTGCCGCAAGGTGGGCCTGGGCAAGGACGTGACCGACAAGTTCCTGGGCGGCCTGCCCGGCGTCCAG
>JACCDS010438187.1_pt1 | contig 25012 bp, 20 predicted proteins | sample 7446441 | NCBI WGS metagenome assembly JACCDS01 (sample SAMN15323445, study PRJNA562643) | freshwater metagenome | isolation source: river surface water | place: USA:Blue River Watershed | collected 2017-08-17 | reverse complement strand
TGTTCGCAGATTCCGAAAGCTATACTTTTTTAGGTCTACTGGGCGGCAAATATGCCTTCAACCATTGCACCTTTGGCGAATATTCGTGCATCGCTTCCAGAACCGATGGTCATTTCGCCATCACAAACACCTTGAGAAATGGCAATGGTGTTCTGCTAAAGCACACTTCCCTGGATTGCGAAATGTACAATTCCATTGTTTACGGCTACAACAAAGAGGAACTAGAAATTGATCAAACCAACCTGTCGCCCTTCAATTTCAACGCCGAAAACAATTTGCTAAAATCCCAAAACCCCAACGGCATTCTCATCAAACCCAATACCCTCAACAAGGACCCCAAATTCCTGGATACCGATCGAGGCAACTACCAAATTGATTCCACATCTGCGGCCTACAAAAAAGCCTCAACCTTCGGCACACCCATCCCAATCGATCTCCTCGGCAAAACACGAAAATCAACGTCAGACTTGGGTTGCTACGAAAAACTCCCTTAATCGCAAGCGATTACAGTCAACCTTTATTTTCTGCGCGAAGCAAAAAATCGCTTCATCAAATCGCTACATTGCTCGGCCATCACCCCAGAAACCAACGCCGTTTTACCCAGCAATTGTGCATCCAATCGACTAAACCCGAATTTCGGCTCAGAAGCGCCCCAAACAATCTTGCCCAACCTAGACCATTGAATGGCACCTGCACACATTACACAGGGCTCTATGGTGATGTACATCGTGCAATCAGATAGATATTTACCATTCACTGAATTGGATGCAGCCGTAATCGCCAACATTTCCGCATGCGCCGTAACATCCTGCAACTTTTCCGTTTGATTGTATCCTTTGCCAATAATTCTATTTTCATATACAACCAACGCACCTATGGGAATCTCTTCTTCCTCATATGCCTGCATCGCCAATTCTATGGCCTTGGCCATGAAATATTCATCCGTAAAAACTTCCATCAAATCAACAATAATTTTCCTGCACAAACCTACATTTTTTACGCAACTTTGTTATACTAATCATGCGTGTAGGAATTGTTTGTTATCCCACCTTCGGTGGAAGCGGAGTGTTGGCCACAGAATTGGGAAAAGCACTCGCCAATAAAGGACATGAAGTCCACTTCATCAGTTATAACCAACCCGCAAGATTGGATTTTTTCAGCGAAAATGTCTTCTATCACGAAGTCAACATCGCCAAATACCCCCTATTTGAATACGCACCCTACGAAACCGCATTGGCCGGCAAAATGGTAGATATCGTGCAATCAGCGCACCTGGATGTGTTGCACGTACATTATGCCATCCCACATGCATCAGCGGCCCTGTTGGCAAAACAAATTCTCCAGCAAAAAGGCATTACCATTCCCGTTGTTACTACACTTCATGGAACAGATATCACCCTAGTTGGCAGAGAAGTTACCTATGAGCACGTGGTGAGCTGGAGCATCAATCAGTCCGATGCCGTAACCGCAGTATCCAATAAACTCAAAGAAGAAACCCTTGAACATTTTGATATCACCCGCGAAATTGACGTCATCCCCAATTTCATCGATTTCAATCGATTCAATAAAAAACCCCGCGAACACTTCAAACAAATGATTGCACCAAACGGGGAAAAAATCATCATCCACACCTCAAACTTCCGCAAAGTGAAACGCGTGGAAGATGTAGTGGCCATATTTAGTAGAATCATCAAAGAAATTCCAGCCAAATTGCTCCTCATCGGCGATGGCCCAGAAAGATCTCATATCGAAAAAGTCTGCAGAGAACACAAAACCTGTGATTGGGTTACCTTCCTCGGAAAACAAGAAGCCATAGAAGAAATTCTCAGCATTGGCGATTTGTTTGTGCTGCCCTCCGAATCAGAAAGCTTTGGCTTGGCCGCGCTAGAAGCCATGGCCTGTGAAGTACCCGTAATTAGCTCCAATGCTGGCGGTATTCCCGAAGTAAACATCAACGGCGTGACTGGTTTTCTTTCCGATGTGGGCGATGTAGATAGCATGGCTCAAAATGCCATCACCCTGCTCAAAGACCCTGAAATGCTGAAAACTTTTCGCAAAAATGCATTGAAACAAGCGCACAACTTCGACCTTAAAACCATTCTCCTTCAATACGAAGCGGTTTACAACAGGGTGGTAAATCAATAATTTTCTTTCAAAAACTTGAGCGCCAATCCAATTTGGTTCTCCACCGTCTTGGGTGAAATATCCATCAATTCTGCAATCTCTTTGTAGCTCAATTCATGCATCCGACTAAACAAAAAAACCTGCTTGCATTTGGTGGGTAACTTATCGATCAATTGATTGATTTTTGCCGTTGATTCCTTCGCCTCTAAATGCTCCAAGGCATTAAAATCCTTGCTTGCTACCGGCATTTCATCTTTCATCGAATCAAATGGCAATCGCGTTCTCTTGATTTGATTCAAACTCCGATTCTTAACCGCTCTAAACAGATAACTCTTTAGCGCTTCCATCCCCAACAAATCACTGTGCCTCTCCCAAATGGCAATAAATACATCGTTTACAACCTCTTCAGCATCCGTCACACTCCGCGTAATCGACAATGCAAACTGCATCAACGCGGGTCTGTACTTCTTATAAATTTCCTCAAAAGTAGGTTGCTGGCTCAATGGAATTATTTGCTATTCTATGCAAAATAACAAAACAGTCAGCACATTACCCGTTGCAACCCATCAATTCCCAACGTCACTCAGAAATTGAATGTGCATAAGTTCGAGTTCCTCATGACTAAAATCGCCCTCAAAGTAGGCCACCGCTTTATCGATATCTGCCTCATCCGTGGTCTTGAAATACGCCAAAACCTCGGCCTGTAAATCCTCCTCCAAAAACTGATTCAAAAAATATCGCAGATTCAACTTGGTTCCGGAATTCACGATTTGCTCCAATTCGTGCAACAACTCATCAAAACTGATACCCAATTGCTTGGCGATATCCGGCAAATCCACCTTTTTATCGATGTTCAAAATGATATTCACCCGCTTCGCAGATCTTTCAGAATTGCCCTTCAGCACAATATCTTGAGGCCTTTCTATCTGATTCTCCTTCACAAAATCCGATATATAAGAAACAAACGGCTCACCAAATTTCATGGCCTTGTTCTTGCCCACGCCGTTGATGTTCCCCAACTCGTCAATATTCATGGGGTACTTCGTGGCCATGTCCTCCAGACTCGGATCTTGAAAAATCACATAAGGTGGCAATGACAAATCCTTGGCCACTTTTCTTCTCAAATCTTTCAAATGATTGAACAGTTCCTCATCACAGATGCTCTCGGTTTTGAAGCTTTCGTAATCCTCATCACTCACACTATCAAACTCCACATCCACCGCCATTTCATGAAACGTAGGATTTTTCAAATAGGCCTCCCCATCTGCCGAGATACTCATCAACCCGTACTTCTCGATGTTCTTGTTCAAATACCCATGAACCAAAGCCAATCGCATCAAGGATTTCCAAAACAACTTGTCTTTCTCTTTCCCAAATCCAAAATCCACCAACAAATCATGTCCATAATCCCGAATACTATCGATCCGCTTCCCAACGAAAAAATTCACCAAATGATTCATCCCCAACTCACTCTTCAAGTTCACAATGGAATTCAACATGGCAACCAATTCATTGGTCACTTCTTGTTTGGGCTTGGGATGTGCGCAGTTATCACACATCTTATTGCAATCACCCTCCTCAAAATGCTCACCAAAATAATGCAACAACAACTTGCGCCTGCAATGACTGCTCTCTGCAAATGCCGCCGTTTCTGCTATCAACAAACTCCCAATCTCTTGCTCCGCCACCGGCTTGTCCTTCATGAACTTCTCCAACTTCTCAATGTCCGATGGATTATAAAACAACAAACAATCCCCTTGCAAACCATCGCGACCGCCCCGGCCTGTCTCTTGATAATACCCCTCTAAACTCTTCGGCACATCGTAGTGAATCACAAACCGAACATCTGGCTTATCAATCCCCATTCCAAAGGCTATCGTAGCCACAATCACATTGCAATCCTCCATCAAAAACGCATCCTGGTGCTGACCCCTCACTTTAGAATCTAACCCCGCATGATACGGCAACGCCTTGATGCCATTCATGTTCAACATCTCCGAAATCTCTTCAACCTTCTTGCGCGACAAACAATAAACGATACCGCTCTTGTTTGTCCGAGCCTTGATAAATGATATGATCTCTTTATGGACAATGTCTTTGCGGCCCTTTGGACGAACCTGATAATATAAATTGGAACGATTGAATGAACTCTTGAACAAATTGGATGTCATCATCCCCAAATTCTTCTGAACATCCTGCTGAACTTTTGGTGTAGCTGTTGCTGTTAAAGCCATCACAGGCACATCATCGATGGCCTTCACCATCTGTTTAATTCTGCGATATTCTGGGCGGAAATCATGACCCCACTCTGAAATACAATGCGCCTCATCCACTGCAACAAAAGAAATTTTTACCTGCTTGAGCAAATCAATGGTTTCATCCTTCTTCAATGTTTCAGGTGCCACATACAACAACTTGGTCTCACCACTCAACATATCTTCAATCACCTGATTCAGTTCAGACTTGCTCAATGAACTGTTTAGAAAGTGAGCCAATGAACTCTTTTGAGCAAAACCACGAATATTATCAACCTGATTTTTCATCAGAGCGATCAATGGTGAAATCACAATCGCCGTTCCCTCCATCATCACCGCTGGCAATTGATAACACATCGATTTGCCCGCACCCGTTGGCATGATCACAAAACAATCTTCCCCCGCCAAAATACTGTTCACCACCGCCTCTTGATTTCCTTTGAATCCATCAAAGCCAAAAAACTCTTTCAATACCTTCCTAGGCTCCAATTGGGGAGCTATCGCCGCTGATTGCATAAATTCAGTTAATCAATGTTTTTTTGTTAAAACGAAAACGTAATGTGAATGTGAAATTACGAAGAATTTCCCAACTCAGCACCTGCCATTGGCAATTTTTACAACCGCTCAGATAATTTTTGGTTACTTTGCAATAAAAATAGATGGCCAATACCTCAAATTCCGCTGAATTGATCAAATCATACGGCATTCAAGCCATAGAAAATGAATTGAATTCCCTTCATGCCCTGTCACAATTCATCGATGAACAATTTGCAGCAGTCATTGAACTTCTTCTGCTCAACCAAGGTCGAGCCATCATCACAGGTATCGGAAAAAGTGCCATCATCGCCCAGAAAATTGTAGCCACCCTGAATTCAACCGGACAGCCAGCGCTCTTCATGCATGCCGCAGATGCCATCCACGGTGATCTTGGTATGATTCAACAAAACGACGTGGTTATTGCGATATCAAAAAGTGGAAACACCCCCGAAATTCAGTCTTTGGCACCCCTACTCAAACGTTTCAACAACAAATTGGTGGCCATTGTGGGCAATGTCAATAGCCAATTGGCACAACAAGCCGATTATGTACTGAATACCACCATAGACCGTGAAGCTTGCCCCAACAATTTAGCGCCCACCACCAGTACCACTGCACAATTGCTCATGGGAGATGCCATAGCCATTGCCTTGATACAAATGCGCGGTTTCAACAGCCAAGACTTTTCCAAATACCACCCCGGTGGCGCCTTGGGGAAAAAACTATACCTACAGTGCGGTAGCATTGCTCAGAACAATGCCAAACCCGCTGTTTCACCAAATACCCCATGGAAAGAAGTCATCCTTACCATCACCAAAAATCGCTTGGGTGCAACCGCTGTAATCAATGAACAACAACAAATTGTTGGCATTATCACCGATGGTGATATCCGCAGAATGCTAGAAAATTATACCGATTTCCAGCAACTTACCGCCGAAAAAATCATGTCGCATTCTCCCATTAGCGTAGAAGCCAACGCAATGGCCACAGAAGTTGCCGCTTTGATGCAAGAGAAGAAAATCACCCAATTACTAGTAACACAACAGAGTATTTACTTTGGCGTTGTACATTTGCACGACCTTTATAAAGAGGGTATTTTATGAGCTTAAACAAAAACCATTACGTATTGATCATGGCCGGAGGTATCGGCAGCAGATTTTGGCCGGTGAGCAAAAAGAGCTTCCCCAAGCAGTTCATCGATATCATGGGTACAGGTGAATCGCTCATCAAACAAACCTACAACCGTTTCAGTCACATGGTACCCCAAGAGAACATCTTCGTGGTTACCAATACAGATTACGTGCCTTTGGTGCAAACTCACATCCCCGAAATGCATATTTCAAGGATATTGCACGAACCCTTGGCGAAAAATACAGCTCCCTGTATTGCATTGGCAAACCGCCACATCTTCCAGCAAAACCCAGATGCTGTTTGTCTTGTAGCGCCCAGTGATCACCTCATCAGCAACGAAGTGGCCTTCATCGAAACCGCCACCCACGCCATGAATTTCGCCGCAAACCACGATGCACTCGTGACATTGGGTATCAAACCCACTCGCCCCGATACCGGATACGGTTACATACAATTCAACCCCGAGTTGGATGGCAGCGGATTGCATCGCGTGAAAACCTTTACCGAAAAACCCAGCGAAGACATCGCCAAGAGCTTTTTGGAAAGCGGAGAATTCCTCTGGAACGCCGGCATCTTCGTGTGGAGCATGAAAGCCATCAACCGCAGCATCGAACAACACATCCCCGAAATACACCAAATTTTTGCCGAAGTTGATACACTGAGCCCCAATTACAGCGACCAATTGGAACAAGCCTACTCACTCACGCCCAGCATTAGCATCGATTATGGCGTCTTGGAGAAGGAAAGTGAAGTATTCGTGATGCCCGCCAATTTCGGTTGGAACGATCTAGGTACTTGGAAAAGCCTTTGGGATGTAAGCGACCGAAATGAAAAAAACAACGCCATCGTTGGGAAAAACGTGCACGTGTACAACACCACAGAAAGCCTCGTTTTCAATAACTCACAAAAGCTGATCGTGGTAAACGGAGTAGACAATATCGTCATTGTTGAATCAGATGAAGTTCTCTTGGTCATGAACAAAGACAAAGAGCAAGAGTTGAAAACCATTGTGAACGAAATCAAAGACCGTTACAAGGGAAAATTCAACTAGTTTTTTTTGCAATCTTTTGCATTTTTAATATATTTGTAGTGTTATCGGTTATTTCGATAACGCCAACTGTTACGCGCTTTTATATACCAACATCCTGGCCGCTTTAATCAGCGGCCTTGATTTTTTAAACAGGTTATGGCTTCTGAAACTTCTCCAAGAACGAAAGCATTTATTGCACTCCATTCTGCCGTATTCCTTTGGGGGTTTACTGCCATTCTTGGAAAACTCATTTCCTACGGCTCCATTACTTTAGTTTGGCATCGCATGATGTTAACTGCCATCATTTATTTATTGATGCCCGCAGTATGGAAATCACTGAAAGGACTTTCTCTTAAAACAGCAATGACATTTTGGGGCATTGGTTTGTTGGTTTGTGCGCATTGGCTCACATTTTATGGCAGCATCAAACTGGGCAATTCTGTATCAGTCACCTTGGCATGCCTGGGGTCAGCCTCATTTTTCGCATCCATCATCGAGCCAATAGTACTCAAACAACCCTTCTCAAAAAGAGATATTTATATGGGTTTGATTGTGGTTCTTGGAATCCTTTTTATCTATTTCTCACTACCCGAAAATCAACCGGGCCATATAGCAAAAGTGGGCGATGTCTCTTATGGATGGGCTGTAATTACCGGTCTATTAAGCGCTGCACTCGCCGCAACATTTACAACGCTCAATAAGGCCAATATTCATCGAGCCAAACCGCTCGCCATTTCTACCTTGGAAATGATGTCAGGCGCACTGATTCTGTCGTTGATTATCCCTTTGATTTCCTCAGACCCTATCGTTTTTTTACCCCCCATAAACCTTGATATCCTTACGATCAACAACATCGCAAACGGACCGTGGGATTTGATATGGATTTTATTGCTCGCCTTGCTCTGCACCAATCTCACTTTTTACCTCGGAACCTATGCCCTCAATCAGCTTAGCGCGTTTACCGCAAACCTCACAGTAAACCTAGAGCCCATCTATGGCATCGTCTTGGGCGCGCTGATATTTCATGAAAATCAAGACCTCAATGTGTGGTTCTATTGCGGAGCAGCAATCATCTTAGGTGCGATTTTCACCCAAGCATATTTATCTAGCAAAAAGAATTAATAAGCTTTTGCGAATACCACCCTGCCAGCGCTCGGCTTGCCACTGTATACACAAACCCCAGCCTCTTCCGCACGCCCCAATGGAATACAGCGAATGGTTGCCTTGGTAAGTTCCTTGATCTTCTCTTCAGTCTCTCCTGTTCCATCCCAATGCGCAATCGCAAAGCCCTCTTTCACATTGATCACCTCCAAAAACTCATCCCAATTGTTGACCTCTTGGGTTTTTTCTTCACGATATTTCGCAGCACGATCAAACAAATTCTGCTGAATTTCATCCATCAAAGTCAAAATGCGCGCGCGCAAATCTCCCATGGGAACCGCAAATTTCTCCTTGGTATCCCTCCGTGCAACTTCCACTGAACCAGATTCCAAATCACGCATACCCACAGCCAAACGCACAGGTACCCCCTTCAACTCCCATTCTGCAAACTTATAACCAGGCTTGTAAGTATCTCTATCATCAAATTTCACCGTGAGTCCCGCGGCTTTCAACTCAGCAGATAGTGGCTGCATCGCCAATTTGATCGTTTCCAAGTCCTCATCACTGCGATAAACAGGCACAATCACCACATGAATCGGCGCCAACTTTGGTGGCAATACCAACCCCTCATCGTCGCTATGTGTCATAATCAATGCACCCATCAATCGGGTAGAAACACCCCAACTTGTGGCCCAAACATATTCCAATTTGCCTTCCTTGCTCTGAAACTTCACATCAAAAGCCTTGGCAAAATTCTGACCCAAGAAGTGGCTCGTGCCCATCTGAAGGGCCTTTCCATCTTGCATCATGCCCTCAATACAATATGTATCATCGGCACCCGCAAAACGCTCATTCTCCGTTTTAACACCCTTAATCACCGGAACAGCCATAAAGGTTTCAGCAAATTCTGCGTATACTTCAAGCATTTTTCGCGCTTCTACCAATGCCTCCTCTTTGGTGGCGTGTGCGGTATGCCCTTCTTGCCACAAGAATTCAGCCGTGCGCAAGAACAACCGAGTACGCATTTCCCAACGCACCACATTGGCCCATTGGTTGATTAAAATTGGCAAATCGCGATAGCTTTGAATCCAGTTTTTATAGGTATTCCAAATGATGGCCTCAGATGTTGGACGAACAATCAATTCTTCCTCCAATTTCGAATCTGGATCCGCCATCAAATGTCCAGGTTTATCTGGATTGGCTTTTAATCTGTAGTGGGTTACCACTGCACATTCTTTGGCGAAGCCTTCCGCGTTTTTCTCCTCTTTTTCGAACAAGCTTTTGGGCACAAACAGCGGAAAATATGCATTCACGTGACCCGTTTCTTTAAACATGTCATCGAGTTGGCGCTGCATTTTTTCCCAAATGGCATACCCATAAGGCTTAATAACCATGCAACCTTTTACGGCACTGTGTTCGGCCAAATCGGCATTTTTTACCAGGTTGTTATACCATTCACTATAATTTTCGCTGCGTTTTACTTTTTCAAAAGCCATATTACTATTGGTTACAAAGTTAAATTGTTTTGGGGTGTGGGATTGGGAAATTTTTTAAAAAGAAACCCCCCAGCGGCTCTGCCGTTGGGGGGTTGTATTCGGTTTATAAAAACCTAGTTCTTACTATTTCATTTGCTTAGCTACAACCCAAACTGTTTCCACAGTTCAAGCACTTGTAACATGTTCCACTGCGAACTGTGATATGACCACACACATTACAAGCCGGAGCATCGCTCTGAATCTCTCTCATGTGATCTTGCATATCAAACTTACTTGGCAATGGCTCACTGCTCAGAGCCGCAGGCGTTGACGCCACGGCAGGTGCTGGCTCAGGGTTGAATACCGGACGGAATTCACTCACCACAGGCGCCTCAACCGCTTCAGGTGCACGCAAATCACTCGGCTTCACTTGCACCAAATCCTCTCTGCGCAAATATTCAAAGCCCAACAATCTAAAGATATAATCTACAATTGAAGTGGCATTTTTCACGTTTGGATGTCCCTCAACCATACCGCTCGGCTCAAAACGAGTGAACGCAAACTTGTCTACAAACTCTTCCAATGGCACACCATACTGCAATCCAACAGATACCGCAATAGAGAAACAGTTCATCAAACTACGGAAACTCGCTCCCTCCTTGTGCATATCAATGAAAATCTCTCCCAATGTTCCATCATCATACTCTCCAGTACGAACAAAGATCGTCTGTCCTCCCACACGCCCTTTTTGGGTGAATCCATTTCTGCGATTTGGCAAACGCTTCTTCTCTACGATGTTCGATAACTGACGTTTGAACTTGGTATCAGGACTCTCACTCAAAATGCGCTTGGCGGCTTCCAACACCATTTCTGGGGTTAATTCACCCACACTCGCAACCTTTGGTGCAGCAGCACTGTCAGTTTTTGCAGAGGCAGTTTCTTCTTGGTTATCTTCAGATGTCTCAGACTTGTTGCTCAAAGGCTGACTCAACTTACAACCATCACGGTACAAAGCATTTGCCTTCAATCCCAATGTCCAACTCAAATGGTAACACTCTTTGATTTCTTCAACCGTTGCCTCGTTTGGCAAGTTGATGGTCTTACTGATCGCTCCAGAAATGAAAGGCTGTGCAGCCGACATCATACGAATGTGTGCATTGGCATGAATGTATCTCACACCTTTGTTACCGCACTTGTTGGCGCAATCAAACACTGCGTAATGCTCCTCTTTCAAATGTGGCGCACCCTCAATGGTCATTGTACCTGCAACAAAATCGTTACACTCAGCAATCTGCTCACGGGTATAGCCCAAAGCCTGCAACATGTTGAAACGTGGATTGTTGTATTGCGCTGAGTCAAAGCCCAAACGCTTCAAAGTATCTTCTCCCAATGAATATTGGTTAAATACGAACCCAATTTCAAATGCCATCGGCGCCTCAGACTCCAATTTCGCCAAATCTGCATCGTTGAAACCCAAAGCTGTTAAACTATCATGGTTGATGTGTGGTGCACCCTTGAAGGTCTGATGACCTTTCGCATAGTTCACGATGTCTTGCGTTTGCTTCTCATCGTAACCCAAATGCTTCAACGCAACAGGTACAGTTTGGTTAACAATTTTGAAGTACCCGCCACCACTCAACTTCTTGTATTTCACCAAAGCGAAATCTGGCTCAATACCTGTGGTATCACAATCCATCAACAAACCAATGGTGCCTGTTGGCGCGATAACTGTAGATTGAGCGTTACGGAAACCGTATTTCTCACCCCACTGAACCGCTTTGTCCCAAGCGTTACAAGCAGATTTCAAAAGGTAGTCTGGACAATGTTTTTCATCCAAACAAACGGGCTTGATACCCAATCCTTCGAAAGCCAAAGGTGTGTTGTATGCCGCGTAGCGGTGGTTGCGGATTACTCGCAACATGTGCTTTTTGTTCTTTTCATACATGCGGAATGGACCTTTTACCGCAGCCATCTCAGCAGAGGTAGCATACGCTGTACCAGTCAAAATCGCAGTGATCGCACCACAGATAGCAGTAGCTTCTGATGAATCGTAAGGAATACCAGCGCTCATCAATACTGAACCCAAGTTGGCATATCCCAATCCCAAAGTGCGGTAATCATAACTCAATTGAGCCACCTCTTTTGATGGGAACTGAGCCATCAATACAGAAATTTCCAATACAGTGGTCCACAAACGTGCACTGTACTCAAATTTCTCCATATCAAAAGTTTTGCTATCCTCATGGAAGAACTTTCTCAAGTTCAATGAAGCCAAGTTACAAGCCGTATTATCTAGGAACATGTACTCAGAGCATGGGTTAGAAGCGTTGATTCTTCCACCTTCTGGACAAGTGTGCCATTCGTTAATGGTGTCATCGTATTGAACGCCTGGATCAGCACAAGCCCAAGCTGCGTCACCAATTGCATCCCATACTTCCTTGGATGGCTTGGTGTTCATCACCTCACCGGTTGAACGAGCGGTAAATTCCCAATCTTCGCCCTTTTCCAACTTGTGGAAGAATTTGTTGGGGATACGCACAGAGTTGTTACTGTTCTGTCCGCTCACTGTATTGTATGCCTCACCCTCGTAGTCGTTAGAATATCCAGCAGCAATCAAAGCAGCCACTTTGCGCTCCTCTGTACTCTTCCACTGAATGAATTCCATTGCATCGGGGTGATCCAAATCCAAGCAAACCATTTTTGCTGCCCTGCGAGTAGTACCGCCGCTCTTGATTGCACCCGCAGAACGGTCACCAATGCGCAAGAAACTCATCAAACCAGAACTGGTTCCGCCACCACTCAACTTCTCACCAGAGCCACGAATTTTGCTAAAGTTGGTACCAACACCCGATCCGTATTTGAAAATACGTGCCTCACGAACCCACAAATCCATGATACCACCCTCGTTTACCAAATCATCGTCAACCGACAAAATAAAACAAGCATGGGGCTGTGGACGCTCGTAAGCCGAGGTACTTTTCATCAACTTCTCAGTATCAGGATCTACATAGTAGTGACCCTGTGGCTTGCCAGTGATGGCATAACTGTTGTGCAATCCTGTATTAAACCACTGTGGTGAATTCGGAGCCGATTCCTGATTCAACAATGAGTATACCAATTCATCATAAAACACCTGCGCATCCGCAGCAGATTCGAAATAGCCATATTTCTCGCCCCAATGTTTCCAACAATCTGCCAAGCGGTGAGCCACCTGCTTAACCGACGTTTCACTTCCCAAACTACCATCCGCTTGTGGCACCCCCGCCTTGCGGAAATACTTCTGAGCCAAAATATCTGTAGCCACCTGACTCCAACCCTCAGGGACCTCAACATTTTTCATTTCAAAAACCGTACTTCCGTCTGGCTTCTTAATGACTGATGTACGATAGTCGTACTGAAATTGATCATAAGGCGATACACCATCGGCGGTGTTCATGCGGGAGAAATTCAATCCCTTTGTGTTTACTGTTTGCTGGCTCATAGCGATTCTATTGGGTTGTGTTTAAAAGAGTGATCGTTCACTTTATTGTGAATAGCAAATCTATCTTTGCAAACCACAATCACCCAATCATGTTTTCCACATAATTCACCGAAACCCTTGATAAAATTGGGTTTATGATGTTGAAAAAACGCAAGCCCAACAGCAGCAAGGGTTTACGCGTATTTAATTGACCAGTAGATAGTTACAAAATCAAATTTTTTAGACATTCAACCGCAAACCAAAAATATGTGTCGTCCATTGCTCACTCACCCATCTTCCAAGTAAAATTCACTTACTTTGTACTATGGGATCACTGCTCCAATCACTGTTACATCGCAAAGAAAAAAAGCAAAAAAGCATTGCCGTGCTTTGCGATCCCGACACACCAGCAAGTGAAATATCGCAGCAAGTAAAGAAAGCGATCCAACACGGTATAGACCTATTCCTGGTTGGCGGAAGTCACGTTTCACAACATTCAACTGCAAGCTGTGTAGCCCTACTCAAAAATTTAGGAGCACCCAACATCACCCTCTTCCCCGGAAATGAACTTCACGTAGTGGATGATGCAGATGCCATACTTTTTATGAGCCTCATTTCTGGTAGAAACCCAGAATTTCTGATCGCCAAACAAGTTGCAGCCGCGCCATGGGTGAAAAAAAGCAACATGGAAGCCATTCCAACAGGCTACATGCTCGTTGAAAGTGGCAAACTTACCTCCGCACTATATATCAGCGGAACACTACCACTGCCAAACAACAAACCTGATATCGCAGCCGCCACCGCTATGGCCGGAGAATTGTTGGGGATGAAATTGTTTTACCTCGATGCCGGTAGCGGTGCAGAATACCCCATTCCACAGAATATCATTCAAGCAGTAAATCAAAATACCGAAGGCATCGTATTTGTTGGAGGTGGCATCCGAACTCCGATGGCAGCAGCTTCCGCATGGAACAGCGGTGCAGACGTTGTAGTTATCGGAAATGGGATCTTCGAAAACCCCCAATTGCTCGAAAACATTTGTGATCAAGCCATTTTAGTAAATCAACACGCCCGTTCATACTAAACACCCCATGTTCCTGTATCCATTTAAAACCCAATTCCTTAAAACCGAATTGAACCGCAACCAAGTAGCCGATATTCTCACCACTCAAACCTTCCTGTCTGATGCGAATTTTAAAAAAACCGACAGCAATCCCCGCGCATTCTATGGTGAAATATCAAACCAAGACTTTACCCTTGAAACCATAGAAGACAAACAAAGATTGGTGAATTTTTGTACCGGTGAAATTCGTGGGTCTGAAAATGAAGTGTACATCCTCCTGCAACTTGGGGCATGGCAACACCGCAGGATTTTCTTGCTTTTTCTCATACTCATCCTTTCCTGCACCGTGCTATTGGCCAAACACCTTTGGCTTTTTCAAAGCTTCTATCCACAAAATTTTGCCGCCTGGTTGCTTCTGTTAACCAATATCGCCCTTTTTATCGCCCTCTATGTGAAAGCGAAAAACTTTCACGCACGCCTCAAATCCACCATCGATTTTTTCTCTCAACTTTGGTCGGCAAAAACAATTAACCAGACAGAAGTGCCGCATTTATTCCGTTAAAATCCTCAGTGATCCCCGCATCAACTTGTACTTGGCAAAGCAAGCATCTTAAAGAAGCTCAAAGGCCCTAAGAACGCAGGCAAACCCTCGTTGTGACCAACCCTATCACTTCTTAATCAAGGCGAGCAAATCCGCCTCCCAACTCACTTGAGGCACCTCCAATATACTGCCCACATACACCGATTCAGCCGCAAAATCAACGTCCGCACCGCCGCCCTGAACACCCGTAATTTTGGGCAACTTCGATACCGCCAACTCCGGAACGCGACCAATCACAACAGACTTTCCACCAAAAAACACATCACCCGCAAAAGCCCCGTCGATCAGCTTTTTTTCGCGATTCACCCTGCGATAATCCATGTGAAAAACCACCCCCGCAATCTCTAAATTTTCACGATCAATCACACGATTCCCGTCTTTCAACACCATCAAACGATCCAAAACCTTACACAATCGAGGCAAACCCATTCGCGTATCTGAACACCAATTGCCCCCAATCATCAATAAATCAATCCTGCATGGTTTACCCACCATATCTGATTTCATCAATCTCAAAGCACTGTCAATCTCGGCAATAACCAATTCGCTCGGCTCATAGCTCATGTACTCCGTTTCCATTTCATCCCAAAACAATTGAGCATCAGCACGCAGCGTGCTGTCGTCCCCGTTTGAACTCCCCCCATACAATCCAGTGGCCCCAGCCATCATGCCCAACTCGGTTTTTAAATAACTCAACGCCGGATGCAAACGCCACAATTCAGCATTTACATTGTCTACAATCCCAATACCCCCGCCATAACGTGGTTTATCCAATTTGTCGCTTGTTTTCATATCCCTGTCTTTCTTGGCGATAATACCGCAACCCATCGCCCCCAATACCAACATCATAATACATAGCCGCTGAATCATATCAGCAAATTACAGCCAAATATTCATTACACCCAAAGAAAATATTACCTTCGCAATCAAGTCATGAGCCTGTCGTTAGACGCCATCAAAAAACCCATCGAAAAGGAACTTACCGCATTCGAAGTCATGTTCAAACAGAGCATGAAAACCCGTGTGCCCTTGCTCGATACCATCATGACCTACATCGTGAAAAGAAAAGGCAAACAAATTCGCCCCCTCTTTGTGATGTATTCAGCAAAACTTTTCGGCGATATCAATATCAGAACCTACCGCGGTGCATCCCTGGTAGAATTGCTGCATACCGCTACCCTGGTGCACGACGATGTTGTAGATGATAGCTTTCAACGCAGAGGATTCTTCTCCATCAACGCACTTTGGAAAAATAAAATTGCCGTACTCGTGGGCGATTATTTGCTCTCCAGAGGCCTTCTTTTGGCTGTGGAACACCGCGATTTCGATATGCTCGAAATTGTTTCCAACGCCGTGCGCGACATGAGCGAAGGAGAATTGCTGCAACTCGAAAGAGCCCGCTTCATGAATGCCACCGAAGAGGTCTACTTTCAAATCATCAAACAAAAAACGGCTTCCCTCATTGCATCTTGCTGTGAAATGGGCGCCGCCTCTACCACTCAAGATACCGAAATACAGAAAAAAATGCGTCAGTTTGGAGAAGCCATCGGTTTGGCCTTCCAAATCCGCGACGATCTTTTTGATTTTGGCGATAACAAATCTGGCAAACCCGCCGGCCTAGATATCAAAGACAAAAAATTGACCCTGCCCATCATTCACGCCTTCTCAAAAGCTGCCCCCAGCGATGTGAAAAAAATCAAAAAACTCATGAGAAGCAATGTGAACGACAAACAGAAAATTGCCGATGTAGTTGAATTCATTACCGTTCACGGCGGAATGTCTTACGCGCGCATCAAAATGAACGAATTCCGCGACCGCGCCTTTGAAATATTGGAATCCATTCCCGCCAACAAAGAGCACAAACAAACCCTCCAACACCTCGTCAATTTTGTCATCGACAGAAACGTTTAATCATGAAGGTAACAATTCAAGACAATACCACCGAATTCATCAAGGAAAACAACCAATTTGTGATCCCCAATGGTGCCTCCATCAATCGGTTGCCCCTGAACAACAGCACCCTGCTGTTGCAAACGCCCTCGCAAACCATTCAAGTTCGTTGCTTGTCGGTCGACAAAGTCGCAAAAACCGTTACACTGCTCTACAACAACCAAAAATACGTTGCCAAAATCACCGAACCCATGGACGAACTCCTCAAATCGATGGGCTTGGAAAATGCCATGGTAGCCAAAATCTCTGAGGTAAAAGCACCCATGCCAGGCTTGGTTTTGGATGTATTAGTGACTGTTGGTCAAACCGTTGAAATGGGCGAAAAAATCCTTACCCTCGAGGCCATGAAAATGGAAAATGCCATCAAATCGCCTACCGCGGGCACCATTGCATCCATTCATGTTAGCAAAGGGCAAGCCGTTGACAAAAATTTCGTACTCATCCGATTCGAATAATCCCCCCATCCACAGCCAGCGATCGTATTCTCTTTATGAAAAACCCATCGCCCCTGTGGAATGCCAAAAATACCATCTATTTCCTGCTGCTCATATACGCAGCGATTGGACTATTCAATCTTGACCGATTGCCCATCGCTTGGAACGATGAAATTCAAAACTTAGACCCCGCCATTGTTTGGCACAATACGGGATTCTATCGCTCACCTCTATGGCCCAATCCCGGCGCAGAACTAAAATTCCTTAGTTACCCGCCGCTGCTCGAAGCGTGGCATTGCATCTGGCTCTACCTCGGCAAATCCCCCTTCATCGTTCGATTGCCTTTTTTGATTTTCCACCTCATCACCGCAGTGCTGTTACATCGATTTGTACTTCAAATTCTCGCCGCCCCATCAACAACCAAACAACCGAGCAAGGCCTATTCCCAAAGCGTTATCCAATTCATTGCCTTGCTCATCACCGCCCTTTTTCTGTTCGATAAATCCACTGGTGAAATTGCCCGAAGCCTTCGCGTAGAAACACCCATTCTGCTTCTATTAATGGCATTTACAACCACCGCATACAGGTCCTTTTATCAACCCAATGCCTTTATCACCCTCCTTTTGGGATTGTCCCTTGGATCCTTGGCCATCGCACATTTATATACTTGGCCCTTGGTTTTAATCGCCTTGTTGTTGAATTTCAACCATTTGGCCCAATTCAAAACAACCACAGCCTTGCGCCACGGATTCATGTTCCTTGCCAGCACATTGGTACCGATCACCATTTTTGGGCTCACAGTAAAACCAGAACTCCTTGATTTAAAAGCCCAGTTGTTCATGCAAGCTGAAGACCACAGCGGTGCATCCATAGGCGCCAACCTCTACGGTTTTTTTATCGGTAGATTTATTCCCTATAGCCTCGAACAGCCCTACACTTTTTTCTTGCACCTATTGTATTGGGTTGTGGCATTGAGGCTGCTACTTAAAAACCTTGTGGCGAAATCAAATCTTTGGAAAACCTCATTGATCCCACTCCTTTACTTGGCTTTCGCAGTCCCCACAGCCCTTTTCCTTACTCCCCAGCACCGGTATTACCCCGTTCAGCACTTACTGGGACTCTTGGTAATGGCGGCGTATTTACAAAACTTTACACCTAGCTTTGCTTGGAAACCAACAAACCGTTGGATCAAACCCGCGTTATCTCTGATTTTTGTTGTTTCCCTCCTCACACCTTGGACCATCCGAAACACGGCCGCAATACTTCAACGCAACCAACGCAACCCACACACCGCCATTCAATTCCTCAACAAAAACCTCAACGCGATCCCCAGTGGTGATATTCTCGGTGAACCCATAGCCAATTATTGGCTTGCACAATCCCCACACCCCAAAGATTGGCAATATGGCTTCGAGTTTTACCCCCAACACTTTCCATACAATGCCCAAAAACCGAGATACTTCGTCTCTCGCACCGCACCGCAACAGCTCCCATTCTTGTTCCTCATCGATAGCCTCAACATCCCAACCCGCTTTGCCCAGTCGCAAAAACTCGGACATACTTACAATGGACTTTATTTGTACCAAGTAAAATCTCTATCCGCTTGGAAACTGTTAACCAACCCAAGCACCCTAAAAATCACGAGCGGACATTAAGCAATCAATGCCCAAACCCCTTACTTCAAGGAAGTGGAGTTTTTCAATCCGTAACCTATCAACTCATCATACCCCATACCCGGATTCTTGTGGTAAATCAATACCATGTAGTTGTTCTCCGTTTCGCTGTGTTGACCTTCAAACATCGAAAAATCCAACAGGCCTGTTGATTCGTCCTTTACACCAAAAACATAATTGTAATACCCTTGTTTCAATGGCACAACCGCCTCATATGCCCTGGTATCTGCGTTGAAATACATCCGATGCGATTCCAATATACGCCAATCACTCAACTCGCCATACACATATACTGCTTCCTTCAATTCAGCATCAGCCTGCACCGAAAAATGCACAAAGCAATAATCACTCTCAAATGCTGTACCCGCAGGCATGGGCAAATCTTTGTTATCATACAAAACCCGGCCATTGTAATCCGCCCAATTGAAATACCGCTCAAATCTCCGCGATTTGTCGTTCACCAAAATCACATGCTTCTGATTGGCAATGTTTAACCGCTGTCTTACACCTGCAGTAGAACTTCGAAAACTGCGAATATCAAAGAACCTATACTGATTCATTCCATCCACCTGATTTCCAAGCTGATGGTTATACTGCAACTCATTCCCTACAATAAACATGGGTTTTAAGTCATCGATGCCAAACATCCACTCCCCGTTACGCAAAATCACCGCCTTCACATCCTGCATCGCATTGGGCATGAAGTAGGCATCGCTCTTCGTAAAGTTGAAATTCACCTGTTGATGCGTGCTTCTGAGTTCTACCTGCTTGCTTTGCGATAACTCCATATTCACCGCGCCCTGGGATTGTAAAACCATCATTCTCCGCGATAAAACAATATCTGATTCATTGAAATTCCGATAAACAACCAACAAGTAATTGCCCGACAACTTGGGCCGCGATTGCTCCCCAGGTACATCCACCGCATAATGCGTGTATTGCATCAAAGTGCCATTGCTGAAACTGGCATTCTCAATGTTGTCGTATCCCATACCCTCCAATGTTTGCGTGCGCGACAATCCGCTGGGACGCCAATTTGCATCACAATGTATCATTGTAATCTGATAAAAATCACGCTCACTGCGAATTTGATCGAATTCCAAAACCAACGCATCCTGTCCGCCCAAAGTCAAAATTGGAAACGCAAAACCACTGCTTTTTTGATAAAATCGAACCGTTCTAACATCTGATTCGTAAATGGCATTGCTGTAACGCAAAGAACTGTCTGTATTTGCTTTCAGCAAGCATGTACAAGCCATAAATACAAAGCACAGCAAACCAATTTTTATTCTCATCGAAACAAACTTAACAAATTCGGGGCCAAATCACGAATCTTGCATCATCATCCATTCCTCAAACAACTGTTCATAAGCCGCTTTCGCCATGGCATGTGCCGCATTCACTGACTCATAGGATTCTGTAATTCTCGCCACCTTTTCAAAAGAACTTGCCACCTCCGGCGAATGCAACTGAACTTCAAGTGCCGTTTTTTCCTCCGCCAATGCGTTCATTTCCTGCTCCTTCACATTCATGGCATCCTCCACCTTTTTGATCTCGTTTTTACTGTACGATTTACTACTGGTATGAACAGCAGCTACAGCGCCAACTGATGCACTGGGCTTATTGGCAGATACCGCTGGCGCAGAGGCAGATTTCTTTTTGCCATCATCGAGCTTGGCCAAACGCATATCCTCCGCCACACGCTGTGAATTCCATTCGTTATATTCCTCAAATGTGCCCGGATATTCTTTCAAATAGCCGTCTTCAATCCACCAAATTTTATTGGCAACCTTACTAATGAAAGTTCTGTCATGCGACACAAACAAGCAACTACCCGCATAGTCTATCAATGATTCTGCCAACACCGCTGTACTAAACATATCCAAGTGGTTCGTGGGCTCATCCAACAGCAAAAAATTGGATTGGGTGATCAGTGTTTTGGCCAAAGCCAACCTCGATTTTTCACCACCACTCAATACCTTAACCTTTTTAAATACCTCATCGCCTGTGAACAAGAAACAACCCAATACCGTCCTCAACTCCCAATCAGTATATTCGGCACTCACGGTAGCCAATTCGCTCAACAAATCATTCTTCAAATTCAAAGCCTCCAATTGATGCTGGGCAAAAAAGGCGGATTCCACATTCCAGCCTTGCTCAATGATACCTCCAGCAGGCTCGGATCCATGCACCATCCTCAATACCGTTGATTTCCCCTTTCCGTTTGCACCCACCAAGGCAATTTTATCGCCCCGCAAAATTTGCGCCTGCGAAGTTTTTAATATTTCTAAATCACCATACGATTTGGTCACATCCTTCAAATCCGCAATCACCTTCCCCGGGGTTACCCGAATGTTAAACCGAATATCGAAATCTTTACGCTCATCCTGTCTAACCTCAATCTTCTCAATTTTATCCAGCATTTTCACCCTACTCTGCACAGCAGTGGCCTTGCTCGCCTTGGCTCTAAATCTGGAAATAAACTTCATCTGCTGACGGATATAGTCCTGCTGATTTTCGTATTTCCGCATCATCAAAGCATCCCTTTCCTCCTTCTGTTCCAAAAACTCGTTGTAATTGCCCTTGTAATGAAAAACCTGCTGGTGCGCTACCTCGGCAATGCGATTAACCGTTCTATCCAAGAAGTACGGATCGTGAGATACTATCACATAAGTCCCTTCATAATTGGCCAAATAATCCTCCAACCACTGAATCGTGGGTAAGTCCAAGTGGTTCGTGGGCTCATCCAACAACAACAAATCAGGGGCCTGTAATAGCAATTTCCCCAACATCGCGCGCATACGCCATCCACCAGAAAACTCCCTCAAAGGACGGTCCAAACTGCTCGTGGGGAATCCCAAACCTTCCAAAATTTTATCGCCTTCAGCATGCCATTCATAGCCACCCAATGCGCCAAAACGCTCCTGGGCATCCGCCAAACGCTGCATGGTAACATCGTCGTACTCAATCTCGATTTTTTGAATCAATCGATCAATTTCTGATTCCAAATGCACCAAATCTTCCCTGCCACCCAAAACCACGTCGCGAACACAATCACCAACATCCATACTCAACAAATCCTGATTCAAAAACCCAATTCTCAAATCAGATGGTTTAGACAATGTTCCCTCACGCAATTCGTAATCGCCAGAAATCAATCGCAGTAAGGTAGATTTACCCGTACCATTCAAACCCACCAACCCAATTTTTTCATTGGGCTTGATGTGCCAAGAGGCATTCTTAAACAGGTATCTACCGGCAAATTCAAAAGAAAAGTCATTCAGTGCTAGCACCTTGCAAAGGTAGGCCATCAACCACCATTCAGCCTAATCAAAATCAGCCCAAATTCAAGCGCAAATCAGTACTTTTTCAACATCACAAAGTCGTTCATGAAATACCCATCGCCAATGTCGAAATCCGCCACACACTCAATCACAAAACCCATTTTAAAATAAAAGTTGATCGCCTTGTAATTCTGACGGTTGACCTGCAATCGCAACTCCCGCAAACCCGGCATTTCCGATGTCAATTCATTCAGTATCCAAGCGCCAAATCCCCCCCGCTGATTCACTGTTTTTACGTACAATTTGTTAAGGAAAAAACACCCATCCGCCTTTTTTTCAATGGCCACAAAACCCATAGCATTGTCACCATCCATCACACAATAAAACCGCTGCCCAGCTTCCATCTGTGACTCCATAGACGCCGTTGAATAAAATCGCCCCAACATATAATCCACTTGAGACTGTCCGATGATTTCAACATAATGATCATGCCAAATTTCATCCGCCAAACGCTGTATCTCGGAAATTTTCTCCCGGCTGGCCAATACTAACTGTAAATTCACCCCCCGAAATTCGCATTTTTGTATCAGTAAATCATGCTTCAACTCCAGAACCTTTCCACCGGCTTCGCAAAAAAGTCTGTAACACTACACCAAAACATCTCAATGCGTGTGGATGCCGGCAACCTCGTTCTGCTACTTGGCCCCAATGGCATTGGCAAATCTGTCTTACTCAAAACCATCGCTGGCCTGCAAGCGCCACTGTCTGGTGAAGTCAGCGTAAATCAAATCAACATCCACCAAACCACCCCAGAAATACGGGCCTCTCTCTCCAGCATACTCCTTGCAACACCCCCCGCCATCGAACAAATGAAAGTGAGTGAAATGGTGCTTTCGGGGCGACAAAGATTTATCACAGGCTGGAAAAACCCGGCCCAAAGCGATTTAGCTGCCGTGGAAAATGCAATGCACAAAACCGGCATCCATGACCTAAAAAATGCATCCTTCGGCGCACTCAGCGATGGCGTAAAACAAAAAGTCATGCTCGCTAGATGCCTCGCCCAAGACAGTCAACTCATCCTACTCGATGAACCCCTCGCCTTTCTAGATTACCCCTCGAGAATCAATTTCCTGCAACTGCTTTCTCACCTAACCAAAACAGAAGCCAAAACCATTATTTATAGCAGTCACGACTTACAACTATCTATCAATCATTGCGATCACATCATTGCACTCACGCAAAACCAATGTGATTTTTATCAAAATCCAAAAGAACTGATCCTCACCGATATCTTTCCTGTCCAATGAACAAACCGCGACAGCCCTTCGCGATGAAGCAGTTCAGCATCGCACAAAATGATGTAGCACTTCCTGTAACTTCCGATGCTTGTTTATTCGGTTCGATGATTCAATTGCCCAAGAACGCCCATGTGCTCGATATCGGCACTGGCACCGGTTTGCTTTGCTTCATGCTCGCCCAAAAACACCCCGATGCGACCTTCACAGGCATCGACATACATCCCGGATCCATCCAACAAGCCATCGAAAACAACCACAACAACCCCTTCAAGAACCAAATAGAATTTCAAATCGGCGATGTACAATTGTGGGAACCCACAACACCCATTCACGCCATAGTTTGCAACCCGCCTTTCTTCGAAAATCACCTGCCATCCCAAAATACCACTAGGCGATTGGCCCGACATTCCAATGAACTTACACTCCCCAATTTGCTCAAACATTGCAACCGTTTGCTCCATCCCAACGGGGAACTATTCCTACTATACCCCAGCCAAAACATCAACCAAACCCAAAAAACTTTTTCCGACAATCACCTCCAAATTCAGGAAATTACGTTCATACAAGCCACCGAAAATAAACCACCACATCTAGCCATTTTCCACGCTGTAAAAACACCAATCAACATAGAAAATGCAGAGGAATCACCCAAGCTGATCACCAAAAATGTAATCCATTATCAAACCAACGGACAGCTAACCCTGGACGCAACGCATTACTTACAAGAGTTTTACACGCGTTTGTAACAAACAAAGTAAAAGTATCATTGTTCCTATCTATATTTGATCTCACATGAAATTCATCAAATACGCATTGGAAAAATCCCTATTCGGCGTTTGCAGTCAACTCGGCGAATGGATGGGAATTTCCGTAAAAAGCGTGCGCATGTCTTTCGTTTATGCCAGCTTTTTTACACTGGGTTCGCCCATCATCATATACTTGGTAGCGGCGTTTTGGATGAACGTGAAAAACTATAGCCAAGAAAGACGTACCCGAATCTGGGATCTTTAATTCATCCTCCTTACAAAAAAGGAAATACTTGTCGCGATTGCTTTAAAAATTGCTACTCACAGTGAATCGAATGCCACTGAAAGCAGGCTCCTCCCTACAAATACCGCCCGAACAGTTCACCCCCTGTTGTTGCTTCAAATAAGCCAGCGTGAACACAGTGTTCTTCTCCGTATACCCAATAAATACTGTGGGATAATGCAACACTTTATCGGCAATGATCATGCGCTCATATCGGTGTGGAATCACATTCACCATATCGCCCACAGCAATACTCAACTGTTTGGTTGCCCAATATTCAACCATCAAATTGGCGAATGAACCTTGATCGTTTTTCGTGCTTAAATACTGCCATTCCACCCTCAAACTCTTGCCATGTTCCATGGTGTGTAGCCACTCACCAAAAGGCGTGAAAGTTTTCACGGGCACATACTCCGGTTCATCTTCGTAACGCGTTTGATTGTAATGAATCTGCTGTATGCCCAATTTCAATTTATCGTGTTTACCCAATTTCTGAACCACCTCCAAATAATTCTCACTAAACAACTTCTCAGCCTCCATAGCGCCAGTAACGGCATTCAACTTGCC
>JACCDS010261547.1_pt1 | contig 25026 bp, 25 predicted proteins | sample 7446441 | NCBI WGS metagenome assembly JACCDS01 (sample SAMN15323445, study PRJNA562643) | freshwater metagenome | isolation source: river surface water | place: USA:Blue River Watershed | collected 2017-08-17 | reverse complement strand
CAAATATAAGGAAAATTGATTTATATTTTGAATCGATTTTTTGCTTAAATTTGTTAGAGAAAGGGCTGCTAAATCAAACCTAATTACAGAAGATATGGATCATAAACAATTGCAAAATGACAAACTACATTTGATTAGTTGGATTACTCAAATTCAAGATCATCATTTGATAGAAAAAATTAAATCATTGATGAGTGCTTCCAATGAAAATCTTCATCTTACCAAAGAACAAGAGTCAATATTAGATGTTGAGAAAGGAAAAGAAATTGGATCTCACAAGGATATTGATTCATTGCCAATAGATTCGAAAACAGATTATGAATTATAACAAAAAACGGAGAGCAATGCTCTCCGTTTTTGTTTCTTATAATCTTCTCAACCAGATATTTCTGAATTGGGTTTTACAACCGTGATCTTGAAGTGAAATAACATCTTCACCATGAGACTCAGGATAATTATGCAATCCCATATACAAAGTTAAACCATTAATTGTAGTGTTGTATTGAACTACTACTCCATTATGAAAAACAGTAATTCTTGCCGGCGCATCAATTAACCCATTTGCTTTGAAACGAGGTGCAGTATAAACTACATCGTACACATTCCACTCAAGTGGCATTTTCATTGCGTTCACTAATGGTGGATGATCTTTATAAATACTTCCCGCTTGTCCATTGTTGTATGTTCTGTTGTTGTATGAATCTAAAACTTGTAATTCATAACGATTTTGGAAAAAGATTCCGCTATTCCCTCTCATTTGTCCTCCATCAACCACTTCGTCTGGAGCACTCCATTCAATATGCAATTGACAATCTCCAAATTTCATTACTGTTTGAATATCACCTGAATCTGGAACTACTTCAAAATAATCGTTGTTGACAATTTTCCATCCAGCTGGTTTAGTATTGTCTTTTTTATTTACCCATTGGTTTAAATTTTTACCATCAAATAAAATGATAGCATCTGATGGAGCATCACCTAACTTTTTTGCTGGAGTAATTACTTTTACTTCTGGATTCCATATCTCAGTCATTTCAGGCTTCATTGGCATTGGTGAAACCTCAGGAGGTGTGTTTACAAAAGCGTGTTGTGCAAAAGACGCAGTAACTGAAAAAATAGTAAGTAATACCGCGTTTTTAATTGTTTTAGTTTTCATAGTTTTTAGTTGATTTTATAAAGTATAAAAGTAGTAAAACCAAACAATCATACAAATTAAAGAAACTTTTTTTTATACTAACCCTCAATAATTAAATAAAATAATGAATCACATAGACACATAGATTTATGATTAATAGTTAAAGAATGGATAGAAATTATACTATTTTAAATGCAAATAAATTCTATTTATCTATTTGGTTATAAATTAATTACACTCAACGGATACAACTTATTTGTTCTGCTTTGATTTGTTGTCACAAAAATATAATGCTATAAAAATTGCAGCTAGAATTAATTTGTATAACCTGTAGAATAAAATATCTATTTCCCAAAAAAAGAATTCATGTTTAGTTTGTGAGTTGAAAATAGAAAAAATAAAATCAATAGAAAATAAAACGGCTAAGACAAGAAAACCTTTTTTAAAAGATTTCATAATACAAAGTATAAAATAATTGATAAGCACAAAACTACAAACAAGCCTGCTACTATTAGTAAATTAAATCCTTTGTATGATTCAATAACAGGCTGATTGTCTTTGTATAAGTCAATTACAACACCATTGGGGCCATAACCTAAATTAAGTTGACATTTTATTTTTTTCTCATTTTCAAGAATAAAAAATTGATGTTTTGTTCCAAGTAAGGAATATTTTTGAGAAACTACAGAACCATTCAATCGAATAGTTTCTTTTCCAAAAATTGAATTGTCAATTTCAATTTTGTTTTGATCTAGGTAAATCGTAGCAAATTTCATGATTTGGGATTTTTTAGGGGGTTAAATAAATTGTAATTAAAATATTAAAAGTAGAAAAAACAATTACGTTCACAAACAAAATAATTGTTTTTTTCAAAAAATTGAAAAACTCAGTAAGTCACTATTTTAGATTCCCTAATTTCGAAAAATTATATTTATTTTAGCAAAGCAACGTTTTAAAAACAGTAAATTGCCCTTTGATAATAGACAAACAATTATGGTAGATACAATAAAGATACTCTGGGTAGATGACGAAATTGACCTTTTGAAACCTCATATTTTGTTTTTGGAAAATAAGAATTACAGTGTAACTACTTGTAACAATGGCTTAGATGCTATCGAAATTTTTGAAAACAATAATTTCGACATTGTTTTCTTAGATGAAAATATGCCCGGCATGAGTGGTTTAGAAACGCTATCCGAGATGAAAGAAAAGAAGTCTTCCGTTCCTATGATAATGATTACTAAAAGTGAAGAAGAATATATTATGGAGGAAGCCATTGGTTCCAAAATTGCCGACTACCTAATTAAACCCGTAAATCCCAATCAGATTTTATTGAGCTTAAAAAAGAATTTGGATCATTCCCGTTTAATTTCGCAAAAAACTACTTTAGACTACCAGAAAGAATTTAGAAAAATCACGCTAGAAATGGCTTCGGTTAATTCTTTTGAAGATTGGATTGAATTGTATAAAAAATTGATTTTTTGGGAGTTACAACTTGAAAATATTAATGACGCTGGAATGAGTTCGATTTTAGAATCGCAAAAAACAGAAGCCAATTCCCAATTTGGAAAATTCATAGAGCGCAATTACGAATCTTGGTTTGAACCTAAGGCTAACCGACCTATTTTATCCCATACTTTGTTCAAAGAATTGGTGGTGCCTGAAATAATAAAAAAAGATAAGCCTGTACTCTTTGTTGTGATCGACAACTTGCGCTATGATCAATGGGAAATTATTCAAAATATAGTGAGCAACCATTATAAACTTGAAAAAGAAATACCTTATTATGCTATTTTGCCCACAGCTACACAATATGCTCGAAATGCTATTTTCTCAGGCTTATTACCAATAGAGATGGAGAAACAATTTCCAGAATATTGGAAAAACGACACTGATGAAGGTGGAAAAAATATGTTTGAAGCCGAATTTTTAACGGCCCAACTAAAACGCCTCGGATTAAACATTAAGCAGGACTATTTTAAAATTACCAATTTAGCGAGCGGTCGTAAATTAGTAGATAGCTTTAAAACATTAAAAACGAATGATTTAGTAACGGTTGTTTACAATTTTGTAGATATGTTATCGCATGCTAAAACGGAAATGGAGGTGATTAAAGAATTAGCCCCTGACGATAAAGCCTACCGTTCTTTAACACTGAGTTGGTTTAAAAATTCGCCTCTTTTAGGCATGATTCAACAAGCGCAAAAAATGGGTTTTAAATTGATTATTACCACAGATCACGGGACTATCAATGTAAAGAACCCTTCAAAAGTGGTGGGTGATAAAAATACGAGTTTGAATTTACGTTATAAGACTGGACGAAGTTTATCCTATGAAAATAAAGAAGTCTATGCGGTAAAAGATCCTAAAAAAATCGGTTTACCTAGTATCAATATGAGTAGTTCTTATATTTTTGCGAAAAATGATTTGTTTTTGGCTTATGTCAACAACTTCAATCATTATGTCAGTTATTATAAAAACACCTACCAACATGGAGGCATTTCTTTGGAAGAAATGATTGTTCCGTTTTTGGTATTTAATCCTCGATAAATGGAAATAGTCTTTACAATTGATCAATTGGAATCGGTAGCGCAACAAATCATCGCTCAACAGCCTCAAAAAGTAATTCTTTTTCATGGAGAAATGGGTGTTGGAAAAACTACTTTAATCAAGCAGTTATGTAAAAATCTTGGGGTTTTAGAAGCTACTAGTAGCCCAACTTTTTCTTTAGTTAATGAATATGAAATAGCTAACAATCAACTAGTTTACCATTTTGATTTTTATCGATTAAAGAATGAAATGGAAGCTTTGGACATGGGTGCCGATGATTACTTTTATTCAGGAAATTGGTGTTTTATCGAATGGGCAGAAAAAATTCCAAATCTCATTCCCGAAGCACATTCGGTAATAACCATTGAGTTACTTGCCGATGGAAAACGCCGTCTTCAACTGACTAATTCCTAATAACTGAAAAGGGTAAAAAAAATTACGTAAATTGTACCTCTTAAATTTGAACACACCATGTCATTAACACCATTTACTAAAGAACAGCTATTGCCTCAAGAGGAAAAATTAGAAATAGCCAAACAAAAAAGCGAACTCTTTATTGGTATTCCAAAAGAAACCAGTCATCAAGAACGCCGAATTTGTTTGACTCCTGATGCAGTGAATTCTTTGACCTACCATGGACATCGTGTGATGATTGAGGCAGGGGCTGGTACAAGTTCAAGCTATTCGGATAAAGAATACTCCGATGCAGGAGCCGAGGTAACTCAAGATACAAAAAAAGTTTTTGGCTGCCCGATGATTTTAAAAGTAGAGCCTGCTAGTTTATCTGAAATTGAAATGATGAATCCAAAAACAATTGTCATTTCAGCTATCCAAATTAAAACTAGAAAAAAAGAATATTTTGAGGCTTTAACCAAGAAAAAAATAACGGCCTTAGCTTTTGAATATATTAAAGATGAAGACGGAACATATCCTGCAGTCAAGTCATTAAGTGAAATCGCAGGCACAGCATCCGTCTTAATTGCAGCCGAATTGATGATTACCAACCAGTTTGGAAAAGGTTTGCTTTTTGGAAATATAACTGGGGTTCCTCCTACTGATGTTGTCATTTTGGGTGCAGGAACTGTGGGCGAATTTGCAGCAAAAACCGCTATTGGTTTAGGAGCAAGCGTGAAAGTTTTTGACAATTCAATTACTAAATTACGCCGTTTGCAAAACAATTTGAACCAACGCATTTTTACTTCAACCATCCAACCAAAATCTTTATTAAAAGCTTTACGTCGTTGCGATGTTGCTATTGGAGCCATGCGCGGAATTGAACGCTGTCCTGTTGTAGTAACCGAAACCATGGTCGAACACATGAAAAAAGGCGCTGTAATTGTAGATGTTAGCATTGATACTGGTGGTTGTTTTGAAACTTCGGAAGTCACCACTCACGAAAAACCTACTTTTATTAAAAACGATGTGGTGCATTATTGTGTGCCCAATATTCCGTCGCGTTACTCTAAAACCGCCTCGCTTTCTATAAGTAATATCATTACGCCTTACTTAATGCAAATTGCCGAAGATGGCGGAATAGAAAGTGCTATTCGCTGTAACAAAGGCTTAAAAAATGGAGTATATATGTATCACGGAATTTTGACTAACAAAGCCATTGGCGACTGGTTTGGATTATCGGATAGCGATATCAATTTAATTGTTTTTTAAACTTAGTTTCCTTTACCTTTGCCAAAAATTATTATATGAAATTCTTTCAACGTTTTGCTTATTATTTTTTAGGTCTTATTATGGGACTATTCTTTGTTTCAATGGTATTTAGTGGAAAGGATACTCGTTGTAACTATTTTCCAAATGCTCGTGTATTGAATGATTTGAGAAATAAACCGTTCAACTACTCTCCCAAAGCCTCTGAAATTTTAGCTCAATCTTGGGTTGACACTACTGATATTAAAAATACATTACAATTTGGCGATGTTGATTTTGACCAAAGCAATATAGCTGTAGGAAAAGGTAAAAAATATGTAATTGAAGGCAAAACTGTAAAAAATCAAGAAATTACACTTACCATTACCAATTATTCTGACAAAGCAGTTTTAGAGGATATAGCTAAAAAGTAATTTAATCCTTATTTAATATTTAAATCATTAAGGTATTAAGTCTCATTAAGCCTTAAATTATTTTAATTTCTTAATAGTTTAAATCTATAAATTCAACCAATGAATGGGTTGTAATCCTTTGGATTTTAAATAAGAATTGGCTGTACTAAAATGTTTATTCCCGAACCATTTTCCTTGGTTAGCACTCATCGGCGATGGATGTCCAGATTCCAATACCAAATGTTTGTTGCGATCAATTTTCAATCCTTTTTGATGTGCAAAATTGCCCCAAAGTAGAAAAACCAATCCTTCTTTTTCATCGGATAATTTTTGAATTACAGCATCGGTAAACACATTCCATTTCAACTGTTTATGACTATTAGGTAAGTCTTCTCTAACCGTTAAAGTGGCATTAAGTAATAATACTCCTTGATTTGCCCAAGAAGCTAAATTGCCAGAAGTCGGCATAAAAATACTGCCCAAATCATCTACTAATTCTCGATAAATATTACGCAACGATGGTGGGATTTTCACTCCATCATTCACAGAAAAACACAAACCATTTGCCTCTCCTTTTCCATGGTACGGATCTTGTCCGATAATAACCACTTTTGTATCCGAAAAGCTACAATGATTAAAAGCCGAAAAAATCAAATCTTTAGGAGGGTAACAGGTATAATTTTGATACTCCAAATCCACCATTTCTAGTAATTCAATAAAATAGGGTTTCTGGATTTCTTCAGCTAAAATGGATTCCCATTCGGAATTGAGTTGGAGTTGCATAGTTATAAAAATAGTACGATGTAAAATTATAATTTTTTCTTCCAAAAACTACTCGGAAATTTGTAAGTTTACTCCAATGTAATCCAAATCATTGTATGAAATTTAAATTATTCCTCTCCACTTTACTTTTTTTATTCATCTTCACAAATGCGATATCTCAAATTAAAATCACTGGAAAAATTTTAGACAACTATAGTAAACCAGTTGATTTAGCTGAAATCATATTATTGACAACAAATAATTCTGAATTTAAAATGGAATTGTCTGATGAAAAAGGAAATTTCCAAATAGAAACTATTGCAGGTGAATATGTGTTCAGAATAAAAAAAAATGGAGTCATACTTTATTCCAATACTATATCTGTTGATAAAGATACACTATTAGATGTAATCAAGATTGAAGATCCAAAGAATCTACAAGAAGTAATAGTATCTTCAAAAAAGAAAATAATTGAAAAAAAAATTGACCGACTAGTTTTTAATGTTGAAAATAGTATTTCCTCTGTAGGAGGAGATGCTCTTGAATCTCTAAAACTAACTCCAGGGATTCGAGTGCAAAACGATAAAATCACAATTGTTGGTAAAAATTCATTGTCACTTATGATAGATGACCGAATGATACATGTTTCTGGTGATGATTTAATTAATTATCTAAAAACAATTCCTTCTGACAATATAAAAAGTATTGAAGTAATAACTACTCCTCCAGCACAATACGATGCAGAAGGAAATGGAGGATTAATAAATATAAAATTAAAAAAGGTAAAAGTGGATAGTTGGAGTGCTAACGTAAGAGGAGCATATAGAAACGCAACTTATGCTTCTGAAAATTTTGGAAGCAATTTTATGTATCAAAAAAACAAGATAAGTTTACTGACAGATCTTAGTTTTTTCAATAGACATTCTATTTATCAAAATAGAATAGAATACACTTATCCAACTGAATTTTGGAAAAATACGATTGACATTAATACTAAATTCAAGGGACTCGCTGCTAAATTTAATATTGAATATCAATTATCAACGAAAACAAAAATCGGAATTCAATATAATGGAAGCCAGAATAGAGCAAATTCTAATGAAGAGGATAGTTCGTCTATCTATAATTTAAATTTGACTAACCTGAATAAGCATTTTTTATCAAATGGAAATACGGTTAATGATGGTTATAATCATTCTCTAAATCTAAACTTTATCCATAAAATGGATAGTATAGGTAAAAAAATTATTTTTGATTTAGACTATTTTGTAAACAATAAAGATAAAAAAAATCCTTTTTATACCACTAACAATAACTATCAAAACCTACAAGAGAACAATTATTTTACATCAAATAATAGTTTACAAAAAATTGAAAATTTTTCAAGTAAAATAGATTTCGAAATGCCTTACAAATGGGGTAATATAAATTTTGGAGGTAAAATTAGTTTTACAATAAACAATAGCGATTTAGAAGGCAAATATTATGAAATAATTAATCAATTTAACCAACTATATCTATCGCAAAATAATATTTTTAAATATAAAGAAAATAACCAAGCACTATATTTTTCATTTGACAATAAGATAAATAAAAAATGGTCTATGAAAGTTGGATTAAGAATGGAAACTACTCAAACTTATGGTTTAAGTTCTAATTCAAATCAAGAAAATAAGACCTCTTACATCAAGCTTTTTCCAACGACCTATTTGTCTTATCAAGCCAATGAAAACCATACATTTAATATCGATTTTTCTAGACGTATCAACCGTCCTGATTATTGGGAACTTGATCCATCAAGATGGTACACAGGATTAAACTCTTACGTAATTGGTAATCCTTTTATGCAACCCTCTTTCTCCTACAATTTTGAATTTTCACATAATTATAAAAACGTATTAGTGACAACAATTGCTTATAATAGAACTGAAAATGGATTTGGACAATTGACAACATTTGATTTAACAAATGATACCCAAATTATGATACGAGAAAATTATTATAATAACGATTACTTTATGTTGCAAGAAAATGCTAATATTAGCATCAATAAATGGTGGACTACTACTATTGGAGGTGCGCTGTATTATTCAAAGTCAAATACTTTTCATGTAACTTTAGAACCAAAATATAAAGGCTTTGGAGGTGATTTTAACACAACTCAATCACTAATTTTAAATAAACCAAAAACATTCATAGGAGAGATTAGTTTTAACTACAACTTTCCCACATACGAACAACCAGGTAAAGTACTATCTAATTATAACTTAGATGCAAGTATGAAATACATGATGCTTCAAAATAAATTGAGTGCTACACTTAGTGTAAATAATATTTTTAGATCTGATATTATGCGATTTAGAAAAACCACACAAAATATTTATCAATCATACAATCAATATTACGGTACGCAAAGTGTTAGATTATCAATTACATATAAATTTGGAAATAATAATTTAAAAATAACTGAACGAAAAGGAAGTAATATTGATGAAAAAAACAGAGCAAATTAGTTGAAAATAAAATATTTAATAATTTAAATTTCAAGTCGAGTTTTTTCAATATTAAAAAATACTTTTTCTTCAAGAAACTCCTCTTAAACTTTGTAACTTTGCTTCTTTGCAACAAATCATATCCATGATATCCATTACTGAAAAGACCTTACAAGATTTACAATTCCCTGCCGTTTTAGAAACGTTGTCTGCTATTTGTAATACCGATATTGGTAAGCAAAAAGCACTTGAAATTACGCCTTTTAAAGACAAGGAAACCTTGATGGAGGCCTTGTTGCAAACCTCAGAATATGTATCTTCTTTTCAAAATAACAATGCAATTCCTAATCACGGATTTGACGCGATTACACACGAAATCAAATTTTTAGGCATTGAAGATAGTTTCTTGGAAGTCGGAAGTTTTAGAAAGATTGCCAATTTATCCAGTACGGTGAACTTTTTATTGAATTTCTTAAAAAAATTCCACGACTATTATCCCAACTTAAACAACCGAGCTTCGAGGGTAGAATTGACTAAAGATATCATCTCTATGGTGGACGAAGTGGTTGATAAATACGGTGAAATCAAAGACAATGCCTCGCCTGATTTGTTGAACATTCGTAGGGATATGAATCTAGTTCGTGGTAAAGTCAATCAAAGTTTTGGCGTGGCTTTAACGCAATACAACTCCTTAGGATATTTAGATGATATTCGAGAAAGTTTCGTTCAAAATCGCAGGGTTTTAGCCGTTTTATCGATGTACCGACGTAAGGTAAAAGGATCCATTTTAGGCAGTTCTAAAACGGGAAGTATTGCTTATATCGAACCCGAAACTACTTTGAAATATTCCCGAGAATTAAGCAATTTAGAATACGAAGAAAAAGAAGAAATCACCCGAATTTTAAAACAATTATCCAATAAAATTCGCCCGTTTTTAGAATTATTGATTGAATACCAAAACTTCTTAAGTGATATTGATGTTATTGCTGCCAAAGCAAAATATGCCAATAAAATCAATGCCATTTTGCCAAATATAACCGAAGAACGTCGCTTGTATTTTAGAGATGCCTTCCATCCTATTTTGTATTTGAGCAATGCAGAAAAAAATGAAATTACCTATCCGCAGACTATTGAATTACAGCAAGAAAATAGAATTATTGTTATTTCGGGTCCTAATGCAGGTGGGAAAACCATTTCATTAAAAACAGTAGGATTACTTCAACTCATGTTACAATCTGGAATGTTGATTCCGGTTCACGAGCGTAGTGAAACTTTTTTGTTTGACCGAATCCTAACCGATATTGGTGATAACCAATCGATAGAAAATCATCTGAGTACGTATAGTTATCGTTTGAAAAATATGAATTATTTCTTGAAAAAGTGCAACAAGAAAACGATGTTTTTGATAGATGAATTTGGAACTGGTTCTGATCCTGAATTAGGAGGTGCATTGGCTGAAATTTTCTTGGAAGAATTCTATCATAGAGAAGCTTTCGGAATTATTACAACACACTATTCTAATTTAAAAATACTAGCTAACGAATTGCCTTTTACTACCAATGCTAATATGCTTTTTGACGAAAAATCGCTAGAGCCGATGTACAAATTAGTTTTAGGTCAAGCAGGTAGTTCGTTTACTTTTGAAGTGGCCCAGAAAAACGGAATTCCATATGGTTTAATCAATCGCGCTAAAAAGAAAATTGAGGTGGGGAAAGTTCGTTTTGACAAAACCATTGCCACACTTCAAAAAGAACGTTCTAAACTAGAAAAAACCTCTTTAACGCTCAAGGAAGAAGAAACCAAAGCGCGTGAAGAGAGTAAAAAAATGGAGAACATCAATGTGAAAATCAAGCAAAAATTGGAAAGCTATCAGGAATTATACGATAGCAATCAAAAGACGATTTACATTGGTCAAAAAATTGAAGATATTGCCGAGAAATATTTCAATAATAAAAACAAAAAAGACCTGATTGGCGAATTTTTGAAAATTATTGAAATCGAAAATTCCAAACGAAAAAAAGCAACGGCCAAAGAAAGTAAGATTATTGCCGAAAAGAAAAAGGAAGTGATTAAAGAAGTAGCGGTTCAGGTTGAAGAAATTCGTGCAGAAAAGAAAGCCAAAAAAGTAAAAGTGGTAGTCGAAAAACCACGTCCCGTTCTTAAAGTGGGCGACCGAGTAAGAATGATAGACGGAAAAGCAGTAGGAAGTATTGATAGTATCGAAAAGAACAAAGCTACTGTCAATTATGGATTGTTTACTTCTAAAGTCAGTTTAGATGAGTTCGAATTAGTAGAAGCTGTGAAAAAATAAGTCTGCAAAATCTCCCTCAACATAAAAAAATCATTTTGTTTGACGGACTTTGTAATTTGTGTGATGCATCAGTGCAATTCATTATAAAAAGAGATTCAAAAGATGTTTTTCGTTTTGTTTCATTACAATCTAATTTAGGACAGCAAATTGTTCAGCATTTAGAATTAGACACTCAAAAAGTAGATAGTATTTTACTCTATAATTCTGTACAAAACACTTATTTGTATAAGTCAGAAGCTGTTTTTGAAATTGTAAAAAGTAGTGGTGGAATTTTCTACTGTTTGCTTATTTTCAGGTTGATACCTATTGCAATTGCAAATAAAATCTATGACTTCATTGCGAGAAATCGTTATAGATGGTTTGGTGAAAAGAAAAGCTGTTTCGTTCCAACTAAAGAGTTAGAATCAAAATTTTTAAAGTAAAAAAAAAAGAGGATATCAAACGACATCCTCTTTTTTATACAAATACCAGTAATTAACTTCTAATTAATTTTCTGTATTTCAAACGTTTTGGAGTTAAATCACCACCCAAACGTTTCTTTTTGTTTTCTTCGTAATCAGAGAAACTACCTTCAAAGAAATACACTTCTGAATCTCCTTCAAAAGCTAGAATATGAGTACAAATTCTATCTAAAAACCATCTATCGTGAGAAATTACAACAGCACAACCTGCAAAGTTTTCTAAACCTTCTTCTAAGGCACGAAGCGTGTTCACATCCAAGTCATTCGTTGGCTCATCCAAAAGCAATACGTTTCCTTCTTCTTTTAGCGTCATGGCTAAGTGCAAACGGTTTCTTTCACCACCTGAAAGCATCGATACTTTTTTGTTTTGATCACTTCCTCCAAAATTAAAACGAGATAAATACGCTCTAGAATTCACTTGCTTCCCACCCATCATAACTAATTCTTGACCATCGGCAAAATTTTCCCAAATTGATTTATCAGGATTGATATTAGAATGTGATTGATCTACGTAAGCAATTTTTACCGTTTCGCCAATTGAAAATTCACCACCATCGGGTTTTTCTTCGCCCATAATCATTCGGAAAATAGTCGATTTACCAGCACCGTTTGGTCCAATAATTCCAACAATTCCGGCTTGAGGTAACGTAAAGTTTAATTTATCATACAATAATTTATCCCCAAAGGCTTTCGCTACATTTTTAGCTTCAATTACATTGGTTCCCAAACGAGGTCCGTTTGGAATATAAATTTCTAGATTTTCATCCAGTTGCTTTTGGTCTTCATTCAATAATTTATCGTAGTTCTGCAAACGCGCTTTTTGTTTGGTTTGACGACCTTTAGCTCCTTGGCGAACCCAGTCCAACTCGCGTTCTAAGGTTTTTCTACGTTTGGAAGCTACTTTTTCTTCCATTGCCATACGGTTTGATTTTTGGTCTAACCAAGACGAATAATTTCCTTTCCATGGAATACCTTCTCCTCTATCCAATTCCAAAATCCATCCCGCTACATTATCTAAGAAATAACGGTCGTGCGTTACCGCGATTACAGTTCCTGCATACTGCGCTAAATGTTGTTCCAGCCAAAGTACACTTTCGGCATCCAAGTGGTTCGTAGGCTCATCCAAAAGCAATACGTCTGGCTGTTGTAATAACAAACGACATAAGGCCACACGACGACGCTCTCCTCCTGACAAATTCTTGATTGGAGTATCGCCTTCTGGAGTACGTAACGCATCCATTGCAATTTCTAATTTAGTATCGATTTCCCAAGCGCCTAAAGCATCTATTTTGTCTTGCAAAGCGGCTTGACGATCCATCAATTTATCCATTTTATCCTGATCTTCATAATTTTCTGGAAGTCCGAATAAATCGTTAATTTGGTTGTATTCTTCTAAAACAGCCATAGTTTCGGCAACACCTTCTTGAACAATCTCCAATACGGTTTTAGAATCGTCTAATTGAGGTTCTTGCTCTAAATAACCTACTGTATATCCTGGAGCAAAAACCACATCACCTTGATAGTTTTTATCTACCCCAGCAATGATTTTTAAAAGAGAAGATTTTCCAGAACCATTCAATCCTAGAATACCAATTTTAGCTCCGTAAAAGAAACTCAAGTAAATGTCTTTTAATACTTGTTTATTACTGCTTGAATACGTCTTACTCAATTTGGACATTGAGAATATTACTTTCTTATCGTCTGACATATAGTTTGTTTTTATATTTAAAATTCTTGTAGCTACAAAGATAGTTTTAAATAAAAACAATACAATAATTGGAATTGAAATTATTAGCCTTTAGAGAGGATTACACCTCAAATAGTACAGATAATCGAGTATTTGTGCCAGTCAAAGACAAAATATATCGCGCTTTTACATAGTTTGTAGTTTTAGCCTCAACTTAAATTTTTGAGCTATGAAAAATATCCGAACTATTGATTTATTTGATTTCAATTTAGAAAAAGGCAAAAAGCAAGAACACATTGCATTGTCGTATCAAACATTTGGGCAACCTATAGGAACAGCTCCAGTAATAGTAATCCATCATTCCATTTCAGGAAATTCTACTGTTTGTGGTAGAAATGGTTGGTGGAATGGTTTAGTTGGCGAAAACAAAACCATTGATACAAATAGTTACACTATCATCGCTTTTAATATTCCAGGTAATGGATTTGGAGAAGATTATGAAACTTTAATTCCGAATTATCGTGATTTTACAATTCGAGATATTGCAAGTATTTTTTGGGAAGGGCTTTTTTATCTTAAAATTAAAACTGTATTTTCTGTAATTGGCGGAGGTTTAGGCGGTGCTATTGCTTGGGAAATGGCTGCTTTACAACCCAACCGAATTGAAAACTTAATACCCATTGCCACGGATTGGAAAACTACAGACCGAATCATAGCGAATGTATTAATTCAAGATCAAATTTTAAATAATTCAGAAGATCCTATTGTTGAAGCGCGTTATTTTGCTAATTTATTTTATAGAAATCCAGCATATGTAAATCAAATTTTCAAAAGAACTAATTTAGAAATCAGTTCAATTTCTCCCATTGAAAATTGTGTTTTGACCAATAATAAATGCCGAATTTCAGGATATCGATTAATGAATCATTTACTACTAACAAATGATTTAATGCGCAATCGAAGAGATTTTTCATCAATAGCCAATACAATTAAAGCCAATATTCATTTAATTGGTATTGACACTGGCGGACTCTTTCCGGCTGATGAAAACCGTATTACCTTTCTTAAATTGAGAAAAATAAAACCCAATGTATTTTATCATCAAATTGATTCTGATTTTGGTCAAGATGCCTATCTAAAAGAGACTGAACGCATCGCATACATCTTAACACCTATTTTTAAATCCAAAAAAATTATCATCCGAAATAAATTTAACTACATGATGGGTAATTACTTCATGAATACATAGTAAGGTATTTTTTATAGTAATTCAATCATTTTGTTGCCAATAATTGTGCCCCCAATTGTATTTGTTCAACTTACTTTTTCATAGTTCACTAATCTGAATTATCTAAATGAATTTCAAAATAGTTACAAATAAATATTAATCAATTAAATCACAAGAAAATGAAAAAAGTAGTTAAAAATGCTTTGTTAGCAACCGTTTTATTTACCGGTGCTGTAGCTGCTGCACAAACTGCAACAGGAAAATCAGCATCAACAACATTGAATGTCAATTTAGACAATGCGTATGACATCCAAATTGGTCAAAGTAGTGTTTCTATTGACATGAAAACCCCTGACCATTTCCAACAAGGAAATGATTCTGGAAAAAAGACAGGGCATGTTATAGTAAGTTCAAATACTGGATTTGAAGTTAAAGTGGCTGCCGAAACCGAGTTGCTAAACAATGGGGTATCTATTCCTGTAAGTACCGTAACCGTTACCCCTACTTTGGGCGCTTATAAAGGAAGTGGTACCGCTCCTACAGTTGCCGATTTAACGCTAACACAAAATGCATTAGCAGTAGGCACTGAGAAAACAATTATTGCCAAAAATTCAGGGGAAACAAAACGAGAATATGATGTGGTTTACGCCATCTCTGCAGAACAAGCCAATCAATATTTAAATAAAAATACTGGAGTGTATTCTACTAAAGTTACTTATTCTTTATATGCCAAATAGCCATTTTTTCTGTAGTTAATAAGAGCATCGACTTTGGTTGGTGCTTTTTTTAGCTCTATTGATGCCGCATTTTAATCGTAGTATTATGAAACTAAATCATACCTATTTATTGTTACTTCTTTTGATGCCTTTACTTGTCATTGGACAAATTAAAACAGCACAAACTCAAGTAAATGTTATTATAGCACAAGCTCAAAGCATTAGCATTACACAACCCTCCGTAGATATTCAATTGACTCAGATGAGTCAATATGTATCTGGAAACACATCTGCCATTCAAACTAATCATATTAATGTAGGCTCTACAACAAATTATCAGGTGAGTGTTAAGGCACAATCTGATTATCTTTCTTTTAATGGTAGTAGTAGCTCTATTCCTGTAAACACAATAGCACTTCAAACCACTATGGGTTCTGATCTTACAGGAAGTAATACTCCAGCATCCACAACCACTACAATAGCTCCTACTATAACTTTAGGTACTACTGATACCATTGTAATTAGTAATGCCACTGCTGAAGGTGCGCGCGGATATAATGTTACTTATGCTATTCCCGCTTCAAAAACATCATATTATTTGAATAAACCTATAGGGACCTATTCAACAACTATCATATATACACTAGCTTCTCAATAATTTCAAATCTAAATTCATGAAACAATTATTCGTATCACTCTTTTTGACAGTAACCATTTCTATAGCTTGGTCACAAGCCGGAATATCAGTCACTCCAGGTCGTTTGTATTATAAACTAGGCCTTGGTGAAACTAATTCACAAACGATTAAATTAATGAATCCTAACGATAAGGAATTAGAAATTGGAGTGTCCTTTAGCGATTGGAATTATGAAAATTCAGGAGCCAATCACATTGTAGAATCCAATAGTCTTCCCAACTCTTGTGTGAATTGGATTCAGGTTTTGCCTTCCTCCTATTTTGTAATTCAACCTGGTGAAACAAAGGAAATCGAGATTGTTTTTAAAGTTCCAAATGATGCAAAAAACACTATTCCTGTCCACAATGCAATGGTATTCTTTACTCAATTAAATCCCGGTCAAGCCAAAGATGAAAGTGGGGCTGCGATTCAAGTAACCGTTCGGATGGGAGTAAAAATCTATCATAGTTTTGTTCAAAAAGCAGACCCTATTTTAGAAATAGCTGATTTTAAGAATTACACCGATACGGATAAAACCAAGTTTGTCAAACTACAAATTAGCAACAACAGCACTATTTGGGCAGACGGCAAAGTAAAATGGGAATTATTCAATAACACTACGGGCAAAAAAAACACTTTAAACGAAACCGATTTTTTCACTCTTCCCTCTGATCTAAGAGAACTTCAGTTACAATTACCCAAAGATTTAGAAAAAGGAAAATATACCATTTCTGCACAATTGACCTATGGTGAAACCGATGTCATTAAGGTGGCCGAATTAGATTTTGAACTATGAAAAAATTAATCATGATTACATATCTACTCAACGGAATGTGGTGCCTGGCACAAAATAGTATTTCAGCTAATTGTAATGGACAACCAATATTCAATACATACAATGAATTGAGTAGTGGTAAGATACAAGTGAATCAAGTAAATATCAATATCACAAGACAAACTGGGCAAAATAGTTTAAGCAATTGGAAATTGACAGCCCGTTTAATTCAGGATTTTAGCTATTTGAATTCTACTGTTGGAGCTCAATATTCGGCCTTGCAGTACAATACGCAATACAATTCAAGTGACAATCCTAGTCTGATTAATTTTGGTGCGGGATTATTTCCATTAAACAAGTATACCGAAACTATTCTAGTTAGTAGTACAATCCCTTTAAAAGGAAATGTAAATCGAATTTTTAGTTTCAATTTGAATATTCTAGGTGGAAATCAGTTAATTTCTGTTCCCAATGGCTCTTACCAATCTGCTTACGAATTTAAATTATATGAAATTAAAGGAAATAGTGATGTATTAATCAGTTCTTATACAACCACTATTGGTAACAGTGCGGGCTTTACCATAAATTACAGCGGTAATATTGCCAATAATACTATCGTATTACAAAATGGTGCAGACCAATTTAATCTCGCCTTTACGAATGCGAATGATTTTGTAACAGGAAAATCGAGTACGGTGAGTAAAGGAATAAAAATCACATCCGATTCGAATTATCAACTCTCAATTAAATCAGCTAATTCAGTACTGACATCAGCGACAACATCAGCTACACTTCCTGTTTCTATTTTAAAAATAGGTCTCGCAACTAGCCCTGCAATCAACGGATTGACTATTAACTCCCCCCTAACTTTAAGCGCTATTGATCAAGTTATAGCAATTCGAACCGCATGGATTCCAAGCATAGAATACGACTTAACATTTTCCATTTTACCCAATACCCCAGGTATGAACGTACCCGCCGCTACTTATTCGACTTTTGTCTATTTTGTTTTGACCCCCAATTAATTTCTGAAAAATGCGTCATCATTTAGCTAGTATTATTGTCCAAATAGTATTCTTTTTTTCATTATTTTCTGTACAAGCACAAACCAATTCAGTCACAATTTCATTTGTAGAAAATAAAGAAAAAACGAATGGGAATGGTGTATTCGAGGCTATTGTCAAACTTAAAAACAAATCAAATCAATCTATTGAAGGAAATCTGGAAGTGGTAAGTACTACAGAAAACTTATTTGTTGTTCAACCACATCCCAAAGCCATTGTCTTAAAACCAAAAGATAGTTTGTTTATAGCGATTAAAACTTTAATTACTACTTCTGCTACTTCTGAATCACCTGCTAATTTAGAAGCGCATTTTACATGCTCTACAACAAAAGAAAAAATCAGTACCTCATTACCCGTAATCATTAAAGAAAAACGATTGGTCAAAATGGTGCTACAAGAAACCAATTTGCTTTACGAACAAATTGGCGATAGCCTCCGAATTCCCATTCGGATGGTAAATGAAGGTAATTCAACCCAAACCATTACTCTTATTGCTAACTATCCCGAATTTGTCTCTAAAAATAGGATAGAAAATATCGCTATTACTATCAAAGCACATACTGATTCTTTGATCGTTTTGAAAAAGGAAATCACTCGAAAAATCCTAAAACAAGAAGAATTCTCAATTGCTATTCGGTCATTGTACCAGAATGGAGATATTGTTGGTATTGCCAATGTTCGTGCCAACCCCATCAAACAAAACAGACGTTATGTACCTGAATTTGTTACCGATTATGCTAACGGTTTTAGACCCGTCAATCAAATTATAGCAAGTCGGCAAACAAGTAATAACAATCAAAGTGTAATGGCTTTGTATGCCAATGCGCAAATGGATAGTAACAAGGGAAGTTTATATACCAATCTGGACGTTAATTGGTGGGAAGAATCCAATCAAACTTTTATGAGAAATACATGGTTGGGTTATAAAGAAAAAATGTTTGGCGTACAAGTAGGAAATGTGGCTAAGTTTAACGACCTCAATTTGATAGGACGTGGAATCGAAACCTTTTACAAGACATCCGCAAACAATAAAATTGAAGTGGGATTAGTCGAAAAATCCTATTCGATTATCGATTTTTCAACCCCATCATCAGGACAATCAGCTTGGTTAAGCTTTACAAATAAAGAGGGTTGGGATAAAGGATATAAAACTTCTGTTTTATTTGATAATGACTTAAATGAAGGTATTCAAAAGACATTGGTTTCTTCACAATTTTCTATTGTTCAAAGCCCGCATTTTTCATTGCAAGCAGGTAGTGCTTTGAGTACTGTATATGCTACAGCAACTAAAAATCATGAATTAGGTGCCGCAGCCGAAGTCAATTTTCATGGTAAAACAACTCAGCTTTTTTATAGTAGTTTGAATTATTTTAGCACTGCTTATTTCGCAGGAATCAAAAGCGGGGCGCTCAACTTGAATGAAAATATAAATTTAAGTCTAGAAAAATATGCTTTGTGGTTTAGTGCAAACCATTTTTCATTTGCACCTAAAACTATACAAATCACCTCATATCTGCCTTCGGAATTTTCAAATACACAACTAAGCACCGGGATTTCAAAACGATTCAATTCCTTATTTTTATCTGTATCTTTTACAACTCTTTTTGAAAAGAAAACAGAACAAAACATAACTAGTAACTTATTTCAAGAGTTTACAATGGAAGCTAATAGAATCAACTTCAACGGAAGTTATTTCAAGAATAATCAAAATATTAATCTGTCTTTAGAGGGCGGTTTATTCAGTACTAACTTAGATTCTAAAAAACAAATTCATTTTAAAACAAGTCTTAATTATACTTGGAAATACTTCAATTTAACAAGCTATTATCAATACAATAATTTTTATCTTGGTGAAATTATAGCACTTCAACAACAAACCGAAAAAACCTATTTTAACTTTATAATTACTCCTTCAATACAACTGACTTTATTCAATAAAAAATTACGACTTCGTACGGGAGTGATGTATTCTAAAAATAGTTTTATAGCCAACACATTGCAATCTAATAGCCGAATTGATTTTGATTGTAGTAAAGACTTAAGTTTTTTTGTAAATAATTTCTACAGCGAATATTCCAATAGCTTTCAACCGATGAATACGATCCAATTCGGTTTGGTGAAGCGATTTAATCCTATACAAGTTAATGCTAATAAAAACGATTTAGAACTGTATCTGTTTTATGACACCACAGGAAATGGAATGTCAGACTCAAATAATAAACCTGCTATTAATCAGTTAGTACTTATAAATGACAAAGCGTTTAAAACAAATGAGTTTGGAATTATAAAATACAAAAAACTTCCTGTGGGTTTCTATGAAATACGAACGATTAATTCAAATGAATGGCATGCACCGATGCAAAAAATTAAAATTGAAAAATCTACAAAAATCGCAATCGGATTGAATAGAACAAGTACTATTAAAGGCAATATACGCTATTCATCTACTGAGAATTCATTTCCAATCAATCAAAAAGTAGCTGGACTTTCAGTAGTATTGACAGACAAATCCGGAAATACATATTATACCAAGACTGATGAATCTGGAAAATTTATTTTTTACGTTCCCAAAAATAATTATACTATAACTTTAGAAAAAAACGGAATTTCAGAATATGTTACTATTGTATCAAACAATATTAATATCCAAGCCACATCCGAAACAATAAATGAAACTAATTTTGTCTTACAGGTAAAAGAAAAAAGAGTTGAAACCAAGAAATTTGGTAATCAGCAATTCAAATAAAGGAACTATACGCGGCCTTTTAACGAACTAAAAACCCAGGCATTAGCTAAAAAACCAATTCCTACAGCAGCAAATCCCCAACCTGCAACATCGTCATATCGAAAAGCGCCTAAGCCTATCAATAACAACCCCATGATAATCATTAGTAAAGTAGCCCATCCTAAAATGGTATTTTTATTCATTCCCATAACTTGTGATATTTTTATTTTTTTGGTCGTGCAAATATCTAAATTTAGTGCTAATTAAAAATTTTATACAGCATTTCTTTTAACAAATCAGATTGTGTCATAGTAGCGCCTACTCCTTTACTCTTGACATCTATATCTCTTAAGGAAGCAATAATTTGACTCACTTTTTTCATAGGGTAATTTTTCAAAGCCACATCATAATCCTTCAAAAAATAAGGAATTACTCCTAAAACAGCTGAAACATTTTTTGGGTTTCTATCTTTCAATCCGTGGTATTTTAGGATTTTTACAAAAAAACCAAAAACAGTACTTGTAGTAACGACCAATGGATTTGCCTTAGGATTATTTGCAAAATAGTGTGCAATATGAAAGGCTTTGGCTTGGTTGCGTGAACCCAATGCATTCAGCAATTCAAAATTATTAAAGTCCTTACTGAAACCGATGTTCTCTTCAATATGTTGGGGATTAATGGTACTTCCAACAGGAAGAATAATCTGTAATTTTTCTAATTCGTTATTAATTTTACTCAAATCGGTTCCTAAAAACTCTACTAGCATAGCGGTAGCTTTAGGCTCAATCGAATATTTTTTACCCGCTAAAACCCGTTTAATCCAATCGCCAACTTGATTTTCATAGAGTTTTTTACTTTCGTAAACGAGACCTTTTTGAGACAGTAATTTGGTCGCTTTCTTACGTTTATCCAAAGTTTTGTATTTGTAGCAAAATACTAAAACTGTCGATTCCATTGGATTTTCGGCATAACTTTCAATCTTATCAATAGTGCGGGATAATTCTTGTGCTTCTTTGACAATAACCACTTGGCGTTCTGCCATCATTGGATAACGCTTGGCAGTAGAAACTATATCATCAATTGACACGTCACGACCGTACAAAACAGTTTGGTTAAATCCTTTTTCTTCTTCAGACAAAACATTTTGCTCAATGAAATCAGATAATTTATCAATATAATACGGCTCTTCACCCATCAAAAAATAGATTGGTTTGATATTTCCTGCCTTGATGTCATTTACAATTTTTACTACTTCGTCCACAAAAAGTTGTTTTGGTTATGCGTTTATTCGGAAAATTGAATTTTAAAATAGTAATTTTGTTGTATGCAACAATTGAATTTTTCATCCTATTCTTTCCGTTTCAAAAATAGCGAAAATAAAGTGTCTATTTTTGATGCTATCCGGAAAAAATTTATAATTCTTACTCCCGAAGAATGGGTGCGTCAACACGTAGTTCAATTTTTAATTGCTGAAAAAAACTATCCAATATCATTAATTAATGTTGAAAAAGTTTTAAAAGTCAATGGTTTGCGAAAAAGATATGATGTAGTCGTATACAATTCAGATGGTTCCATCTTTATCTTAATTGAATGTAAAGCACCCGAAGTGACCATTTCTCAAAGTACTTTTGACCAAATAGCTCGGTATAATATGACTCTAAAATCGGATTATTTAATGGTAACCAATGGTTTGAATCATTACTTTTGTCAAATGGATTTTGAAAATGAGAAATACCAATTTTTACACGAATTACCCAATTACCAATCCAATACAATTTAAATGAAAGTAGCTGTTGTTATTCTTAACTGGAACGGAAAACAATTACTAGAGCAGTTTTTGCCTTCAGTGGTTCAGTTTTCTAAAGAAGCTACTGTATATGTTGCAGACAATGCTTCTACAGATGATTCTGTTGCTTTTGTTAGCGCTAATTTTCCAACGGTTTCAATAGTCGTTAATTCTACCAATACGGGCTATGCAGGTGGCTACAACGAAGCATTACAGCACATTGAAGCTGATGTTTATGCTTTAGTGAATTCGGATATTGAAGTAACTGAAAATTGGCTACAGCCAATAATTAATACTTTTCAAAACGAGCCTACAACGGCCATTATACAGCCTAAGATTTTAGACTTCAAAAATAAAGACTATTTTGAATATGCTGGTGCTGCAGGAGGCTTTATTGATCAATACGGTTATCCATTTTGTCGCGGACGTATCTTTGATACACTAGAAAAAGACAACGGACAATACGATTCCAATCAAGAGATTTTTTGGGCATCGGGCGCCTGTTTTTTTATTAGAAGTGCCGTTTATAAAGAATTAAACGGGTTTGACACTTCCTTTTTTGCACACCAAGAAGAAATCGATTTGTGCTGGAGAGCAATCAATAAAGGATACTCGATACAATACCTGTTTGAATCCAAAGTGTACCATGTTGGAGGGGCAACTCTACAGCAAGGCAATCCAAAGAAAACAGAATTGAATTTCAGAAATTCATTATTGATGTTAACCAAAAATCTCCCAGAGAAAGACCTGTATAGAGTGCTTTTTATCCGAATGGTTTTAGACGGAATTGCTGGAATTCAGTTTCTTTTGAAAGGTAAATTCAATCACTTTTTAGCTATTTTAAAAGCACATGCTGCTTTTTACGCACGCTATTCCGAAAATTTCAAAAAGAGAAGTGATTTTCAACGATCAGAATACTATATCACAAAAAGTATCGTTTATAGTTACTTCGTAAAGAAAATTCGTTTTTTTAACGATTTAATTATGTTCAAATAAATTATAAAAACTAAATTTGCTACAAATCAAATAATCCAATAAAATCATCATTTATGAAAAAAGTTGTAATTGCTTTATCAGTATTGGCGCTTTTAAGTTCTTGTGTTTCAAAAAAGAAATATGCTGAGCTAGAAGCTAAAAACAAAGAAACTCAAGATTTATTAAACACATGTACTGTTAAATTAAATTCTTGTTTAGAAGAAAAAGCTGCATTATCAGCTACTGCGGTTGCTCTAAAAGACCAAAATAAAAACTTAATGGAGACTTCTAAAGAAATGGCAGTTTTGTCAACTAAAGGAGCTCAAAATATTGAAAAAGCATTAGAATCTATCAAAGAGAAAGATTTAAAAATTAGCAGAATGCAAGATGCTTTAACCAAAAAAGACAGCGTAACATTAGCTGTAGTTACAAGTTTAAAAAGTGCTGTTGGTTTGTCTGATCCAGATATCGAAATCAATGTAGAAAAAGGAGTAGTTTTTATTTCTATTGCTGATAAATTATTATTTAAAAGCGGTAGCTATGAAGTAACTGACAAAGCAAAAGGCGTTTTAGCTAAAGTAGCTAAAGTAATCAATGACAAACCTGATTTTGAATGTATGGTAGAAGGACATACAGATAATGTTCCTTTTGCAGGAAGCGGTATTTTACTTGACAACTGGGATTTGAGCGTAAAACGCTCTACTTCAATTGTACGTGTATTAACTAACAGCTTAGGTGTTAAACCTTCTCAATTGATTGCTGCTGGTAGAAGTTCTTATGTGCCATTAGTAGAAAATAATTCTGCTGAAAACAAAGCTCGTAATAGAAGAACTCGTATTGTGGTATTGCCTAAAATTGACCAATTCTACGAAATGGTAGAAAAAGAAATGAAGAAACAACAAAAATAATTTTGTTCTCATTACATAAAAAAAAACGTCTTGATATTCAAGACGTTTTTTTTATGTAAAATTTTAAAATACAATTAGTTAAACACAACAATCTAAAGCATATCTAAATCTCCTTTTCCTTCCCTAATAACAATCGGTTCATGTCCGGATAAATCAATTATGGTAGAAGCTGTATTATCTCCATATCCTCCATCAACAACCATATCTACAAGGTTCTGCCATTTCTCAAATATCAATTCAGGATCAGTTGTATATTCAATCACATCGTCTTCATCATGAATAGACGTCGATACAATAGGATTTCCTAATTGGCGGACTATTTCTAAAGCAATGGAATTATCAGGCACACGAATACCTACAGTAGTTTTCTTTTTGAATTCTTTTGGCAAATTGGTACTTCCTGGTAAAATAAAGGTATAAGGGCCTGGCAACGCTCTTTTTAAGATTTTAAATGTAGCCGTGTCAATTTGCTTCACATAATCAGATAAATTACTCAAATCGTGACAGATAAATGAAAAATTAGCTTTCTCTAATTTCACTCCTTTAATTCTAGCAATGCGCTCTAAAGCCTTTGTATTGGTAATATCGCAACCCAAACCATACACCGTGTCGGTTGGGTAAATGACTAAACCACCCTCTTTCAAGACTTTTACCACTTTGGCAATAGCCGCTTCACTCGGTTTATCTGGGTATATTTTTATAAATTCAGCCATAGTTTAAT
>JACCDS011055313.1_pt1 | contig 25038 bp, 27 predicted proteins | sample 7446441 | NCBI WGS metagenome assembly JACCDS01 (sample SAMN15323445, study PRJNA562643) | freshwater metagenome | isolation source: river surface water | place: USA:Blue River Watershed | collected 2017-08-17 | reverse complement strand
TTGCCGATGGCGGAGAAAAGTCGCTGCGCACGCGTCGGGCTGAGCGTGAGCCCGGTGCTTGACGAGGACTCGGCACAGCGCGACCGACTGGCGCTGGAGTGGCAGCTTTGGGCGGGAGAGGCTGGAGCGTCGACCGCCTACGCCGACCTGGTGGGCGTGGCACCGGTCGACACCGTGCGAGTCGAGGGAACCGTTGACGTCTGGAGGCTGGCCGACAGCATGCTGCAGGTAGAGCCTGGCGCCCTGCTCGCCTGGTGCGTCCGCCAGCTTGACGCCACGGCGCAGCCTCATCGCATACGACTGGCCTGAGAGTCAGCCGACTTTCTTGCCTTCCAGCCGTGCCGCCATCAGGTGCGGGTCGACGCGTTGCCAGAAGAGCTGTTGTGTGGGCGTGTGGACCCAGGAGCAGGGTACGTTGTCCAGGCCCAGCCCTTTGAGAGCTCGCTCGGCAAGCTCCAGCGGCGGCAGCGCGCGGCGCACGCATTCGGCCAGGTCGACAAAGACAGTCATGGTGCCGTCGTCAGTCCAGCGGTAGAACTGCAGGCTGACCAGCACGCCGCTGACTTCGAAGCAGGCCCGCTTGTACTCGCCGAGCTCGTCGTTCTCAAGCAGCACGAACTGCTTCGCGCGTCGACCCAGCTGGCACGACTGGGCGCGGATGTCCAGCGCGGGGGCCAGCTGGGGCAAGGGATTGGTGGCGTCGGCGGGGACCGGGCGAACGCGGGGTGTCGGTTGCGCGGGGGTGGAGAGCAGCATGTCCGGGCTCACGAGGGGAGGAGCCACGTGTAGCCCGCTGCTTTATTTAGGTGACGCAGCCTTCGCCATGAAGAAACCCGATGGCAGCAGATGCCATCGGGTTCTTGGAAAACAGAGGACAGCCGCCTAAAGGGCGCCTGCCTCGAAAGACCTCAGTTGTACTCGGTAGCGTCGCCGCCGCGCACCAGGTAGTTCGGACTGACCGACTTCAGGATGACGCGGCCGATTTCCGGATGTCGACGCTCGACCACCGGAGTGACGACCACACCTTCACGGATGTGCAGGGCCTGGCCAGACACCGTTTCCTTGCCCGACGTCGCCGCCTGCAGCGCCGACTTGCTGAACGGACCGCGGTAGATGAGCGGCACGGTCTGCAGACCGAGTTCCTCGGCGTAGCGCTGTCGGTCGTCGTAGCCCAGGTACTTCATCGCAGAGCGCGTGCCGTAGCCCATTGCGAACACACGCAGCTGCAGCGCGTGACCGTACTTCAGGTCCTGCTTGGACGCGGTGCCGATGACCTCGCCGAAGATGAAGACAGGGTCCAGGTCTTGGGCGAGGCCGTCACGCAGCAACGCAGCGCGCAGCTGGTCCAGCCGCGTCGACATGTCGAATGCACGTGCGGCGCGCACGTAGACGTTGCCCTGGTTTTCCGGAACGTCCTGGAAGGCCAGTGCCTGCTCGGACAGACCCTTGGAGAACACGCGCATCGCGCCGTACTCGTCGGCCAGCGACTCGGGCAGCTTCAAGAAGCCCGAGAACGTGCCGTGGAGCTTTTCGGTCATCACGACCTCCTCACCCTCCTCGAACACGCCGGGGTACTTCTTGATGTCTTCGACATCGAACTTCGGCATGTATTCGATGCCGCCGTCGAACACCAGGCCGTCCAGGTCCGCCGGGATGACCGGCTTGAACTTGGAGACGCCCAGCAGTTCGGCCACTTCCTGACGCTCCTGCACCGGGTGCTCCGCGCCTGCCGGGTCCACGAGGGTCCAGTCGTCATTGGCGCTGCGCTGCAGCGGGTAGACCAGGCCTTGCGACAGCTGCCCGCGAAGCATCACGGCCTTGACGCGCAGGCCCTCGTCGCCGGCGCAACGGCCCTTGCCGCGCGCTTCGTCCCACAGACCCAGCCGGCGCAGCAGTGGTTCGTTCGTCTGGGCACCTTCGGGCAAATAGACCACCAGGTCGCCTGCGGCGTGCGTGCCCTTGCGCACGATGGCGCGATAGTCGTCAATGACGGCGAACTCCAGGGCGTCCGCGTTGGTGTGCGGCTCGATGGCCTGGATGCGTCGGGCGGCTACGGAAAAGCTGCTCATAGGCTCAAACTCCTTGTTGTTTCCTTGTCTGCCGTGTAGGGAGCGGGGCGCGGGCCCGCACACGCCCCCCGGGGCGCCGCAGGTGTGGAGACTCAGAGCCGCTTGCTGACCAGCGCGCCCGAATAGCGCGACCATTTTTCGTAGCCGGGCGGCATGGCGTGACCCTCGGCCAGATACGCCCCGCCGGCGCTCGTACCCCGGAAGAGCGACGATTCAGTCCAGGGGTGCCCGCCCTCGCGCGCCTTCTTCACGAGGCCCGCCTTGCTGGAGCTGACCGCAAAGGGCACTGAGTAGCCGTAGCGCGTGCTCTGCACCGGGTCGAACCGGCCGTTGTTGAACGCCGCGAAGAACAGACCCGTCTTCGCAATCTTGCGGTAGTCGCGCTCAGGCACCGCGAAATAGACCACGCCACCGTTGTCCACGAGGTCCTCGTAGGTGGCTGCGCTGTACAGGTGCCCGTTCTCGGCCCAGTATTCGTGCGCGGCTTCTTCGGTCAAAAATGCCTTCCAGACATGGTCGGCGTTGCCTTCCCACTGGCTGACATAGCAGATGATGTGATGGGTCTTGACTTCGGGCATGGACGAGCTGTCTCTCTTGATGGCACAGTCGGAAACCAAGTACCGAATCTGTCAGTGCATTTTACCCCAGCGTCAGATTCTGACAACCGTTTTGCAGGCGCAAAAATGGCCGCGCGGGGCGGCCTGAAATCTGAAAATCTAAAACATCAACGCCGGGGCTTGCGCTCCGTCAGTCGTCCGATGCTGTCGCACACGGTCAGGGCCAGCAGAAAGCCCGTGAAGAGCGCCATGGACAGCAGCAGCGCCAGGGCGGCGGCGATGAGAATGACCGCACCAAGTGCCACACCCCCGACGTTGCGGAGGGAGGCGGATAAAGCAGAGGGGCTAAACAAAGGCATAACGCGGCTTGGCAGTTCAGTCTCTCGTCTAGCCGCCAGCCTTTATCTTGCCACCCGGACACTCCCAATGAAGAAGACGACCGCTCTTGTTTTCCTGATGACCGCACTTGGTCTGACCCTGGCGGGCTGCTCCAAGCAGGCCCCCACCCCTGTTGACGGCAAGAAGCCTGCCACCCCCGTGGCTGCGCCGACGAAGGACCTGCCTCCGCCGATGCCGGGCGCCGTGCCGTTCAAGGCCGAGGTGCCGGTCGCGCCGGATGCCGCGGCACTGCAAAAGGCCATCGACGCCCAGCTGGCCGAGCAAGCCAAGGCTGAAAAGGAAGCGGAGCAGGCGTCAGTCCCCGCCAGCAAGACGCCGGCCGCCAAGAAAACGAAGTGACGCGGGCCTAGAACCGCACAGCCAAGGTCAACGGATTGATGCGCCGTTCGACAAGTCGGTGCATCAGGCTGGACTTTTCGTAGAACGACTCCAGCACCTCTTCATACGGGTTCTCCTCGCGCCCTGCGGCCGCAAGAGCCACTTCCCCCAGCAAGGGAGCCTGCGCGCACACGGACATGCCCTCCAGCCCCCGTTGACGCCAGTCCTGCAGGTCCTGCAGGTGGGGCAGCACCGTGCTGTCCAGCCGCCACGCCGTGGCAATGCGCTGAGCCCTCAAGAACAGGTCGTCCAACTCCGGCACCTGGTGCAGCGCGTGCTGGTCCTCGAGCGCGCAGTTTTGGACAACCGTTGCCATCTCGGGCGTCCGCTCCTGCACGGACAGCACCGTGGCCAGGGCGAGCTTGTCCACCAACGCGGTCAGCTGCAGTGGCAGAAACGGTATCTCGTCGCCCATCCGACCGCTCTGCAGCATGCGCCGCATGGTCGCGCACAGCGAAAACGTATGCCGCGCCAGCCAGGCCCGCGCGACCTTGTACTGCGGAGCCACCTCCAGCTCGTCCAGCGCCCACAGGCTCATCAGCGCTGAAATCGCGGTCTCAGAGCCCAGCACCTGCAAGGCTTCGCTGACCGAAGTGGCGGCACGTCCGCGCGAATAGACGGCGCTGTTGGCCAACTGCAGCAATCGGGCGACAGCCCCCGGGTCACGGTGGACGAGCAATTCCAGCAGCCGCAGGTCCTCGCGGTCTTTCTCGCTCAAGGCGAGCAAGCGTGTAAATGATTCAGTCAGGGGCGGTATGCCAAAGTCCAAGGCACCGCCCGTCCGAGATGCGGAGGCCGTCATGCTGTGTCCCTGTTAATCCCGGTCAATCTACCACCATGATGCACTTGTTGCCATTTCCCTGTTCACCCTGCGCCGCCGTCGAACACGGCCAGGATGTCCTCGTCGTTCCATGGGTTTTCCAGCGGTGCGGGCGCCTGGAGTGAAAACAGATACACCAGCTCGGAGCTCAGACGCAGCGTCGGTCCGTCGGGCGTCAAATAGCCGGCGCGCTCAAGCGTCTTGCGCTTGCGGCTGATTTCCTCGCGCGCCACTCCGAAGTAAGAACATAGGCTGTGCTGAGGAATCTTGACCCGCACCAGCCGGTCCGGACTGCCGGGCACCGGCTCTGAAATTGTCCAGTAGAAGTACGCCATGCGCGCTTCGAGGGACAGGGTGGCCACGCGCGCTCGATAGAAGCGCGACTGCGCGAGGGCGCGGACGTAGATGGCCATCATCCACGACGCGAACCGCGGCGCCTGCACCAGGACCGAGCGAAAGACCTTCAACGGAATGAACATGCTCACGGTGGCACCCATGCTCTGGACCTCGTAGGGTGAGACGTCCCGCGGCAGCAGTCCACATGTCAAGGTGTAAGGGGCGAGCATGAAGTCGGTCGCGGTTTTGTCCGCCTCCTTGCCCATGTTCTGCAGGCAATAGACGCCCTTCAGCAGGACCAGCACGGGGGGCTCGAATTGGCCCAGGTCGACCAGAACTTCGTTGTTTTTCGCGGTGACGATTTCAGCTGCGCTTTGAATGGCGGCCAATTGCTCCGGCGTGCAGAGCAAAAAACCCTTGGGCAGGGTCTTCATATCGTCGGCTTCAGCTTTCCTGGCGGCCATGGGTTCCCTTCTTAAGAGGCAGCCTAAACCGTTCTGGCTATCCAGGGGATGGACTCATCCCTTGGCCCGAACGCATCCAAGCTGGCGCTGGTTGAAAGCATTTTGCGCCATGTAGGGCAGCGCTGGGCGTTGCCGCAGCTGAGGTTGGGCGGCTTCGTCAGCCGCGGAGGTGCGCAAATCCGCTGCGCCACGGGCGAGGTCTTGCTCGATAAGACCGCACTCGAAGGGCTCTCTGCGAGCACGCTGGAGGCCATGATGGCCCATGAGGCCGGCCACCTGCGCTCCTACCGCCGGCGTCGCAGCTTCCGTCGGCCGCAGTGGTGGCTGGACCGCGCGTTCATCGCGGCCTGGCTGGGCGCTGTTGCCGCACTGGCGCTCGGGCAGATGGGGCTGGTGCTGCTGCTCCTGGTCGGGCTGGTTCCCGGTCTGGCAACCGCCTGGCCTCGAGAACCAACCACGCGCGAGCGGCTGGAAGAGGAAATCCGCGCAGACGCGTTCGCCTGCTGCCATCTTGAGGGCGGCGTGGCGGCCTGGAACCGGGCGGTCCGGCAGTACGCGCACAGCACGGGTTCACCGGCTCTTCACAGCGGTCAGCTCGCCCTGCGGCGGGCCGCGATTCACGAGTTGTCTTCGCGCGGTTTGCTGCGCCAGGTCGGGTTGTACCCTGAGCGGGCACTGCCCGCGCTGCAGTGTTGGCCTCGGCCTTCGCGCTTCGACCGGCTGCGCTCCCGACTGGGGCTCGCGCGTGCGCTCAACGCACCGAGTAGCTCTTGACGGGCGCCGCGTGGTCGGCGCCTTCGCCTACCCACATCGGGGCAACGAAGATGAGCTTGCGCAAGGACATGGCAGGTCCATGCGCCTGGCGACGGTAATGCCCGCGCCGCCAGTGTGACGCCCGGGTCGCGGCATCCTCGCTGGTGCCGCCGCTGGGAGCGCCCTGCATGGCAGGGGCATGCACATAGATGACATCGCTGACCTTGGACAGCCTTCGCAGGGCCTTGGCCCGCTTGCCGGGGCTTTTCAATCCGGCCAGCTGCTTCAGCGCCTCGGTGCGGTCCATGTGAAGCGACGTGCGGGCGTCCGGCAAGCCGATGTAGAGCAGCGCCTTCACGAGCCACTGCAGGTTGTGCAGCGATTGGGTGAGGTATTCCCGGGTCGGCAGCGTGTAACCGCCAAGCTGGCTTTGCTCCAGGGCCGTGGCGAACGCATTTTCCAGGGCCTGGGACAGGGGCAAGTCCGGGTCCTCGATGCTGAGGAAGACCGCGTGCGTCGCGTCGTCCATGCAATCCCTCTTGCCCAGGGGAGAGCCGGTGAGCAGCACGTACAGTCCGCGCCCTCGCGCCGGATGCACCCCCTGCTCGAAATAGGCGCCTTCCAGGACGTGCAGCCCTGACACATCGTTAGGCACCCACGCCTCGATGTCACGTCGCTGCCCGAGCTCGATGTAGCAGCGCGGAAAGGGCAGCTGCAGGAAGGACACCGGGATGTCGGCGTCCATGTCGGTGTGGGCCAGCAGCTCCACCAGGCGGTCTTCGACCCGGAAGAGCCGGTAGGGGCTTACGAGGTGCCGCACGCCGACCAGGGTGGCCATCGCACCGCCCAGCTCGGTCGAGCCTGGTGCATGTGCCGCGGTCTCCACGAAGCCCTTGAAGCGCCAAAGCCGTTGCTCGTCGATGAGCTGGGGCAGGTTGCTGAGCACGAACTGGTCGGACTCGAACGCACGGCGGATGACGGACCACTCCGCGGCCCCGACGCCCTTCTCGATGAAGTCGACGAACGGGTCAAGGTACGCCTGCGCTCTCAGCGGGTGGGGCAGCAGGCAGCTTTGGCGGTCAGAGGGGAAAGAAGGCAGCTCCTGCATTTCGCGCGTCGCAGCGTCTAAAAACCGCCATGATACGGCCCACCGCCGTCTCGCGTCCGCCGAGTTTCAGGTGTCGAGCGAAAACCTGACCAGCGACGTGCCCTCCACCGGCTGCGCGGGCAGCTGGCGGCAGTACCAGTCGTTCAGCCGGCGCCGCCCTTCCTGCTCGTCGAGCAGCCCGTCGATATAGGGGCAGGGAAACATCAACCCCGTATGTTGCTGCGACAGCCCGAGCTGTCGGTGACTCAAAGCCTTGCGCAGCACGCCCGTCAGCTGGCCCTTGATGCGTGGGTCATCACTCGTGCGCTCGAAGGCGTCGAGCCAGGCGTACCGACCCGGGTTGCACTCGAGCCAGGCCTCCAGTTCGTCTTGAATGCAGTAGATGTCGGCGACGTCGAGCAGGCCCTCGAGCACGTCTTCGCCTTGACGACCGTGGACTTCGATGAAGACCAGCCGTGCCGTGCCCACCACGATGCCTTCGTGGAAAAAGGTCAGGTCGCGCACGTGCGGGTACGGCGCTGCCTGCCGCACGCGCCAGACGTCGACCGTGTCACGAGCGGCGGGGGCGGTCACGACCGGGAGGTCAGGAGCGAGGCCGCCAGAGCTGAACGTCGCTTGGCCGAGCGCTTGCCACGCAGCTCATCGAGGCTGTCGGCGACCGTGCGCAGGTCGAGCTCGGGCTGCTCGGGGTGCGTATCCAGCCCAACGACCAGTAATGGGATGGGCAGTCCCGCGCGGCCCAGGCGCTGCACCAGCCCGCAAGCCTTCTCGAACGTCGCCACCGACCCGTCGATGCGGTGCGCCAGTGCACGCGTCGGCACGATTTCGATACCGACGTCGCAGCGGCCCTCAAGGTGCCCGACGCGGAACTTCTCGATGTCCATGCCAAGGCGGCCGACATTGCCGAATTGCACCTCGCACAGAGCCTGGACTGACGAGTCGGCCAGCCCCTCGAGCTGCCACTGCGCTGGCGCACTGGCCCAGAAGTCGGCATAGAACTCGTTGGCGGCATCGCCCACCTGAGCCTGCGAAAGCCAGCCCCGCTCGGTGAGCTCGTGCTCAATAAAACTGTTCAGGACCTGCTGAACCACGCACAGCTGGTCGTTGGCACTCGACTTTCCCTGCCAGTGTGGGACAGGCAACCGGGTCAGCACGCCATGCAGCTGCGCCAGCAAGCCACAGCTGGACAACAAATGCTGCGCCCCCAAATGGGCGTAGTACGACACCTTCAATTTCCGACACCGCGAGTTCCGATGCCGGGTGTAGAAGAAGGATTTAGTCGCTCCGCAATTTAAGTCGGTTGTCTACAGAAGTCTCCTTTAGGAGAGCTTCATGACCCCGACGATTCGCCATCTGGTTGCACTGACCGGCATGGCCCTGGCGCTGCTGTCCGCAACGCCCCGCGCGCAGGCCGAGACGCACTGTTCTTGCGAGCACCGGAGCGCCGACTCGACGGTCTCTGCCTCTGCACCCGCTCCGATGAGCACTTCGAGCACCGAGGGCTCGCAAGGAGACACTGCCTCGCAGATGTGGCTGCACCTGCCCGCCGTGAGCCACCATTTCCAGCCTCCCCTGAACCCGAACCGGCATTGGAACCAACAGCACGCGGCCCTGGGCGTCGAACTCGCGGAGCCCTGGGAAGCGCTCAATACGCGCTGGACCCGACGCTGGACGGCAGGCCTGCTGCGCGACAGCCTGTACAGCTGGGGCGCCTATGGCGGCGTGGCGGCCACGCACGAGGTGACCCGACTCGGCCCCTTGAAGTTCGAAGCCGGCGCTTCCGCACTGGTCTTCTACCGTCGCATGGCCTTCGAGGGCAAGCGCTATCCGGTGCCGGCCGTGCTGCCGATGGTGACCGCCGAGTGGGACCAGAAGTTCGGGGTGCACCTGCTGTATGTCCCTCACGTGCGCTTTTCCGAGCACAGTGAGATGCCCGCGGTGCTGTTCTTGCAGGGGCGCGTTCGGTTCTAAAGACGCGTATTTCGCGCCGGCTACCTACACAGCGCATCGGCCGGCGCCGCCGGCTTCACGCACGAGTGAGCCCATGAACCATCCCTTGTTCGAAGACGTGCAGCTGCCGCAGCTGCAACAAGCCTCTCGCGACTTCATTGAACTGGCCCCGGGTAGTAGCCCGGAACAGCTGGCCAACGGCATGAAGTGCCTCAACCTGATGTACTGGAGCTTCAGGCCGCGCTGCGAGGTCGAACTGGCTCAGGCGGACGCAGCCCTGGCGAGCGCACTGAAGGCGGCCAGCGGCCAACAGATGGCTTGACGCCGCATTTCGGTCGACCCGGGTGCTCCGCGCCCTCGAGTCTGGGCGTAAACTGGGTGCAGTAATCGCAATACTGCAGCCATGGCGACCAGCTCGACACCTCCCCACTACCCCCACGAAACCTTGGCGCCGGTCTACCGGCATTTCGCCCACATCGCGGTGGACATCTTCAACCGCGAGGGAGAGGTATCACCCCAGTTCTTCATGGTGACCCTGGACACCTCCAAGGCGTCGAACATCAAGTCGATGTCAGCAGTCGACCCGCGTATGGTGCAGTCTTTGATGACCAACGGTCGCACCAAGGACTTGGTCAAGCCGTTGCTGAAGATGCTGCTGGACGCGGAGTCGCCCTTTCGCAAGATGCTGAAGAACCGCAAGGTCGACTTGCCGGATGTGGTCGTCCAGGTGAATGAGGCCTGGATGGCAACCTCTGACGTCGTGCCCGGCGGCACGGAATACGCGGGTAGCCTGCAGGACTTGCCGGGGCGCAAGGAGACCCTCATCGTCGTGGTGCACACCCGGTACCAGAGCCTGATGGGGATGTGCCCCATCGAGGACACCCCCAAGCGCCACGCCGAGTTCCGCGATGTCGAGAAGGACGGGATGATGATGGGCGGGCGCATGTCGATGAACGAAGAAGCCCCTCCCCCTTCGGCGCAACATTGAGCCCACAGGCAAACGGCCGACTGCGAAGTCGGCCGTTTTCTTGGATGAGCAGTCTTTGCGGCTCGTGGCTGTATGCGCTCAGTGCAGCAGCTTCGCGCGAATCTTGCGCACGCCCGAGCCGGCCTCCGACAACAGGACCACTTCGCCGTCGACGCTGTGCAGGCGCGGGTAGAGCGTCTTGGTGCCGTCGGCCGACGGATAGCCCAGACTTTTGACCTCGGCGCCGATTTCGCAGAAGTCCTCATTGACGACAGCGCCGTCCTTCATGACCGCTTGAACGCGAACCTTGAACGCGAGCAGCTTGAAGTGGTCAATAGCGGGCAGCACCGGCGTGGCGGGCACGGCCGGTGTTCCGGCCGCGGCCGAAGAGGCAGCAGCTTGCGCGGCCTTGGCCACCTTGTCCTGCTCGGCCTCCTTCTTCTTGCGGGCGTCCAGCTCTTGCTGCGCCTTGTCCCGGCCAAACAGCGCATCCAGGTTGGTGTCCGCAGCAGGACCTTCTCGCAAGACGGCTGCCTTGGATTTGGATTCGACCAGCAGAGGGTGTAGGCTCTTGGCCAGGGCTGCTGAGTTCGCCGAAACGTCGGGCGCGGCGGCCGCGCTCTGCTGGGCCTTGCCTTGAAGCGGCAGGTCAGCGATGCGCAACTGCAGGTACTGCAGCCCGTCATTGAGGTAGAAGAAGGCGATGCCGATGCTGCCGATGAGCGCCAGCTTCACCAAAGGGCTTTGCCCTGCTGTCGTCGGTTTGGTGCTCATTTCTTGCCCGCCTCATCGTCACGCAGCAACAGGCACAGGGGTGAGACGACCGCGCGCGCGACGGCCTTCTCCTGCGAAAACTCGACCGAGCCCATCTGCACGTCCGGGCGCTGGGCCAGCTTCTCGAGACCGGCCATCAGCGTGGGGAAGTCTTTCTCCGTGAAGACCACACCGGCGCCGGCGCCCGATGACAGGCACACCTTCTGAGCGCCCAGGTCCCGCTCATTCAAGACCACGCGCTCGAGTTTTTCGACCAGCAGCGTATCCGGATTGGACGACGGCTCCGAGCCCAGCATGCCATGCAGGCTGTACAGGTCCTTGGCCTGCGAGAACGGACGCAAGGCCTGGGTCCACTTTTCCTCCAGAGGCAGCAACTGCATGTATTGGCGCTTCCAGTCCTGGAAGTCGGAGACGGCCTCGGCCTGGGCCGAGGCCTTGTCGGTCATCGCGCGATAGCCGTCCAGGCCGCTGTTACCCAACACTGCTGCGAAGCACAGCGCCAGCAGCAGCGAACCGAGTGAAGTGTCTTTAGGAAGCATGGTTGAAGTCCCCTTCAATCTTGTACTGACGCCGTGGCTTGCCGTCCGCCGTGGCGGCCTTCTCGACGTCCTTGTAGGCCTCGGCGGTGGACAGTCGCAGCGTCATGCCCATGGCACCCGACAGCGACTGCAGCAGTGGTTGCGATTGCGCCAATGCCGTCAGCCCTTCGGAGCGCGGCACCTCGATGAGCATCTCGAAGTCGGCCGCCTTCTTGTCCGCCTGGCCAGGACGCTTGGCCATGGCCAGCGGCGAATTCAACTTTGCGTACTGCACCCGAAGGTCGGGTTCCGAGGCCAGCGCGGCCAGCACGGTCTTGAACTGGTCCAGCCGACGGTCTCCAGTTTTCTGCGTCTCGAAGAACGCTTGTCGTGCGCGCAGCAGCGCCAACCGTTCCGATGCAAAGGAGTACTGCCCCTGCAGCGTCTTGCTCTCCTTGGACAGCTCGTCCCAGGCCCGGACGTACTTGGTGTAGGGCAGATAGAGCGCCGCGGCGTAGCATGCGGCACTTGCCAGCAGCACCAGCAGCGCCGCGCCGTGACGGCGCACGAAGCTGGGCTTGCCGGACAGCGTCATGTTCTGCACCGGTGCGTGGGCCCACAAGGAGGCCGGCGCCACAGTGAACGACTGCGACGAAGGCATCGTCAACGGCCCGCACCAGTGGATGGCCGCCTGCAGGTTGGCCAGGCGCAGGCGCTCCAGGAGCACGTGAAGGTCGGATTCAAAGGTGTGCGACGTCGAGGCGCACAGCGTGTACTCGTTCAACTCGACCAGCTCTCCCTTGCGGAAGTGCAGCGTCAGCACCTGGGTCGCCGTGAGACCCTCGAAGGCGCCGAGCACGATGAACTCCTCGCCTCCCTTGAGCCGCTGCCCATAGCGCAGCAGGCCGTCGATGGCGAAGACCGGCTTGTGGCGAGCGCGTACCACGGTCGTCAGGGCTTCCTTGTCGATGCTCACCTGAACGGGTTTCGAGCTGTTCTTGCCGAGGCTCAGCTTGCGCGCGGACGAGCGCGGCGGCTGTGCGACGTATCCGGCGTTGCCCTTCAAGGGCTCGAGTGAGCACAGCAGCAGCTGGCCGGCCAGGATAAGCCGGTCCTTGCCGACTTGCTTCAGGCCCTTGGCGAGCTGCTCTGTGTCGCAGGCGAAGACAGGGCCTTCGCGTTTTTGAACTTTGAGTTTCATGGTCAGCTGAATGCTTTCGTCAGGGAGCTCGACAGCTGCGTGAAGTACGCGGTCAAGGGCATGCCAATCATCGCGGCCGCCATGGACTTGGCGATGATGTCGGCCACGCCGATGAACTGTGTGAGCTTGCGTACGCCTTCGTCGATGAGGATGGGCGCGCAGCGGGTCATCTCTTCATCGACTCGACCGGTTTCGTGCGCGGTCACGAAGGCGGTCACGATGTAGAACGGCCAGATTTGACGCGGGTCGTCCTCTGCCTGCTTGTCCGGGTCCGCGGAATCGGCAATGCCCCGCTTTTCCACCTCTTCGGCCATCAGCAGAACGCCGGCCTGATAGCACTCAGGCAGCGTCTTCACCGACAGCTGCAGCTGATGCCGCACGGGCATGCCGGCCGAGTCGAGCAAGGCCATCTGGTAGGCCCACAGACCGAAGTACAAGTTGCGCAGCGCGTCGCCCAACCGCGGAATGGAGTCGGCGACTGCAATCACCTTGTCGATGCTGCCAGGGGCCTTGAGCCACTGGGTCACTGCACCCACTGCGCCCACCAGGACCAGCAGCACCAAGGGCCAGAAGTTGGTCACGATGGCGTTCAAGACCATGGCCAGCTTGAAGGTGAAGGAACTCTCCCCGCCACCCAGCGAGTGCTGCAGCTTCGGAATCACCGCGACCATGAAGAACAGGAACACGCCCAGGCCAGCCAGGAAGGCGCCCACCGGGCTCATGAGCTTCGAGTAGATTTTCTTGACTTGCGATTTCACCTGCATGGACTGCGCCGTGCGCTTGAGCACAGGGTGCAGGCTGTCCGACTCCTCGCCGGCTTTCAACGCGGCGATGACGCTTTCGGGCCAGTAGGCCGCGAGCTGCTCAGACAGGCGACCGCCTCGAGATAGCGCCTCGGCCGCGTCGCTCCACACCTGGGCGTACTTGGGTTGCAGCTTGGCCATGCGGGCGACGGCTTCGCGCACCTTGATGCCGGCTGCCAACTGGTTGCCCAGGGCGCTCGCGGCTGCTTCGATTTCGGTGCTGGAATGTTGCATGAGTCTTATAGCCAAGAAGGCTCAGATGAACAGAGACGCGAACTCGGTTTCTCCCTTGGCAATGAGCGCCAGGGCGCTTTCTGCCAAGGTGTTGAGCCGATGCTGGGACAAGGCCGGAAAGTCGAGCTTGGACTCGGACTTGGCGAACAGCTCGCGCACCTCGCGACTGGCCGGCAGCAGTTCGTTGACCGGCAACTCGCCCACGTAGCCCGTGCGGTTGCAATGCTTGCAACCCTCCGACTTGGCCTCGTAGACGCCCTTGCTGAGCACGTCCTCGACCTTGTCCCACAGATGAGACTGCGCTTCCGATTCAAGGTACCCCTTGGCCAGGCTCAGCTCCTCGTCCGTCACGCGCCGACGCTTGCGGCAGTGCGGGCACAGCCGCTTGACCAGTCGTTGTCCGATGAGCAGCGACACCGACTCGGCCAGGTCGAACAAGCTGGCACCGCCACCCGACGCCTCACCGGTATCCTTGCGCAGATAGTTGGAGATGGCTCGGAAGGCCAGGATGGAGTTGTTCGCGTGAACGGTGGACAAGACAACGTGGCCCGAGGTCGCCGCGCGCACGCAGGCCCCTGCGGAGAACGCGTCGCGGATTTCGCCAACCCACACCAGGTCCGGGTCATGTCGCAGCAGCGCGCGCACCAGCTCGGCAAAGTTGCCGTCCACCGAAATCTGGGTGATGCCTTCCAGGTAGCGCTCGACCGGGTCTTCCAGCGACAGGCGCTTCTTGGTGTGGCCAAACATCTTCAGGTGCTCGCCCACCACGCCGGCAATGGTCGTGGACTTGCCAGAGTTGGTCGGACCCGCCAGCACGATGAGTCCCTGCGTGCGCACGAGGGCCTTGCGCACTTCGTCGTTCACCATCGGGCCGAGGTTGAGCTCTTGCAGTGAGATGTTGCGCGCGGTACGCGGCAGCAGACGCAGCGAGCTGGAAATCATGTCGAAGTCCAGGCCGAAGCGGTCGGCCGGAATGAACGACGCCCGGATGAACACTTCGGCGGACGCGTTCTTGTAGGTCATCTGGCCGTCCGCGGCACGGCGCAGTCGGCCACCGTCGCCTGCTCGCGAACGGCTCACCAGAAAGTTGGTGATTTCCTTGGAATTCTCCGGGGACAGCACGGCGTGCCGGTCCGGCGTCGTCATGTCGCCATAGATGCGAATGCGGATGCGTGCGGTGCCATCTCGCATCGGAGCGATTTCGACGTCCGTGGCGCGACGGCTAAGCGCCTCGTCGAGGATGCGTGCGAGCATGCGCTCGGCATCCGTCTTGGCCATGGCGGGCGTCCAGTAGTTGTCCTGGGCGGCAGAGGCGACGACCCGGATGGACTCGGTCGACGATTCGTTGCGCGCGGCACGCGCGACGATGGCCGGCAGCGACAGCGCTGCCAGCGGCTCTTCGCCGATAGCCGAGCGGACCGGGTCTTGCTGCTTCTCCAGCCGGCCGACCTGCGAGAACAGCAGCAGGTTCGACAAGTCAGAAAAGACCACCATGGGCTTGTCGTCGGTCGTGCGGATGTAGGCGGCGTTGAGCTCGTCCAGCCGCGCCCGAGCTGCGGCCGCCAGGTCGGAGCCCGCTTCGACCATACGCTCGTCGATGCCCGCCAGGAAAGGCAGGCCCCGCCCGACCGCAGCGATGCGCAAAGAATGCTCCCGCAACGAGGGGAGGCTCTGCGTCAGGTGGTCCAGGGGCAGAACGTTGGCCGGCTTGCTCGACATGGCGGCGGCGACCTGCTCGTGCGTTGCGAGCTGCATGCCGGCCACGATGTCTTCGATTCGGTACTCGCAGTACTGCGCGCACAGCTCCGCATGGGCCTGCAGGCTTTGAGCCGCCTCGGACGCAAAGCCCCACTGCTTCAGGAAGTCCTGGGGATTGCGCGATGCATGCAAGTCGGTGTGAAGGGTCATAGAGGTCAGCCTGATGGGTCGGAAGGAGGGCGCCGGCGCGAACGTCGTTCGCCCCCCCGCGCCTTCAGGTCAATTGAAATGCGGTCAACCCCGTCTATAGCGACCAGATTTAAGCTTTCTGAGACGCTTCAATGCCGCAGGTGCGGGCATTGGGCCGCCACCAGGGGCTCAGCGACCTTCGGTCAGCAATGACAGCGAGTTGCGGGTCCCCGCCTCGTCACTTGGCGACGATGACGGGAGTGGAGCGATTGGTGGTCGTCAGGTCCCCCACGGCACCGAACGTGTTCTTGCCCCAGCACGCTGCCAGGCCGAGAGTCGACTTGCCGCAGGTGTGCTGATACCCGCTCGACACCGTTGCGATGTCGGCGCCCCACCCCGTCACAGTGACCGGTACACGGCTGTCCACCACCGTGTTGTTGCCGAGCTGGCCTTGCGTGCCCTGGCCCCAGCACTTGCCAGCCCCTGCGGTAGTCGTCGCGCAGGTCTGCAGGCCGCCCGCCGAAATGCTGGCCACCCCCGAGGTCAGCCCGCTCACGTCGACCGGGGTCACCGCGTTCGTCACCGCGTTGTTGCCCAACTGTCCGGAGAGGCCGTAGCCCCAGCACTTGGCGCCACCCGCGGTCGTGACCGCGCAGGTGTGGTTGCCCCCGCCCTGGGCGGACACGGCTGCAGCGCCAGAAGTCGCGAACAAGGGCACCGCCGTCGGCGCCAGGCGGGTGGTTGTTGTTCCGTCACCCAGCTGACCGTTGCTGTTGAACCCCCAGCACCTGACGGCGCCGGCCGTGCTTCGGGCACAAGCATGCAGGTTGCCGGCAACCACCGAGGCGATGCCAGAGGTCAACCCGGAGACCTGCGCAGGCGTCGAGCTGTTCGACGACGCGCCAGTTCCGAGCTGCCCCGAGCTGCCCAGGCCCCAGCACTTCGCAGCGCCCGCCGTGGTGACGGCGCAGGTGAAATTCGTGCCCGCCGCGACACTCGCAACACCCGACGTCATACCGCTGACGTTGACCGGCGTGGTCCGTTGAGTGACGGTGCCGTCCCCCAGGTGGCCGTAGGCATTGTTGCCCCAGCACTTGAGGCCTCCGCTGGTCAGCAAGGCGCAGGTGTGGTTGTACCCTGCCGAGATGCTGGCGACTCCAGACGTAAGGCCGGTGACGTCCACGGGCGTGCTGCTGTTCGTGAGGGTGCCGTTGCCGAGTTGCCCCATGGCGTTGTAGCCCCAGCACTTCACCCCACCGCTCGGTGTCAGCGCGCAGACATGGTCTCCGCCCGCAGCAATCTGGGTCACGTACAACGGGGTCGACGCGTCCACTGTCGAGGTGAGCGTGCGCGCAGCGCCGGTATGCGTCAAAATTTGAGCGGCGCTGGTGAGTTCGAACCGGCGCGTCGAGACCTGGCGGTAGCTGACGGGGTTGCCGAATTGGTTGTAAAGGTCTCCACACTCGAAGCCGATGCCTTGCCAGTAGAACTGGCCGACACAGTCGGCCGGTCCGGTACCGACCGAGGAGTTGACGTCGGTCTTGGTCACCAGGGTGTTCAGCGCGGTCGCAGTCGCTCGCACCGGAATGGCGCCTGTTGAGCGATAAGCCTGAACAATCTTGTCGGAGGTGACCTTTTGGGAGGCGTAGGCCTGCATCTCCCGCGGTCCCTGAAACTGAGACGTGTCCTTCGTGGACCAGTAGGCGTACTTGCTGTTTCCGCACCAGGCCGAGGTGGAATAGAAGTCCGTTGTCGAGCCGGTAGGGTTGCAGGTGTTCCCGGTGTAGGCGAGTAGCCCGGTCAGGGTCTTGTTGTTGTCGCTAAGAGCGAGGACACCCACGCGCTGATACTGGATGACGCCATTGTTCAGCGTGTTGGAACGCACCAGTGTCCACGGGGAGGTCGGCGACCCCAAGGCGCCTGCGTTGGCCTTTGGTACGTATTGGCGCAGATGTTCGTAGCCGGCAGTCGCGCTCAGCGCCGCCAGACTGGCCGGCCATTGGCCGGTTTCGAGGTGATAACGCTCGACCTCGGAAACAATCAGCGCCTGGCCACTCTCGAGAGTGGACAGACGCTGCTCTTTGGCATCACCGATGCGGTCAACAAACAGGCCCGTCCACGCGGCAATCAGCATCATGAATACGCCAACAATCACTGCCGGCATGATGCTTCTCCTTCACGGGATGGGCCTGTCAACGCTGGATTACAGCGAGCGGACGATGGTCAGGTTGCGCTTGCCGCCAGTCGCGGTGCCGAACTGGATTTGGTTGTCCGTGGTGTCGGACGTGCCCAGGGCGGTGGCGGTGGAGGCGCCGGACACCGAGCTGTACTTGTTGTACAGCGGGATGATGACGTTGTCCGGCACGTTCGCGAACGTGATGGCCATGGCATTGCGGCCACCCACGGTGGTGTTGGCCAGCGTGGTGGCGTAGCCTTGCACCGACTCGGCACCTTGGCCGCCGGTGGTCAGGCCGGTCAGCGGACGCACGCCGGACTGGGACACGCAGGAGGTGTAGGAGGCAGCGGCCGAAGCGTTGCCCACCAGCAGGGACAGGTTCTTGCCAGCGGTCGTGGAGGCGGTACCGGCGCTCACGGCGGTGGCGGTCACGTCGCTCGGGATGGAGCACTGCTGGGCGATGAGGGCCCAGTTGTCGCCCAGCTTGGACGAAGCTTCGTACAGGCCGTTGGCGCGGGTGGTGTCGGTCGCGGAGCCCGAGAATTGGGTGATGGCGAAGACGGCGAGCAGGCCCAGGAACAGACCGACGATGGCCAGTTCGATGAGGGTGAAGCCCTTTTGCACGGCCTTGCGAGCCAGCTTCAGGTTCTTGAGGGACAGTTTCATGGATGAGTCTCCAGTTACGAGGGTTGAAGTTGCGAGAAATTTACGCCTAGGCGTGATGCGTATAGCACCGCGTCTACTCTTTTAGCCACGGGCTTTTAAATATTGCAAACAATATGGCGTAAAGAGTTGAGCGCGATGGCAGAGACGGCCGTCAGAAGCTGATGACCGCGTTCTGAGCCTCATTGCCGACGGCGGAGTCGGGCGCAGAGATAGAAGACACCGTGCGATTGATGCGAAGTGCTGCGAAGTGCGGTGCCACGTTGTAGGCCGACGTCAACGAGGGGTCATAGTCGCGGCAGTATTGAATGGGGGCCCCCCAGGCGGTCCGCCCGCTCTCGATGCCCCCGCCCAACCCGATGAGGGCCAGCAAGTCGCTCGTGGGGTCGTCCAGGTTGTACCAGCCTTCGCGGCATCCCTGATAGTTGGCGGGGTCGGACACGGAGGGCATCCGTCGCGCCACATCGGTGGGCTGCGGGTACATGTTGGCCGTCGAGGACGGGTTCGCAGCCTGTTGGCTCGCGTAGTAGTTCACCATCCCGGTGCGGATACGCTCGAGCTGAGTCGCCGTTGCCTGCAGCATCTTCTTTTGCAGAGGCAGCGTGCTGAGGTAGGCCACTCCGATGTCGCGAGTGCCTGGAGTCCAGGTTGCAATGTTGCCAGAGGTCAGGCGGACTGCACCACTACCGGTCTCTCCCGTGTAGTAGGACGCTGGCGGCGTGGACGTGGACGCCCCGGTATTGCACGCCTGGTTCTTGCCGCAGTTCGTCAGGTAGACCACACCCACTTCATAGCTGAGCGTGACCTTCGGGCCGCCTTGGTAGTACATGTAGGCGTCCTGGGACAGGTTGCTGTTGACCCGCTGATACAGCCGCACGTTGCGGTTGCCGGTGCCGTCATCATTGACCTTCTCCAACGGAACGCCCACCTGCTGCAGGTAGGGCAGCAAGTCGGCTGTCCCCGCGCAGTAGCCCGGGTTGTAGATGGAGTAAAAGACTCTGTTCGTCGAGTTGCTGCAAGGTGCGCTCAAGCTGCCGGGGGGCATTCCGGAAGCGACAGAAGGGACGAAGTTCTCCGCATACAGCTGAATCGCCTGCGCCAGCTTGGTGTTGATGGCCGTCTGCTCGTTCTTGTACTGCAGCTCTTTCGCAGTCGTGAACGCACGGAAGGACGGACCCAGCGCCATGCTCATCAGGCCGAGAATGAATGCGGCGAAGATGATTTCGAACAGCGTGAAGCCGCCTTGCCGACGCATCAATGCGGAGGTCCTGGTCATTCTCGTATTCCGTAGCCGCTTTAGCGCTTGTTCACCGTGACGCGCAGCGCGAAGTAGAAGACGTTGCGCGAGGTCGTGCGCAGCGAATTGCCGAACACGCCGCCGACGGCCTGCGAGTCCATCAGGCCGGTCACGCCCTGGCGCGCCGTGTCCTCGAGGTCTTCGGTCTGTCCGCCCATGACGACCAGGTCGCCATCGCGCAGCAGGGCTTCGCCCGAGTAGACGATGCGCGAGACCACCGGCAGTTGAGTCGGCACTTGCGAGACCGAGTTGCCACTCGTGACCGTTTGCGGCACGGACTGCGTGCCGGTCTGCGTGGTCTGTACCAGCTCAATCTGCGCGCGGATGAGCCCGGTGGCAACGTCGATGCGGGGGTTGACGCGCAGCACGGTGCCGAAGTCCTGCGGAATCAGCGTGTTCTGCGTTCCGACGGCGGCGCTGCCGGTGCCGCTGGAGGCGGCCTGCTGCGACACCGTGTTGAAGTACTTGGTCACCGTGCGGCGGAAGTCAGCCGGCACGCCGCTGGTGGTGGTCAGCACAGGCTTTTGCAGCGTGCTCACCCGGCCCATGTTGGTCAGGTAGGCGTTGAAAACCTGCAGGCCGTCGACCAGGCTCTGGACGCCCAGCAAGGGGCCCGGCAGGCCGCCGCCCGCGGTCAGCGAGGGGATGAGGCTGCCGCCGTTGGGGAACGACACCGTGACCCCGCCCAGACCGTTGTTGGCATAGGCCAGGCCGTACTTGTTGTTGGCGAACTTGGCGAAGGAACTGATGTCCAGTCCTTCGGACCGCTTGGAGTCCGTGGTGAGCATGATGAGCTCGCCCTGGAACGAGATGTCCGTGTTGTACATGGACTGCACCCGCGCGAAGTACAGGTCCAGGTCTTGCAACACCCAGTGCGGAGCCTGCACCGTCACCGCGCCCGTTTCCGGGTTGACCGCGTAGGTGCCGACCTGGCGCGAGCTGTAGCTCAGGATGCCATCGCTGCTCTGCGGTGCAGCGACTTGGGCCGGCATTTGCAGCAGGTTGTTGGCTTGCTGGCCTGCAGCCCCTTGTGCGCCGGCCACGGCGGCCTGGCCCGCGACCTGAGGCGGCGCGGAGGCGGTTTGGCCCGGTTGGCCGTTGGCAGGCGGCACCAGCGGCGGAAGCATGCCCGCCAGTTGCGGGGTCATCGCCGGCGCACCTGCGGCAGCCTGCGTGGTGGTTTTGGTCGGGTCCGGCAGCATGAGCTTCAAGCGAGCGTCCAGCTCGGACTTCAAGCTCGTCCAGAAATCGTCCTGGCTGGACACGGAAGTGGTGGCCGCCGAGGCAGCTCCGCCGGATTGGGACGAGTTGCTCTTGGATTCAGCACCCGCCTGCTTGAGCAGCAGCTCCGCGATGGTGTTGCTGGTGGACGGGTTGCCCGCGGTGTTGCCACCCGCAGAGAAGTTGGACCGGCGGTTGCCGATGTTCAGATACCACGTGCGTGAGCTCATCGGCTTGATGACCACGAGCTTGCGAGAAGCGTCCGCCTGGTAATCCAGCCCGACGGACGCCACGATGGCGCGCAGCGCGCTCTCGGCGTCGACGTCGTTGAGCGAGAAACCGCTGTACTGGAAGCGGTCGAGCGGCATCTCGGAGGTGATGCTGATGCCCTGGCGGGCCAGTGCCCGCAGCACTTCGGACATCGGCACAGGGTCTCGTCCGGTCTGGACGGTGACGCGCATCTGGCGCAACCAGGCGTGCTCAGACACCTTGCGGGCCATGACAGGGATGTAGGCACGGTCGCTCTCGACGACGCGCGACTGCGGAGCGGTGACTTGCGTGACCGCTTCGCGCTCCACCGCCTTGCGTTGGGCTTCGGTGCGCAGCGGCGTGTTCATGTCGTACGACGACGGGGTCGCACAGCCGGCGACCAGGGTCACCGCGGCGAGGCTCAGAAGGGTCTTTTTCATTGCAGGGGCTCCACAACCACCAGTCGGTTGCCTTGGTTGAAGCGGACGCGCAACTCGGCTTCCGGGCCGAGAGACGCAACGAAAGCTCGCGTCGCCGTGATGAAGTCACCCTCGAACTTGGCGCTCGCACCCAACGTGAAGTCCGTTTCTTCCGGCAGCTTCCAGGCGAGCGGCTGCCAGCCCGAGATGCTGGCCCAGCGCTCGAGCGTCGCACGCAGCGACGTGCCGCGAACCACTTCGTAGACCACCGGCGCAGTTGCCTTGGGGGCCGGTTGCCGGGTCTGTTCGTACTGGTCCAGCGACAGATAGCCAGAAGGGGCCTGCTGCGCTGCAGCAGGAAGGGCGCTGCCGAACAGGAGCGCGAGGGTCACGAAGAGGGCTTTATTCATGGCAGGGTGCGAGTTGAACTGCTTCTATAGCGAGTCGGTTTTCATCTTTCGAGTTTTCCAGCGCCACCCCACGTAAAGCTCGAGCAGAAAACTCATCAGGGGGAATACGAACAGACCGTCCTTGAGCCCGGCTCCGCCGACCCCCGTCAGGTAGCTCAGCGACGCGGTGCCGTGGCCGAACGCCAGTACCGCGCTGGTCACGTCCGCGCTGAGCAGGCTGAGGAAGCAGGCGGCGTAGGCCACACCTGGAGACATCTGGGTTTTCCAGTAGCCCATGAAGGCCAGTGCGATGAAAAACACCGGCAGCAGGTGCAGCGAGGTGGATTCCGCGTCCTGCTTCCATTCTCCCGACAGAATCGAGGCCACCGCGGTGACGACCATCAGCAGGCACAAGGACGGCGTCCACGCAGGCCGGGAGCTGCAGACCACCCACACGCTGATGAGCGTGGGCAGGACCACCGACCCCCAGGCGCCCAACCACCATTCGGGTCCGATACCGAGGAACCAGTCGTAAAACGTCACAGATGGCCTGTCAAAAAGTAGCGCAGCCACCTGTAAGCACCAAATTTAGCCGTTTATCCTGTTCGAAAACTGCACTTAAATAGTGCGGTCGGCCTGGCTGTAAACTTTAGAACGTGCTACAATGAGCTCCAAACCCAGCCTATAACCTAAAGTTCTCGTCGACACTCTGGATGAAAAACTCTCCTCCCCACGCATTCAAGAAGCTTCTGCCCTGGGCCATCGGTCTGGCGTTGCTGGTGGCCTTGTTCCAGACCTTCCTGACCGTACAAGGCGCGGGACAGGCGGAGCCGCTGGCCTATTCGGAACTGCTGAACAAGGTCAAGGCAGGCGATATTCGCAAGGTTGTGCTGCAAGGCGACTACGCCCGCGCCACCGCGAAATCCTCGGGCGCCGTCTATGTCACGCACGTTCCCGAGCACGACAACTTCTTCGTGTCGGACCTGGTCAAGGCGAACGTCGTCATCGACAGCAAGCCGGAGCAGCAACCGTCGATGCTGTTCACGCTGCTGCTGAACTGGGGACCGATGCTGCTGCTCATTGGCGTGTGGGTCTATTTCATGCGCCAGAACGGCCCCGGCGGGAAGGGCGGGAACATGTTCTCGTTCGGCAAGGCTCGCGCTCGAGTGCAGAACGGCGGCGAGGGCGCCGTCACGTTCGCCGACGTCGCAGGCTGTGATGAAGCCAAGGAAGAGGTGGCCGAACTGGTCGACTTCCTGAAGGACCCGAAAAAGTTCGAGGGCCTGGGTGGGCGCATTCCGCGCGGCGTTCTGCTCGCTGGCCCTCCCGGCACCGGCAAGACGCTGCTGGCCAAGGCAGTCGCGGGTGAAGCGAAGGTGCCGTTCTTCACCATCTCCGGCTCTGACTTCGTCGAAATGTTCGTCGGCGTCGGTGCCGCCCGGGTGCGCGACCTGTTCGAGCAGGCCCGCAAGAGCGCGCCGTGCATCATCTTCGTCGACGAAATCGACGCCGTGGGGCGTCACCGCGGCGCCGGCATGGGCGGCGGCAACGACGAACGCGAGCAGACGCTCAACCAGATGCTGGTCGAGATGGACGGTTTCGAGACGGGGCTGGGCGTCATCGTGATGGCGGCCACCAACCGACCCGACATCCTTGACCCGGCCCTGCTGCGCCCGGGTCGCTTCGACCGCCAGGTCACGGTGGCACTGCCGGATGTCCGAGGCCGCGAACAGATTCTGAACGTGCACCTGCGCAAGGTGCCGGTGAGCGCGGAAGTCAACGCTGGCGTGGTCGCCAGGGGCACGCCGGGCTTTTCGGGCGCCGAGCTGGCCAACCTGGTCAACGAAGCCGCACTGCTGGCGGCCCGTGCCAACAAGCGCGTCATCGAACCGGCCGAAATCGAAAAGGCCAAGGACAAGGTGCTGATGGGGCCGGAGCGCCGTTCCATGCGCATGAGCGACCAGGAACGCAGCGACACCGCGTACCACGAAGCCGGCCACGCCATCGTGGCCAAGGTGCTCGAGAACACCGACCCCGTACACAAGGTCAGCATCGTGCCGCGCGGCCGCGCCCTGGGCGTGACGGTGCAGCTGCCGGAAGGCGAACGCTATTCGCTGGGCAAGAAGCGCATCCTGGACACGCTGGCGGTCCTTTTCGGCGGCCGCGTGGCCGAGGAGCTCTACACCGACGACATCACCACCGGCGCGTCGAACGACTACGAGCGCGCCACCCAGATGGCGCGCAACATGGTGACCCGCTGGGGCATGAGCGACGTGGTGGGCCCGATGGTGGTCGGTGACTCGGATGGCGAGCTGTTCCTGGGACGCTCCGTGCAACGCAGTGACAACGTGTCTCCAGACACCCTGCGCCAGGTGGACGCTGAGGTTCGCCGCATCCTCGAGGAGCAGTACGCCCGCGTGCAGTCCATCCTGAAAGCCCACGCGTCCCAGATGCATGCCATGCGCAATGCCCTCCTGGAGTGGGAGACGCTGGATGGCGACCAGGTCGACGACATCATGCGCGGTGTTTCACCGCGCCCGCCGCGGGACTACCGTGGGCCCCAGACGCCCGATTCGCAGGTGCCCGCGCCTGCGACGGCCGGCGTCACCGCGCCTTCGGCAGCCTGAGCGACTGCCAGCCCCCGCCTCCGCTCCGTTGGCCAGATGTCAGGGCCCGCGGAGCGGATGGCTTTTTGGCTACCAAAAGGCGTGACCGAGGTTGGCCCTCGTCGAAAAAGAACGTCCAGCGGAGGTATCGGACACGGGCATCACTCGACATGGCAGATGCTGCCGCTTCGTCTTCGGGCAGACAACCAATCCCATGCCAGAACCCTTAGTAGCAGAAGGGACGTGTTTCCCCCTAACGGGCGGTCATGCCAGAACTTGCGGCCAGCGTAGACCCGTGCGCGCAGTGCTGGCAGTGAGAGCTCATCGAGCAGTGCGCAACTCGTTCAGCTCCAGTCGTATACCCAAGGACTCCCAGACGATGCGCGTGCCATTCTGCTCCAGAGCAAATGCGCGACGAGCCTCTGCCGACGCCCTGGCCAGTCCCGGATACCGGCTCATCGGTTGTTTGAGTCGAAACCCATCGGACAGGATGAAGACCAGGTGCCCGTTGACAAAATCGACCGTCCTGATGGTGGCGTCGCTTTGAACCCGCATTGCACGCGCTCCCAAAATGCAAGAGACGCGCAATTCTGAGTTGCAAACGAAGCTCAGCGCAAGTGCTCCAGACGCTTGGAGGCCGCAGGGTGGGTTGGATGCTCGGCAGAGTCCTGTCGCGCAACGCGGCGCAACAGGGCGTCCAGCCCTTGCGGCCCAAGCCCTGCCAAGGCCAGCAGTTCCCTTGCGCGCCTGTCGGCAGTGAGCTCGGCCTCATGCAAGAACGCAGAAGCCGCTCGCGACTT
>JACCDS011007163.1_pt1 | contig 25038 bp, 26 predicted proteins | sample 7446441 | NCBI WGS metagenome assembly JACCDS01 (sample SAMN15323445, study PRJNA562643) | freshwater metagenome | isolation source: river surface water | place: USA:Blue River Watershed | collected 2017-08-17 | reverse complement strand
TAATCAGGCTGAGCGGCCCCACCGGTCGGTTCAGTCAGGCGCGGACAGGGTGATCCCCTGCCGCGCCGGTCTCGCTGTGACACAATAGAAACCTCTATTGCTTCTGGCGAGGACCTCATGAGCGAGCTTCGCGGGCGGCCTCTGTTCCGCCTGTTGCGCATACTGCTGATCGCGCTGGCGATGCTGTTGGTTGCCATCGTGCTCAAGCCGGAAAAGTTCCTGCCGCCGGGCATGACCCTGGGCGAGTTCTTCCAGGGGATCCTGGGGGCGATTTTCCTGGCGCTGGTGCTGGCCGCTGCCGGTACCCGTGCATGGTTTGACTACCAACGCAAACGACGCGAAAAGAAATGACCTCAGCGACTCCCAATCCGAATGACGGCGCGCCGAACTGCTGGCAGTGCCGCCACTTCGCGGTCAGTTGGGACCCGAGCTTCCCGTATACCTGCCGCCTGATGGGCTTCAAGAGCCGCATCATGCCGGCGATCGAGGTGCTGCGTGCCGATGGCTCGCGTTGCCGAGGCTTCATGCAGAAGCCCGCACCGTCCGGTGCTACCGCTTCCTCTGGCGCCGCCACCTCTGCCCAGCCCCCGCTCCGAAAGACCGCATGAACCGGCTCGCTGCGCTGTCGCTGATACTGGCCGGCGCAGCCTGCAGCCTGCCGGCGCAGGCGACGCTGTCCGCAGCGATGAAGGCCATCGAGCGCGGCCATTACGCCACCGCTGCCCGCGCGCTGAAGAAACCGGCCGCTGCCGGGGACGCGCGCGCGCAGAACAATCTTGGCTACCTGTACGAGCATGGCCTCGGCGTACCGCAAAGCGCGGCTGACGCGCTGGCCTGGTATCGCCGTGCGGCCGAGGGTGGCCTCGCCGCCGCACAGTACAACCTTGGCACGCTGTATTTCCGCGGGCAGGGCACGGCGCAAGACCCGGCCGCTGCCTGCCAGTGGTTCGACGCGGCCGCACAGGGCGGCTACACCGATGGCGAATACATGCTGGGCGAGTGCCTGCGCACCGGCACAGGCGTGCGGCGTGATGCGGCGCTGGCGCTGTCCTGGTACCTGAGGGCGGCGCGCAAGGGTCATGCAGCGGCGCAGATGATGGCCGCGTCGCTGTACCTGACCGGCGAGGGCTGGCGTAGTGAGCCGTACAAGGCGCTGGTCTGGGCCGAACTGGCCCGGCAGAACGGCGAGGCGCAGGCCGCCACGCTGGTGGCGCGCGCCAGCCGCGGCTTGCGGGAGTTCGACAAGACGGCGGCCGTCGAGCAGGCGGAGCTTTGCCTGAAGACGAGCTACCGCGATTGCCCGGAGTAGCGGCAGGCAGCACCACTGCTGGCAATACCTTGCCGCAGCAGCGGCAAATCCCTGCTGTCGACTTTCCGTCTGCTTGCCGCCCGGCCGACGCTTTCCTCCCCCCGGCAAAGGCCTGCCGATTCCGACACACCGCTTCAAAACCCGCATGAATCCTCGCTGATTGGATTGGCACACGGATTGCTAAGAGGAAACCGTCCAAAGTTTTCCCGAGGCAACCAAAGTGATGGCTCCAATCGAAACTTCGCATCCGGCCCTGTGGCTCGACCCGAAATCCGCGGTCGGCCCGCTCGAGCGCGCGCAGCTGGAAGCTGCCGGCCTGCAGCTGCTGCCGGTCGCTACGCTCGACGACCTGAAGCAAGGCCTGGCGCGTGCGCGCCTGGTGGTGATACGCCTGATGGGCGATACCGGCTTGCTGGAAGAGGTCAGGAAGCTGACCCAGTCCTTCGGTCATGCGATCCCGGTGCTGTGCCGCGTGGACCGCAACGCGTTCGCACTCGGCATCGACGCAATGCGCCGTGGCGCGTATCACGTGGTCGCTGCCGACGACTGGACCGAAGCCACCTGGCGTGATGCGCTGGCGCAGGCACCGAAGCGCGCCGAGGTCACGAAGGCCGCCGGCCCGCAGACCTTTGTATTTGTCGATCCGAACAGCCAGCACCTGCTGGAACTGGCGCGCCGTGTCGCGCAGACCCAGGTGTCCGCATTGATCGTCGGCCCGACCGGCGCCGGCAAGGAAGTGCTCGCGCGCGTGCTGCACGATGCATCGCCGCGTCGCAATGGCCCCTTCGTTGCGCTGAACTGCGCGGCACTGCCGGAGAACCTGATCGAAGACCTGCTGTTTGGTCACGAGAAGGGCGCGTTTACCGGCGCACTGAAAGAACACCGCGGCCTGTTCGAGCAAGCGAACGGCGGCACCATCTTCCTCGACGAAATCGCCGAGATGCCTTACCACCTGCAGACCAAGCTGTTGCGCGTACTGCAGGACCGCAAGATCACCCGCCTCGGCGGCCATGCATCGATCGACCTCGATATCCGCCTCGTCGCAGCCACCAACAAGGACCTGCGCGAAGCCATCATCAACCGCGAATTCCGCGAAGACCTGTATTTCCGCATCAGTGCTTTCAAGCTGTCGGTGCTGCCGTTGCGCGAGCGTCCGGGCGACATTCTGCCGCTGGTGATGCAGTTCCTCGCCAAGTTCGGCCCGGTCGATCGCCAGGTACAACTGTCGCCGCGCGCGGCCGAGCTGCTCCAGTCGTATAGCTGGCCGGGCAATGTGCGCGAACTGCAGAACGTGGTGCAGCGTGCGCTGGTGCTCTGCAATGGCGACATGGTCACCGAGAATGAATTGATGTTCGATGAAGTCGACAGCACGACGCCATCGCAGGCCGTCTCGCCGGCTTCCCATCATGCAGCGCATCACGCAGCACATCACGCCACCCATGCGATGGGCTATGACGCGCTGCAGGGCATGGGCGCAGGACCGGTTATGCCCGGTGCCGGTACGCCGGGCGCTGGCATGAACCCTGTGCCGCACTTCTCGCCGGCAGCGCTGAAGTTCCCCGCGATGCCGGCCGCATCCGGCGTGCAGGACTTGTCGAGTGCGGTGAAGACCAGTGAATACCAGGCCATCATGGCCGCGATCCAGTCCACCCGTAACCGTAACGAAGCCGCAGCCAAGCTCGGCATCAGCCCGCGTTCACTGCGCTACAAGATGGCCCAGTTCCGCGAGCGCGGCATGCCGGCCATGTCGGCCGCCTGAGCCCGGCCCCACGCTGAAGGGACACGATCATGATCAACAAGATCACCAGCCAGGCCAACATCGACGCGATGCTGGCCACACTGCGCCAGCACCAGGTCGATTCGACCGGCCGCAACACGCCGGCAGTGCTGACGCCGCCGATGCCCGAGGTGGGCAAGCCGACGTTTGGCGAAGCGATCGCAACTGCGGTGGTGAAGACCAATGACATCCAGCAGCATGCAAGCGACCTGCGCCAGGCCTATGACCGTGGCGAAGATGTGCCGCTGACCGATGTGGTGCTGGCGATGCAGAAATCCTCGCTGGCCTTCGAAGCGACACTGCAGATCCGCAACAAGGTGTTGAAGGCGTACGAAGACATTTTGAACATGCCGGTGTGATGACGGACGCACGAACCGCAGACCACAGCAGATAACAGCAAATAAGCGCAGCAAGAACCGATAGCAGATACCGACCAGAGAGCAGACCATGGCCGAAGCAACGATGAACAACGGTGGCATGCCACCCGCAATGCCTCCGGGCGCACCTGCCGGTGCCCCCGGCGCTGGCGCATTGCCGATCCCGACTGTCGGGCCGAACGGCACGCCGCTGCCGGCAACGATGATGGGCGTCGCGGGCGGCTTCGATCAGTTCCGGCAGTGGATGGATGGCGTGCTCAAGCAGCAGGCGGTGCGTCGTGCGCTGATTCCGCTGGCGATCCTGATCATTCTCATCATTGCTGCTGCATCGTTCCAGATGACACAGAGCACGCCCTATCGTCCGATCATGCCGGGCATGACCGAGAACGACAAGATGGCGGCGCTCGAAGCCTTGAAGGCCGGTGATTTCAAGCCCAAGGTCGATACCAGCAGTGGCCAGATCACGGTGCCTGAAGGTCGCTACCACGAAGCGCGCATCTTCCTGGCCGGGCAGGGCATTCCGAAGGAAGCGCAGCCGATCGGCATGGATTCGCTGAAAGACAAGTCGTCAATGACGACCAGCCAGTTCATGGAACAGGTGCAGTACAACACCGCGATCGAACAGGAACTGTCGCGCTCCATCATGCAGATCGCCACCATCAAGGCGGCCCGCGTGCATCTGGCGTTGCCCAAGCAATCCGTGTTCGTGCGCGAGCGCGCCACGCCCAAGGCGTCGGTGGTCGTCACGCCGCATGCCGGTCGTGGCGTGTCCACGCCGCAGGTGAAGGCCATCGTGCACCTGGTGTCGTCCAGCGTGCCTTATCTCACGCCCGAGAATGTGTCCGTGGTCGATGACCAGGGCAATCTGCTCACCGCCGACAATCCGGTGGATGAGGCAATGGGCCTGACGGTCGCGCAGATGCAGCACAAGCAGCGCACCGAAGAAACCTACAAGAACCGTGTGATGGAACTGCTGGGCCCGGTCGTCGGTGAATCCGCGATCCAGGCACAGGTCAACCTGACGCTCGACTACAACCATGTCGAGACCACCACCGAAGATTTCGACAACAACGACAAGGGCGTCAAGCCGCGTTCCGAAGCGCTGACCACCGAGCGCAAGTACAAGCTCGATCCGGAAGGTATCCCGGGTGCGATGACGAACTCGCCGCCGCCGGATGCCGATCTCACGAAGAACACCAACACCGACGAGAAAAAGCCGGCGATGAACGAGATCACCACCACGAAGTCGACCCGTAACTTCGAGATGGACCGTACCGTGCGCCATGTGAAGAACTCGCTCGGCTCGATCTCCCGTGTCACCGTCGCTGTGGTCGTTGCCGAGCGTCCGGCACCGCCGACTGCTGACGGCAAAGGCCCGACGACCGTGCCCTACACCCAGGAAGAGCTGGACCGCATGCTGAACCTGGTGCGCAGCGCCGTCGGTTACAGCGCCGAGCGTGGTGACGTCGTCACCGTGGCCCCGGCCCGCTTCGAAACCCTGGCACCGGAACCGCCGAAGCCCTGGTATGCGAATCCGGACATCCAGAACTTCATCAAGATCGGTATCGCAGCACTGGTGATCATCGTGTTCCTGCTCGCCGTCGTACGTCCGATGGTCAAGGGCCCGAACATCACCCAACAGATCCTGCCGCCGCCGGGCCCGACCCCGGAAGAAGTGGCCGCGATCGAAGCCAAGGCCGCCGAAGCAATGCGGCTCGAAATGGAAGCGAAAGCCGCCGAGGAAGCCAAAGCCGCAGAAGAAGCGAAGGCTGCCGAAGAGGCTGCACAACTCGCGCTGGCCGAAGAAGCGGCCGCTGCCGAAGCGGCCGCCGCCGAGCTGGCCGCTGCCGAAGCCGCCGCTGCCGAGGGTGAAGAAGGCGAGGAAGGCGAGTATGACGAAGACGGCGAGCTGGCCGAAGGCGAAATCGAAATGGAAGAGGGCGAGAGCCTGGACGAGCTGCGGGCCCGCATGCAGGCCATGAAGCCGAAGAAGCCGGCCTTCACCGCCGACATGCTCGATACCGCCAACAGCTATGATGACAAGGTCGCGCTGATCCGGATGCTGGTATCGCAGGAATCGGGCCGCGTGGCGCTGGTGCTGAAGAACATGGTCCGCAACTGAACGCAACCCACGCATGCATCGAACCCGGCATCACAGTGAACTGAATTTTTAATGGATTGGAAACAGTAATGGCAGAAGCGCAAAAGGCGGCAGCGCCCGCAGCACCGGCAGCGAAGCCGGCAGCACCGGCGGCGGCCAAGCCCGCAGCCGCACCGGCGGTGGCCAAAGCAGGCGCCACCGCAGCGCCCGCAGCACCGGCAGCAGGCGCAGCAGCAGCCGCAGCCGCAGCCAAACCAGCAGCGGCAGCCAAGCCAGCAGCGGCAGGAGCGGCAGCAGCGAAGCCGGGTGCCGCAGCACCGGGCACGGCGGTCGCGAAGGCGCCGGCCAAGGATGCGGCCGCCAAGCCGGCGGCAGCATCGGCAGCTGCGCCAGCCGAAGGTGCAGCAGCGGCTGGGGCAGAGGGCGAGAACCTCGAGGAAATGAAGAACAAGTTCAAGCCGAAAAAGAAAGTCGCGCTGCCTGCAGAAATGCTGTCCGATGCGAAGAGCTACGACGACAAGCTGATCCTGATGAAATTCCTGACCGAGAAGGAAAAAGGCCGGGTGGTCCTGATGATCAAGAACATGCTGCGCGGCGCCGCAGACGCCGGCAAGAAGAAATAATCAATGCAGCACGCAAGAATGAAAACCGAGGTTGACCATGGCAGATGAAAACACCGTAACGATGACCGACGAGCTCAAGCGCGAGCTGGCGGAGATCACCAATGTGCAGCGCGCTGCCGTGCTGATGCTGCTGCTGGGCGAAGACCTGGCATCCAACATCATCAGCTACCTGGACCCGAAGGAAGTACAGGAACTGGGCGCAGCGATGGTGTCGGTGGCCGACATGTCACAGGAAGCGGTGAACGTCGTGCTCGACCAGTTCGTCGACATGCTGAAGAAGCAGACCAGCCTGTCGCTTGGTACCACCGAATATGTGGAAACCGTGCTCAAGCGCGCGCTCGGTCCGGATAAGGCGGCATCGGTGCTGTCACGCATCATGCCGAACCGCGCCAGCCGTGGTCTGGAAATTCTGCAATGGATGGATGCACGTGCGATCGCTGAAATGATCCGTGGCGAACACCCGCAGGTAACTGCGATCATTCTGTCGGTGCTGGAATCCGAAGTCGCGGCCGATGTGCTGGGTTTCCTGCCGGAAGAATCGCGCGCCGAAGTCGTGCAGCGCGTCGCCAGCCTCGACACCGTACAGCCTTCCGCGATGGAAGAGCTGGAATCGATCATGAAGAAACAGTTCTCGACCAATGCATCGGCGTCGTCGTCCAGCTTCGGCGGCGTGAAGGCAGCGGCGAAGATCATGAACTTCACCAAGGTTGAACTCGAATCCGCGATCCTGCAGGGTGTGGGCCAGATCGATGAAGAACTCGCGCTGCGCATACAGGACAACATGTTCAGCTTCGAAAACCTGGCCGCCGTGGACAACCGCGGTATCCAGGCGCTGATGCGTGCGGTGGAGCCGGACATGCTGATGATTGCATTGAAGGGCGCAACCGAAGAGGTCAAGAACAAGTTCCTCGACAACATGTCCAGCCGCGCGCGTGGCATGTTCCTCGACGATATGGAAGCCAAGGGTCCGTTGCGCATGACCGAGGTCGAAGATGCGCAGAAGAAGATCATGCGCCAGGCACGAAAGCTGTCCGAGAAGGGCGAGCTGATCCTGGCATCGGGTGGAGCCGACTTTGTCTGATACCCAGACCGCGCGCGGGCGCAAGGAATGGATGCCGAACCGGATGTTCGATCCGGTGTCGAATCCGTTCGCGATCCAGAACTTGCTCGAAAAGAAGGTCGAGACCTTCGTCGAGCAGCGCGACGAGCTGTCCGACCACGGCTTTGCGTTCGATCCGGTCGTGATGGCCAATCCGGTTCATGCGTTTTCCGAGGAAGTGATCGACGACCCGGCCGCCGGCGACATGCAGGAATTCCAGGCCGAGTGGATGGATGCCGGCAACGAGTTTGCCAGCGATACGCAGCCTGCGACGGGCTTCAGCGCCAAAGGCGATGAAGCTACCGATAAAGGGATGGGTGCCGACGTCGTCGCCGAATCCGACAATCAACCGTCATCGATGCATGCCGGACCGGGTGAGCCCGTCAATGCGACTGCAGACGCGGAAGCCACGACCGTGGCTGAAGCCCTGGCCAACGACACCACCGAGCCGCTTGAAGAGGCCGCTGATGCGCTGGCAACGGCATCGCTCACCGAGGAGTCCGCAGGCCAGCTTGCGGGCGCGGACGCAGAGGCAGAGGCCGCTAAGGGCACAGCGGCAGTCGCTGCAGCTGATGATGTAGCGAACACCGCAGCCAACGCCGCAGCCGAGGCGGCCAAAGGCGTCACCGCCGAAGCGACAGCAGATGCCGCAGCAGATACCGCAGCAGACACCGTTGCCGACGCAGCGCCTGCGACGAGCGATGCGGTAGCTGCTCCGGCAGCCGTTTCAAGCGGTATCTCCGAGGATGAACTCAACGCCCGGCTCGACGCCGCGCGCGAAGCAGGCCGCGCCGAAGTCCGTGAAGCCGTGCGTGCCGAAGCACACCAGCAGGGCTATGACGAAGGCGAGGCCGCCGGTTACGCAAAAGCCCGTGAAGAACTGGGCAAGGAATACGACGACAAGCTCGCGCAGCTGCAATCTGTGATCGATGCGTTGCAGGCGCTGTCCTACAACCCCGACGCGCTGTTCGAGCCGATGAAAAAGCTCAGTATCCATCTAGCCGAGCAGCTGGTGCGTGGAGAACTGACGCAATCGCCACAGGCGATCTCGCGGCTGGTTGACAACTGCCTGCGCGAACTGAATGCGTCTGGCGAAAAGGCGGTGATCATTCACCTGCATCCGGAAGATGTCGAACACTACAAGCCGCAGGCCGCGATGTTCGGCGATGCGATGGTGCTGCGAGCCGATCCCAAACTGGAACGCGGCAGCGTCCGTGCATCGCTCGAAGGCAGCGTTGTCGAGGACCTTATACAGCGTCGCGTGGCAGGCCTGAAGAAAGGCCTGATGCAGGCGCCGGCGCAGAGCTGGCGCGCGAACGCAGGCCGGCTGTCCGATCGCATCACCGACGGTCAGCGCAGTGGCCAGCCGGTGGACGATGTGACCATCGCAGCGCCGAAACAAACCGTGAACAAAGCCGATACAGTGCGGGCCGACGCTGCGCTGGAAACCGTCAGCGAGAGCAGTACCGGCGGCCTGGCCAACACGGGAAACACGGCCAACACGGCCAACACGGCCAACGCCGACGGCAGAGACACTGCGGACGGCACCGATGCTTGATTACGCATCCGTCGTTGACGACCTGATCGCACAGGCGCGCGTGCCCGATGCCTGCCATACCGGCACGCTGGTGCGGCTGGTGGGCATGACGCTGGAGGCGCGCGGCATCATGGCGCCGCTCGGCGCGCTGTGCGAAATCGAATCCAATTCCGGGCATAAGGTGCAGGCCGAGGTGGTCGGTTTCAATGACCAGACCCTGTTCCTGATGCCCTTCACCGAGCCGGTCGGCATCGGACCCGGCGCGTCGGTACGGGTGTTGTCGAATACCTCAGAAGCCTCGCTCGGCCCGGCCTTGCTGGGCCGTGTGATCGATGCATTCGGCGAGCCGCTCGATGGCGGCCCGAAGCCCGATTGTCCGGACCGGCTGGCCTTGCTCGGTCTGCCGCTGAACCCGATGGAACGCGGCCCGATCAATCAGGTGCTCGATGTCGGCGTAAAGGCCATCAATGGCCTGCTGACCATGGGCCGTGGGCAGCGTGTGGGCCTGGTCGCCGGTTCCGGCGTCGGCAAGAGCTCGCTGCTGGGCATGATTACCCGTAACACCAAAGCCGATGTGGTCGTGATCGGCCTCATCGGCGAACGCGGGCGCGAGGTGCAAGCCTTCATCAATGATGTGCTGGGCCCGGAAGGACGCGCAAAGTCCATCGTTGTCGCGGCGCCGGCCAATGTGTCGCCGGTGATGCGCCTGAAGGCCACCCACCTGACCCATGTGATCGCGGAATACTTCCGCGACCAGGGCAAGAACGTGCTGATGCTGATGGACAGCCTGACCCGCGTCGCGCATGCGCAGCGCGAGATCGGCCTCGCGATCGGCGAGCCGCCGACCGCGAAGGGTTACCCGCCGTCGGTGTTCGCGTTGCTGCCCAATCTGATCGAACGTACCGGTGTCGGTCGCCATGGTCATGGTGCAATCACCGCAATCTATACCGTGCTGGCCGAAGGCGATGATGCACAAGACCCGATCGTCGATATCGCCCGTGCGTCGCTGGACGGGCAGGTAATGCTGTCACGCAAACTGGCCGATGCCGCGCATTACCCGGCGATTGACCTCAATGGCTCGATCTCGCGCGTGATGCAGGATTTGCTGCCGGCAGACCAGATGAAGCTCGCGAACCGTGTGCGTCGCATGTGGTCGCTGTATCAGCAGAACCAGGACCTGATTTCGGTCGGCGCGTATGAGCCGGGCACCAATGCCGAGATCGACGCCGCGATCGCGATGCGTCCGCAGCTTGAAGCATTCCTGCGACAGGACATGCATGAAGGTGTGGACCACGACACCACGCGCGAGCGCGTGCGTGAGCTGGCCAGCCTGTAACGGAGCGCCGCGCGATGAAAACCAATATCTGGTCCGTGCTCGCCGACAAGGCAGCGAGTGCTGCGCGCGACGCGCAGGCCGCAGTTAATGACGCGCGCCTGAAGCTGGACAAGCTGCAAGCCAGTGTCGCCCATGTCGATCGCCTGCGCGACGATTACATCCTGCGTTACAACGCGGCGCAGAAAGAGGCGCACAAGATTTCCGACAATCTCGCGTACCGTCAATTCCTCGATCACCTGCAGGAACTGAAGCAGAAGGTGAAATCGCAGCAGGCACAGGCCGAGCTGATGCTGGCCGAAGCAAAGTCTGCGCATCAGCAAGCGCTGCGGGAACAACTGAAAATGGAAGCGATGGTCGAGCGCGAGGAGCGCAACCGTTTGCTGGCCGCCGCCCGCAGCGACCAGAAGGCGATGGACCAGGCCGGTCTCGCGCAGTTCAACCGGCGCTGACGCGCCTCGGGCCCGCAGGCACTCAGGCCCGCAGACACTTAGGCTCTCAGGCCAGCAGCAACACCAGCTGCAACAACAGCATCAGCAATACCGCCATCCCCATCGCCGCCAGTGTCCAGGTGCGCGCCAGCGCACCGCTTTCACCGGTGTGCGACAGCCACGGCGCCAGTCGCTTCGCGATGTGGCTGACCAGTGCGCCCGACCCTGTGCCCAGCGCGCCCAGCGCGCGTGCGCCCGCTGCCAGCAGCCAGGGCAGCAATCGGCGCCAGCTCCAGTCGGTATCGAGCGTGATGGTCGGCGTGCGTTTCAGGTAAGCCAGCAGCACGAAGAATGCGAGACCCGAGAACAGCAGCAGCTGTAATTGCGCGACCACATGACCGGCGGTGTACGCGTCGTAGTTCACCGCATACGGCAGCAAGCGATACAGCGGCTCCGGCCAGATACCCAGGCCGACGCACAGCGCGGCCATGATGCCCATCGCCCAGCGCATCGACACCGGTGGCTCGGCCGGTCGCAAGCCCGAATCCTTCTGGAAGAACACGAACCATGGGAACTTGATGCCCGCATGCAGGAACACGCCGGCCGACGCGGCCGTCATCAGCAACCAGACCCAGAACAGATGTTCGTCGGCGGCCGCTTGCGTCACCATGGATTTGGAAATGAAACCCGAGGTCAGCGGGAATGACGAGATCGCGAGCGCACCGATCGATGCGCACAGCGTCGTGTACGGCATGCTGTGATACAGCCCGCCGAGTTCCGAGCATTTGCTGCGCCCGGTCTGCATCAACACCGCGCCGGCCGACATCAGCAGCAGCGCCTTGTAGATGATGTGCGTGAACGCATGGGCCGCCGCGCCATTGAGCGCCATCTCGGTGCCAATGCCGATGCCGGCCACCATGAAGCCAACCTGGTTCACGATCGAATACGCAAGGATGCGGCGCATGTCGTTTTCCAGCAGCGCGTACACGATGCCGTAAAACACCATGAACAGCCCGATCCAGATCAGGATCTCGTTGCCGGGGAAGCCGCGGATCAGCGTGTACACCGCGGTCTTCGTGGTGAATGCGGACAGGAACACCGTGCCGCTCCAGGACGCCTCCGGATACGCATCCGGCAGCCACGCGGAGAAGGGCGGCGCGCCGGCATTGACCAGCATGCCGGCCAGCATCAGCGCGGCCGGTACGCTGTCGACCGTCATCGCGACGAAGGCCAGGCTGCCGCTGCTCTGCACCTGGCCGACGATGCCCGCAAACAGCAGCACGCCGCCCAGCATGTGCACCAGCAGGTAACGCTGTGCCGCACGGCCGCTGGCTGCATTCGCGCGGCTCCACAGCACCAGCGTCGAACCGATCGCCATCGCTTCCCAGAACACGAACAGCGTCAGCAAGTCCCCCGCGAAGGTGACGCCGATGGCGGAGCCCGCATACGCATACGCGGACGCGATCTCGAGCCGGCTGGCCTGCGTGAGTGCATACAGGCCACCGACCAGCGCCATCAATGCAAAGATGGTCGCAAACAGCCGCGACAACGCGTCGCCCTGCAGCGGTGTCAGCGAATGGCCGAGATACGACAACTGCAGCGCGGCGCCGTCCGGCACCTGCGACACCAGCCACAGCGCCAGCAGCGGCACAAGCAGCTGCAGTACGCGCCGCAACGTGGCAGGCACGAACGGCAGCAACAGGCCGCCGACGATCAGCAGCAGGCCCGGGTGGATCAGCACGCCGTTCATGCGTCCTCCCCAGGCTTGGACTGAGGGGCCTCGCTCTCGTAGTAGTCATCCGGCCGCTTCAGGAACAGCGCCAGCAGTTTCGCCACCGCGATCATCAGCGCACAGGCGATGAAGCCATACAGCGCATTGAAGCCGGGCAGGGCTTCGATCGCAAAATGCCCGTGAATGGGCCAGATCCATTCAGCCAGCACGGTGGCCGCCAGCACCGCGATGAACACGATCCATAGCGTGCGATGGTTCTGCGGATAATCCAACCAATGGCTGGGCGCAGGTGCGGGCTGGCCTGGTTGCGCCGGCTGCCCTGCTGGTCCCTGTTGGGTTGGCGAGACCGGGGCCAATGGTGCTGCCGGTGCTTCCGACTGTCGTTCCGTCATGATCGCTTCCTCATTGCAATTGGCGCGCCAGAGACAGCGGCGCGTCGGCCAGGAAGAACAGCGCAATCGTCAGTGCGGCGGTCGTCACCAGCGCGATGCGCATCGCCAGCGGCGCTTCGCCATGGGCATGTTCGGCACTGTTGGCATCGCGCGAGAAGAATGCGTGATACACGATGGGCAGCAGATAGGCCGCATTCAGCAGCGTGCTGGCAATGATGGCGCTCACTGCGACCACACTGCCAGCCTCGACCGCGCCGGACAGCATGAACCACTTGGATACAAAGCCCACGGTCGGTGGCAAGCCAATCATCGACAGCGCTGCGATCGCAAACGCGCCCATGGTCCACGGCATCTGATGGCCGATGCCGCGCAGCTCGCTGACGCGAGTTTTGTGCGCAGCGGTGTATATCGCACCGGCCGCGAAGAACAGCGTGATCTTGCCGACCGCATGCGCCATGATGTGCAGTGCCGCGCCAGCCACCGACAGCGCACCGAGCAAGGATGCAGCCAGCGTCACATAGGACAGCTGGCTGATGGTGGAGTACGCAAGCCGCCGTTTCAGGTTATCCGCGCGCAGCGCGACCAGTGACGATGCGACGATCGTGAATGCAGCCAGCACCGTCAGCCAGTCGGTGACGCCGGCCTGCAGCAGGTGCTGCGTGCCGAAGATATACACGATCAGCTTCACGATGCTGAACACGCCGGCCTTCACCACGGCCACGGCATGTAACAAGGCTGACACGGGCGTCGGCGCCACCATGGCCGCCGGCAGCCAGCGGTGCACCGGCATCAACGCCGCCTTGCCTATGCCCAGCATGCAGGCCGCCAGCAGCACCAGCGTGACCGTCGGCGATACCTTGTTCATCAGCAGGCCACCAGCCGTGAACTCGGTGCTGCCGGTCAGATGCCAAATCGCGATCAGTGCCGGCAACAGCAGGCAGATCGAGGTGCCCATCAGGATGCCCAGATACAGCCGCCCCGCGCGCCGCGCATCCTCGTCGCCATGATGCGTGACCAACGGCCAGGTGGCCAGGGTCAGCATTTCATAGAAAAGGAACAGGGTCAGGAAATTACCGGCCAGCGCAATACCCAGCGTGGCTGCGATCGACAGCGCGAAGAACGCGAAGAATCGCGTCTGATGATCTTCATCGTTCGCACGCAGATAACCGATCGAATACACGATCGCCACGATCCACAGCACCGACGCAATCAGCGCAAACAACAGCCCCAGCGGCTCCAGCGTGAAACGCAGCGCCAGCCCCGGCAGCAACTCGGCCAGCAGCAGGGTCGGCGCATCGCCCGGCGACAGGGATGACGCGGCCGATGCCGCCGATGCTGCCGTCAGCGAAGTCAGGTCGGGCGGCAGCATCGTCGGTACCAGCAGCAGCACACAGCCCAGCAGCGCAAACGCGGCCAGCAAGCCCAGCGCTTCGCGCAGGTTGGGATGGCGACCCGCGAGCGTGATCGCCAGTGCACCCAGCAGCGGTATCCCGACGCACCAGCCCAGCAGTAGCGGCATCATGGCCGCACTCCGATCAGTGCTTCCACCGCACCGCTGGCCGCGCCGAGCGGGAAGCGGGTATCGAGGCCGAAATAGACCGTTGCGAGCGCCAGCAGCAGCGCCGGCAGCAGCATGCTGAGCGGTGGCTGACGCAGTAGATGTGCGTCCGGTGCCGGCGCTTGCAGATACGCGATCTCGACAAACTTCCACACATAGGCCACCGCCAGCAGCGAGGATGCGACGATCAGCAGTGCCAGCCACCACAGGCCGGCATCCAGTGCGGCCTGTACCAGCAGCCATTTGCTGATGAAGCCGCTGGTGCCGGGAATGCCGATCAATGACAGCCCGCACACGACGATCGCCGCGCTCACCAGCGGCATGGTCTTGCCCAGTCCGCGCAGTCGCGTCAACTGGGTACCGCCGATCGCATAGGTGACGATGCCCATCAGCAGGAACAGCGCGCCCTTGGTGATGCCGTGATTGAACACATGCAGCACGCCGGATGCGAGGCCGGCCGCATTGCCCAGCGCAATGCCAAGCACGATGTAACCGACTTGCGCGACGCTGGAATACGCGAACAGGCGCTTCAGGTCCGACTGCCCGATTGCGATCGCGCTGGCGATGAACATGCCGGCAATGGCCAGCACCATCAACAGCGTCGGCAGCGCCAGCGCATCCAGTGCCGGCTGGCCGAACACGCTGTAATAGAAGCGCAGCAGTACGTAGATCGCGACCTTGGTCGCGGTCGCGGCGAGGAAGGCCGCTACCGCCGACGGTGCATTCGCATACGCATTCGGCAGCCACTGGTGCAGCGGGAACAGCGCAAACTTCAGCGACAGGCCAACGGTGATGAAGGCCAGCGCCGCCAGTTCGGCGCGCACGCCTTGCACGTTCGCGAGACGCTGGCTGATATCGTGCAGGTTCAGCGATCCGGTCAGCAGGTACAGCATGCCGATGCCGATCACCACCAGCGTCGCGCCTATCGTGCCCATCACCAGATACTGGTACGACGCCAGCAGTGCCTGCCGGTGCCGGCTGAGCGCGATCAGCACATAGGTCGACAGTGACGACACTTCAAGGAACACGAACACATTGAATGCGTCGCCGGTGATGCTGATGCCGAGCAGGCCGGCCAGGCACAGCGCGAACATCGTATGGAACAGATAGTGTTGGCGCGCATGCATCTCGGTCGCGATGCTGTGCAATGCATACGGCGCAACCACAGCCGCCGTGCCCGACACCAGCACCAGCACGAAGGCATTCAGCCGATCGACGCGGTACTCGATGCCCCATGGCGGCGGCCAGTTGCCGATCGCGTACGAGATCACCGAGCCATCCTGCACCGCGTTCCACAGCGACACCGAGATCGCAAGGCAGGTCCAGCACACGGCCACCATCAGCAGCCAGGTCGCATGCCGTTGCCGCAGCAGTACGGCCAGCGGCGCGGCGGCGAGCGGCAGCGTCACCTGCAATGCAGGCAGATGATGCATCAGGCTCATGTGTGGCCCACCGTCTCGGTATGGGCAGCGTCGGCGGCCAGAATGTCGTCTTCCTCGATGCTGCCGTAGGCTTCGCGGATGCGCACCACCAGCGCCAGTCCCAGCGCCAGCGTCGCGACGCCGACCACGATGGCGGTCAGGATCAGCACATGCGGCAGCGGGTTCGAATACACGGTGTAGCCCGACGCGAGGATGGGTGCGGTGCCCGCCACCAGCTTCGCCGGCCCGATGTAGAGCAGATAGACCGAGGTCTGGAAGATGCCAAGGCCGACCAGCTTCTTGATCAGGTTGCCGCGCGCGATCACGATGAACAAGCCTGCCGTCATCAGCAGGAAGGTGACCACGTAGGTGAAGTAGCCGGCGAGCTTCATCGTGCAGGATCCCGCGGATCTTCAATCTGACGATTCGCCGCTGCTGCTGCGCCGTGCTGACGCACATCCTGCGGTGGCGCCTGATGATGCAGATCGTCCTGCAGTGCGTCCTGCTGCATGTCCTGTTGCAGCACGTCCTGTTGCTGCTGGTCCTGCGCATCGACGCGGCCGCGCGCGGCGAACATGTAGAAAATCTTCAGCATCACGCCGCACACGGTCAGAGCGACACCCACCTCGACCCAGAAGATGCCCCGGTGCTGTCCGTGGATCGCATCGTGCGACAGCACCGAATAGTCGAGAAAGGCGCCGCCCAGCGCAATGCCGGCAAAGCCCACGCCTGCGTACAGCAGCACGCCGAGCGCCATCATCGCTTCGACCCACGCATCGGGCAGCACCTTGCGTGCCGCATCCAGGCCCGACACCAGACCGTGGAAGATGATGCCCGCCGCGAAGATCACGCCGGCCTGAAAGCCGCCGCCCGGACCGAAGTCGCCATGGAATTGCACATACAGCGCAAACAGCAGAATGAACGGAATCAGCAGCTTCGCTACCGTGCGCAGGATCAGGTCATGCTGCATCGCTGTCCCTCCCGCTTGCTGGTGTGTCCTCGCGCCTGCTGTCGTGCCGGCGATCGTGATGGCCGTGCTGCGTGCTCCCGCGCTCACGCTCGCGGTCTTCCACACGGCGACGGCGCAGCAGCGCAATCACGCCGACGCCGGCGGTAAACACCACCGTGGTCTCGCCCAGCGTGTCATAGCCGCGGTAGCTGGCCAGCACTGCGGTCACCACATTGGGCACATCGATCTCGTTGGTCATGTTTTCCAGGTAGCGCGGCACCACATGACGGTGCATGTCGGCGTTCGGGTCCGAGAACAGCGGCAGCCCGACCATCCCGTACATCAGCACACCGGCCAGCGCCAGCGACGCCAGCAGCGGGCCCCACGGGCTGCGCATCACGCGCGATTCCTCGCTGCGGCACAGATACAGCGCACCGAGCAGCAGCACGGTCGAGATACCGGCGCCGACGGCTGCCTCGGTCATTGCGACATCGACCGCATCGAGCGCAAACAGCGCAGTCGCCATCAGGAAGCTGTACACGCCGCCCAGCACGATCACACCGAACAGGTTACGGCTGCGCATGATCATCACCACGGTCGCCAGCATCATCAGCAACAGTGCGAGCACGATCAGGGTGGTCGCCTGTTCCATCATGGCGCGGTGCTCCCGCTGTGGTCGGCAGGCTGGCTGTGATCGGCGTGAAGTTTCGGCCTGAGCCCGCGCAGCATCGCGACGCGCGCAATCGCATGGGTCGCGGTCGGGCTGGCGATGAAGATCAGCGCGCCCAGTGCCAGCAGCTTCGCGCTCACCAGCGTGAAGCCGGCCTGCAGCATCAGGCCCAGCAAGATAAGGCCAGCACCGATCGATTCGGTGACACTCGATGCATGCAGCCGCGTGTACAGGTCCGGCATGCGCAGCATGCCGATGCCGCCGACGATGCAGAAGAAGCCACCGGCCAGCAATGCGGCCCACGACAGGCCGCTGATCAGCAGGTCGAGCATGCCAGGGTTGATATCGGCGATCGCCATGTCAGCGCTCCACCGGCGGTGTGTGGGAGGCACCGGCGGCATTCTTGCCGGCCCCATCCGCGCCAGCGACCACACCCTCGCCGAGGTCGCCATGCTTGAAGAATTTCAGCACCGCGATCGTGCCGACGATGTTCAGCAGGCCATACACCAGCGCGAGGTCAAGAAAATCGGGGCGCCCTTGCAGGAAGCCGATCGCGGCCAGCAACAGCATCGCGACCGTGCCGATGGCATTCGCGGCTTGCAGCCGGTCGAACACGGTCGGGCCCAACGCCAGCCGGACCATCATCAGCAGCAGCGTGATCAATAGCGCAACGGTGACGACCAGGAACAGGCTCATGCCAGCTCCAGCGCGCGCACGCGGCGGTCGGTTTCACTGTCCACGTCGCCATCGGCGCCATCGACGGTCAGGCCGTGCACCAGGAATTCATCGGCGCTGGCGTCGATGGTGTAGGTGCCGGGGGTGAGGGTGATCGAATTTGCGTGAATCACGAGGCCGGCCACCGTGCGTTGCGAGGGGCGCACCCGCACCAGCGTCGGCGTGATAGGCAGCGACGGATGCAGGATAAGCTTCGTCACCTGCCACGAGGACTTGACGATCTCCAGCAGCAGCCAGCCGAGGTAGCCAGCCAGCGCGAACACATGGCGCAGGCCCGCGTCCTCCCGCTGCAGCAAGCCCATCCGCGCGGCGAGCAGGGTCACCAGCAGCGACGAGCCCAAGCCTGCCGCCAGCAGAAAAGGCGTGGCCATGCCCGACATGAACCACCAGAACGCATACAGCGTCAGCAGCATCACGACAAACCGGGTCTTGCTCATCGGCGTACCTTGCGGGCTTGACTCATTGGCAAAACATTCCCTCAGCGGAATAACCGCGAGATATTAGCAAAGAATCATCGGCGGGGACCGGGTTTCATGTGGGTTTCACATGACCGGTGGGGCGGAAGAGACGGGTCGGGCCGTAAGGCCATGAAAAAGCCGCCCCGAGGGCGGCTGAGGCTAAGCCGGCGTCCGCGGTCAGAGGCCGAGCATCTTCTTCGCTTCGCCGAGGGCTTTCATCGAATCGGCATGCTTGCCTTCCTTGTGCGCTTTCTCACCCTCGGCGCGCAAAGCTTTCACTTTGTCGAGGTCAGCGGCGGCCAGTTTCGCGGACGGCAGCGCGGCGTCGATCGCTTTCATCTCGTTCGGGCAGTTATGGGACAGCGCCAGCGGAGCGACGCACAGCAGGGCAAGGGCAATCAGCTTTTTCATGGGAAGGCTCCTCGATCAGTTGGACGGCACGACCGGTCGTGCACGTGCGCCGATGGTAACCGGGAACAAGCCCGGCTGCAGCACGCCGCGAACTGCGTCATTCCTCGAGCAGGCTGCGCAGCATCCATGCATTCTTTTCGTGGATCTGCATGCGCTGTGTCAGCAGGTCGCAGGTCGGCTGGTCATTCGCGGCCGACGCGAAATCGAACATGTTGCGCGCGGTGCGAGCAACGGTCTCCTGACCTTCGATCAGCTCGATGATCATGTCGCGTGCTTTCGGCAGGCCCGGGCTGGGCTTGATCGCGGTCAGCTTCGCAAAGGCTTCATAGGTGCCCGGCGCCGGCGCGCCCATCGCGCGGATGCGCTCGGCGATCAGGTCCACTGCGGTCCATTGCTCGGTATAGAAATCCATGAACAGCTGGTGCAGCGTCTGGAACATCGGACCGGTCACATTCCAGTGAAAATTGTGCGTCTTCAGGTACAGCGTGTAGGTATCGGCCAGCAAGTGGCTGAGACCGTCGATGATTTTTTCACGATCAGCGGCGTTGATGCCGAAGTCAATCGCAGGGATCTTGTTGCTGGCCATGCTGCCTCCTTGGGATAGGTAAAGTCGATGGACATGACTTTATCAATAGCTATGAATAATAACTAATTGATTGTCTTTATCTATTCGATAGCGGGGCCGACGCTCGGTGCGCGACTGAGCCTGCCTTGATGAAGGCAGAGATGTTGGCGGCAAAAGAGGTATGCGCGCTTGTGCCGGCTCAATGAATGCCACAGCCGAAAGCCGCGACGAGGCCACGCGACGGGGAGCGCGGCGGCTTCAGACGCGCGCGTGGCCGGCCACAGCCCGCCATGTGCGGCCTCAAGGGTGTCAGCTGAACGACAGTGATAACCCTGGCAAGTTCAGCTGCGCAAAGGCGCTGGCCCACACCTCGCCGCGCTTCACCGGCATCGCATCGGTCCAGCTGCCGGTGGCGATGATTTCGCCGGCCTGCAGTGGCCCGAAGCCGCTGAGCGGTTGCTCGGTGCGCGACAGCTGCGGCGTTTCGTCTGGTTCGGCGTTCTCCCGCATGCCCGCCGGTTGATGCAATTCCCGGTGCAGCGCATGCAGTGCGTGCAGCGGGCTGCCCATCAGCTCGCGACCCAGGCCGGCACCGGCGATGCCACTGTCGGCCGCTGTCATCTTCGACAGCGACAGTGTCGCAGCGGCCAGCACGTCCGGCAGCTGGTGGCGGCCTTGTCGTGACAGCATGCGCGGCTCGCCGACGATCAGCTTGCGGCTGAGGCCGAATGCGGCGACCGCATCCGGTGCATCGAAAGCCCAGGCTTTGTAGGGAGACACCACCACTTCCAGCCCGTGCGCCATCCATTCCAGGCAGTCGGCCAGCTCCAGCAGTGTGCAGCCCGCGTCCGGCGTGCGCGCCAGCTTGAACACCAGGTGCGGCTCGATGCGTGGCAGCTGAGACTTGCTCAGGCTGTGCAATGCGTGGTTGTCCATCGCGTATTCGACGGAGCTGTCGAACAGCGTGGACCAGATCGGCGTCGTGATGGGGCCGCTCTTGCCGTAACGCTGGCGCACGCGTTCATTCGAGAAGCCGATGCGGCGGCCGACCGGCGTCTCGCCATTCGCGATCCGGATGTTCAGCAGGCTGCGCGCGATGTCATAGCCATCGTCGAGCGTCAGCTTGCCGTCGTCAGTCAGCAGGGGGTGCAGGGTGCCACCGGCGCGCGCCTTGATCAGCGCATGCGCATAGCGGTTGGCCTTGGTCGTCATCAGCATGCCGTTCTCCTCGATGCCGGAAGCTGCTGCCTCGGGTTGTCGTTCGCTGTTCGACAGACCCGGTGATGCGGCTCGGCGACTATGTGCGTGGAAAGCATTTAAACCATTCAGTCACAATTTATACCAAACGATTGGGATTTTGACGAGTGCTGGCAAAAAATGTGGGGGTTTAACGATTTGATACGTTTGTCAGGCTGTCCCATGGCGCCCGACTGACAATGAAAATCTCAAAAGAATCAATGGCTTGCTGACTTATTGCCGGCATGGCAAAAGCACAGGGCACGAGGCGAGAGCCCGGTGGCTGTCGGCGAACCGGCCCGGGCTGGCCGTCAATGGGCGGATAAGGGGTGGCTTGGGCTATGAAAAGCAAGCAGTTGATATAGACCGGTTATCATCCCGAAGATTCGAAGCGGCCGCGAAATTGGCGTCACAGCGGCGTCACAGCACCGCCCATCGGCAGGCGCATCGCGATACGGACACCATGGAGACCATGGAGACCACGGAGACAGGTGGATGGAAGTCTCATTCCAGAAAGAAATAGAACAACTACGGCTGGGTGACGGCGACACCTTCCATGGCGAGGGCATCCTCGCGATCACGAAGGCCTTGCTGCAATCCGGTGTGTCGTATATCGGCGGCTATCAGGGCGCGCCGGTGTCGCATCTGCTGGATGTGATGGTGCAGGCGAAATCGCTGGTGGCCGAGCTTGGCGTGCATGTCGAAGCCTGCTCGAACGAAGCCTCGGCCGCCGCGATGCTCGGTGCATCGATCCATTACCCGGTGCGCGGCGCGGTCACCTGGAAGTCCATCGTCGGCACCAATGTCGCTGCCGATGCGCTGGCCAATCTCGCATCGCCGGGCGTGACCGGCGGCGTGCTGATGGTGATCGGCGAAGACTACGGCGAGGGCGCTTCGGTGGTACAGGAGCGCACGCATGCGTATGCGATGAAATCCACGTTGCTGCTGCTCGACCCGCGGCCCGAACTGGCGACCATGGTGAACATGGTCGAGCATGCCTTCGCGATGTCGGAGGCATCCAATATGCCGGCCATGATGGAGCTGCGCATACGCGCGTGCCATGTGCGGGGCAGCTTTAACTGCCGCGACAATCGCCGGCCGGCGATATCCGCATTGTCGCCGCTGTCCGAGCCCGGCCGATTCGACTACGGCCGCCTCGCGCATCCGCCCTCGACCTTCCGTCATGAAAAACTGAAGATCGATGAACGCATTCCGGCTGCGCGTCGCTACATCGTCGAGCATGGCCTGAATGAACTGCATGAGGGCGAGCACCGGGACATCGGCATCATCGTGCAAGGCGGCCTTGCGCCGGCACTGCTGCGCTCGCTGCAGCAATTCGGGCTCGCCGATGCCTTTGGTCACAGCGCTATTCCGTTGCTGGTGCTGAACGTCACTTATCCGCTGGTGCCGGAACAGGTGGTGGCCTTTGCCGAAGGCAAGCGCGCGGTGCTGGTGGTGGAAGAGGGGTCGCCCGAATACATCGAGCAGGAGATCGCGACGCATCTACGGCGATACGCATTATCGACGACATCAACCACTGCCGCGACAACGGCAGCGCCAGGTACCTCATCAACGACAGCATCAACGACAGCGCAGACCGCATTGCATGGCAAGGACATGTTGCCCGCTGCCGGCGAGCTGAACACCGAAGCCATCATGAACGGCTTGCTGGCTTTCATTGAGCGCCACTTGCCGCAGCATGAGGCAGGGCTGGTGGCCGCGATGCTGGCTGCAACGCGTGAGCGACGGACCCGGGCTGCCACGCAACTCGATGCCGCGCTGCCCGCACGGCCACCGGGCTTCTGCATCGGTTGCCCGGAGCGACCGGTGTTCTCGGCGATCAAACTGGCGCAGCAGGAAGTGGGGCCGGTGCATATCGCAGCCGATATCGGCTGCCATTCGTTCGCGACCTTTGAACCCTTCTCGCTCGGGCATTCGATACTCGGTTATGGCATGAGCCTCGCCAGCCGCGCCGGCGTATCGCCGATGATGCAGCGACGCGTTCTGTCCATCATGGGTGATGGCGGCTTCTGGCACAACGGCTTGCTGACCGGTGTGCAGTCGGCGCTGTTCAATGGCGACGATGCGGTGCTGCTGATCTTCAAGAACGGTTATACGTCGGCTACCGGCACGCAGGACATCATCTCCACGCCGGGCAAACGCGCGAAGGCCGAGGCTGGCGACAAACTGGCCAGCCTGACCGCCAGCGACCGCACCATCGAAGACACGCTGGCTGGCCTCGGTGTGCAGTGGCTGCGCACCGTGCATTCATACCGTGTTGCAGCGATGCGCGACACGCTACAGGAGGCGATGACCACGCCCTTCACCGGACTCAAGGTCATCATCGCCGAAGGCGAGTGTCAGCTGGAGCGCCAGCGCCGCGTGCGTCCCTGGCTGGCCGATCTGCTGAAGCGTGGCGAGCGCGTGGTGCGCGTCAAATACGGCGTCGATGAAGATGTGTGCAACGGCGACCATGCATGCATGCGTCTGTCCGGTTGTCCGACGCTGACCCTGAAGGACAATCCGGACCCGCTGAAGGTCGACCCGGTGGCGACGGTCATTGATGGCTGCGTCGGCTGCGGCCTGTGCGGCGAGAATGCGCATGCGGCGACGCTGTGCCCGAGCTTCTACCGCGCCGAAGTGATACAGAACCCGCGCTGGCATGAACGCGCCGTCGATGCAGTGCGCAGCCTGATGCTGCGGCTGCTGCAGCCGGCATGACGGGGGATAAGGCATTGAACACATCCCCTTCAGCCAGCGCAGCCACCGCAGTCAGTGCAGTCGGTTCAACCAATGGAGCCAATGCAGCCAATGCAGCCATTGCAGCAGGCAAGGCAGACGCCAACATGCCGCGAACGATCTCGGTATTGATCTGTGCGCTCGGTGGCGAGGGCGGCGGTGTGCTCAATGAATGGCTGGTCGATGTCGCGCGCCGCGCCGGTTATGCCGCGCAAGGCACCTCGGTGCCAGGCGTCGCGCAGCGCACTGGCGCAACCACCTATTATTTCGAGACCTTCACGCTGCCGATCGAGCAGCTGGGCGGGCGCATGCCGGTCTTCAGCCTGAACCCGGTGCCGGGGGCGCTCGATGCGGTGCTGTCGTCGGAATTGCTGGAGACAGCGCGCTGCGCAAGCAATGGCCTGCCGTCGCCGGACCGCACGCTGGTGATCACCTCGTCATCGCGCACACTGACGAATGCCGAGCGCGCTCACCTTGGCGATGGTCGCCTCGAGAACAGTGCGCTGCTGGCACTGGTACAGGCATCATGCCGCGCACATCATGTGCTGGACATGCAGCGCATTGCGGCCGAGCAGCATACCGTGGTCAGTGCGGTGATGCTCGGTGCGCTGGCGGCCAGCGGCCTGTTGCCGTTCGAGCGTCAGCACTATGAGGATGCGATTCGTGCGGGAGATCGCGGTGTCGAGCAAAGCCTGGCCGGTTTCGATGCCGCCTGGCGGGTGATTGCCGAGGGTCGCGCACAGGCCGAGGCCGCGCAGCGCATCGTCGCTGATGCGATGGCGGCAGCGCCGTCCATCGTCGATGAGATTTTCCCGCCGGACGTGCGGCAGATGGCCGCGCTCGGCCTCGCGCGCGTGACCGAGTACCAGGATGCTGCCTATGGCCGTCTGTACCTGGACCGGCTGCGTGCCGTGCATACCGCCGATGCGGGGAGCGGTGCCGCCACACGCGAAGTCGCGCGCTGGCTCGCGTTATGGATGGCCTATGACGATATCGCCCGCGTTGCTGACCTGAAGAGCCGCGCGTCGCGTCATGCGCGTGTACGGCGCGAGGCGCGCGCCGGCCGGCGGGATGTGCTGCGCTTCTATGATCACTTCAAGCCCGGCCTGCCGGAGATTGCGGATCTGATGCCCGCACCGGTCGCCACCCGGCTGCAGGAAGCCGAGCGCCAGCGTATTGCCGAAGGACGCGGGCCGTGGTCCTTCCCGCTGAAGCTGGCGTCACATACGGTGCTCGGCATGCTGCTGCTGCGCGCGCTGGCGATGGCAAAGCATGTGCGGCGTTTCAGCAGCCGCTATGCGCAAGAGCAGGCGCTGATCAACGAGTGGCTGTCGTCGGTGCGCACCGGACTGGCCGAAGATGCGCGGCTGGGGCACGAACTGGCGCAATGCGGCCGGCTGCTGAAAGGGTATGGCAGTACCCATCAGCGTGGCCGTGAACGCTTGCTGCATGTGCTGCGGCATCTGGCGCCGGCAGACTTTGGTGATGTCGATGCGCGGGTGGCGGCCATTGCGCGCGTGCGCGATGCGGCACTGGCCGATGAAGGTGGCCGTGCGTTTGATCAGGCATTGAGCGCAGTGGGTGC